>Ga0115006_10000046_pt1 | contig 55350 bp, 52 predicted proteins | sample ArcOceMetagenome_3_FD_88943 | JGI IMG/M metagenome (GOLD analysis project Ga0115006, IMG submission 88943) | Marine eukaryotic phytoplankton communities from Arctic Ocean - Arctic Ocean- Svalbard ARC20M Metagenome | ecosystem: Environmental > Aquatic > Marine > Oceanic | place: Arctic Ocean...
ATGCTACGAGGCCTTTATTTTTGTTGAAGAACTGTTTAAAAAACAAGTTATAATTAAAAGGTTACAACTGCGGTTACAACAACTTAAATTTTAGTTAGTATTTTAACCCTTAAAACCGAATGCGAATTTAAACAAATTTTTAGAACTACTGCACCATCCGTTATTATGGTATGTTGTAAGTGTCAGAATATAAATTAAACTAAATGTAAATATGAATAGAATTGTTGTAAATTTACAGAGTATTCACTCAAATGTTTACGCCTATACAATCTGTGGTTGGATTGTGTAAATTAAGGTTAAAAGCTGTTCTTTGGAATTGTTTTTAACCTTTTTTAATTTATTGTATTTATCTAATTGGTTTTTAGATATTGAAAAGATTAACTTTGATTTATGATTCCAGAAAAAATTGCATTTATTTTTGTTTTAGCTTTCTTTTTAATAGTATTCATTCAAAGCGGCCTAGATAAGGTATTTGACTATAAGGGAAATTTAAGTTTTTTAAATGATTCCTTAGGATCCTTTTTTTCAAAGCCGTTAATTACACTTGCTTTAATTTCAGTTACTATTTTAGAGTTAACATCTGGATTGCTATGTCTTTTAGGAATTGTTGATGTTATTTTTAATGACTCGAATTTTATTGGATTAATTGGAGTAATTATTGGCTCTGTAGCTCTGTTAATACTTTTATTTGGACAACGTGTTTCTAAAAATTACGATGGTGCAAAAACAATTGCCATATATTTTATTTTGGCAATGATTGGTATTGTATTAGCCTAGTTTTATAATATTTTTTCTATTATTAGTTGAGTTACTTATATTATTCAGTTAATTCTATTTAATAATTGAGTTTAGCATTATTTTTGTTTTAATATTTTTATTATTTCAATAAATGAAGAAAAATAAGCCTGATAATATAGTTTTTGACAAAAAGAGTAACAAGTACAATGCGTCTATTCTTCCATACGCATCCAGTGTTGGTGCTCCATCAATTAAAATTGAAGATAATTCTAGTTGGAAAGAGAGGGGAGTAGCTAAAGTAAATAAGAAAATTAGCCTCAAGTTTCAAGAATTAAAATCTGATTATGAAAATTTATTGGATGAGTTTAAGTGGAACGAAATCATATATAATTCTAAATTTTCTTTTGAACCTGTAATAGGAGAGAATTATTATTTATATACGAATAAAAGCAATCAGTATTTTCTGTCTCTAATAAATCCTGAATCTTGGAATAAAGAATGTATCGGGGAGTTTACACTAAACTCAGAAGGTAAATGGCTGAAATCTATTTAAAAACTACGCTCAAAGTTTCTTTTAATCCATATTCAAATTTCCAATTCCAATCATTTTTAGCCGATGAATCATCTATTTTTTTTGGCCAAGTATCAGCTATATCTTGTCTAAAATCACTCTTATAAATTACTTTGGCACTACATCCTAACTCAATAAGTTTTTTTTCTAGTTTATCGGGAGTGATACTAAAACCAGTGATGTTATAAGAATCCTTTATGTTTAGATCATGTTTGTTAACAGACATGTATTCAATAGTTCCTTTTACTGCATCATCAATATATAGCATAGGCAATTCAGTATTCTTGTTTAAAAAACAAGTATAATCTTTTCCGTTTTTTAAAGCTTGAATCATTTCAATAATATAGTCTGTTGTTCCTCCGCCTGGTTTTGTGTTAAATGAAATGATTCCAGGATATCTTAGAGAACGAATATCTAAATCAAATTTCTTGTTGTAATAATTAATTAATCTTTCGCCCGCAAGTTTAGAAATCCCATAAATAGTTTCAGGGTTTAAAATTGAATCTTGAGCTGCAAAACTTAAATTTGATTTTGTTCCAAATACTGCAATTGAACTAGGCCAAAATATTTTTTTAATTCCATTATTAATTGATAAACTTATAATATTTTGAAAACTTTTCATGTTTATTTCCCATGCCATAAATGGATTTTTTTCTCCGTTTGCAGAAAGGACTGCGACTAAGTGATAAACAACATTGATATTGTTTTTTTTTATTAGATAATCAATTCTTTTTTCATCCATTGCATCGGCAATTTCAAAATCACAACTTAAATCTTTTAAAGGTGATCTGATGTCAGTTGCTAAAACATAAGTATTATTTTTGTTAAAGAACTTAATGAATTCTTGACCTAATTGTCCTAGTGCACCCGTGATAAGTATTCTTTCCATCCTTAAATAAATATTATACTTTTATACAATAAAAATAATTATGTACGAATCTATCAAAAAAAGACTTACAAAGGAATTAGAAGCAGTTAAAGTTTCAGGTCGATATAAAAAAGAAAGAGTTATTTCTTCAAATCAGAACTCAGAAATCAATGTTAATAACAAGAAGGTCTTAAACTTTTGCGCAAATAATTATTTGGGTTTAGCTTCAAACACTAAAGTTATAAAACGTGCTAAAGATACTTTAGATAGTCATGGTTTTGGCATGGCATCTGTTAGGTTTATTTGTGGAACTCAGGACATTCATAAAGAGCTTGAAACCAAGATATCTGACTTTTTACAAAAGGAAGATACAATTTTGTATGCAGCAGCTTTTGATGCAAATGGAGGTTTGTTTGAACCATTGTTCAATGATCAAGATGCTATTATTAGTGATGCTTTAAATCATGCTTCAATTATTGATGGAATAAGATTGTGTAAAGCTAAAAGATTTAGGTACAAGCATAATGATATGCAAGATTTAGAAATTCAGCTTCAGAATGCTGAAGATTCTAGAAATAAAATTATTGTTACAGATGGTGTTTTTTCTATGGACGGAACTATTGCTCAACTTGATAAAATTTGTGAATTAGCGAAAAAGTATGATGCTATGGTAATGTCTGATGAATGTCATTCTACTGGGTTTATTGGTCCAAATGGTCGAGGAGTGCATGAAGAATTAGATGTTATCGATCAGGTTGATATTATAACTGGAACACTTGGAAAAGCACTTGGTGGAGCTTCAGGTGGTTTTACAAGTGGCCCTAAAGAAATAATTGATTTATTAAGACAAAAATCACGTCCTTATTTGTTTTCAAATACTTTAGCTCCATCAATTGTAGGTGCTTCTTTGGAAGTTTTAGATATTCTTGAATCCGATAATTCTTTTCTGAACCAATTAAAAAGTAACACAAAAACTTTCAGAGATGGTATGATGAAATTGGGTTTTGACATTAAGCCTGGTAGTCATCCTATTGTACCTGTAATGCTTTACGATGATCATTTAGCTCAAAAAATGTCATCTGAACTTCTAGATATGGGTATTTATGTAATTGGTTTCTTTTTTCCCGTTGTTCCAAAAGGAGAAGCACGGATTAGAGTTCAGTTATCAGCTTCGCATTCTACTCTTCAAATTAATCAAGCGTTAAATGCATTTGAGAAAATTGGAAAAAAATTAGGTGTAATTAATTAATGTCTAGAAAAATGAAGTAATAACGCCAAAGCTTAAACCATTACTTTCTGGAACATACCTACAAATACCACCATAACATATCAATCCGCCTCTTTGTCTTCCGTAATTGATCGTATATCTATTAATTCCCTTGTTATAACTAGCTCCAAAATTATAATAATGAATTTTTCTTTCTTTAATTGTATTTCCATAATTATACATATCCGAAACATATAAAGATAAATCAGAATTTAAATTGTATTCAAGTCCAACTGCAAGCCAATTTTTAGTATCATCTTTTGTAGACATGTTTTGAAGATCTAATTTTAATGATTTGTTTTTATTTAATTTATAAGTGGTTTCAATAACCAGTATTTTAGAATTTATTTCTCCGAATTTTTCTTCAATATATTTTTTATTGTAGAATTGATTCACGAATAATATTATATTATCAACTTTCGGAGACCATTTTTTTCTTATTTCTAAACTTATTTCTGAAAAATATTTTTCTCCACTTCCAAAAAAATTTGTTTTGTAGTTTTTATTATTGAAATCAAAATCTCCATCAATGTTATTCCATAAAGAGGCATTAAGTGATAGGTTAGTACCATATTTACCTCCTAAATAACTTTTCTTTTTTAAAAAGTAATATAAATCTAATTGTAATCCAGTTTCACCTACTTTTATTAATTCCGGATCAACAAATGAAACATTAGGTTGGGATTGATAAGTATAAATATTAGTTAAAGAATAATCATGTTGTTTTGTTAAAGCCGGAAGATAGTTAATGATACTCTCATTAAAAGTATTGCCGAAAGCATCTCTCTCAGAATAAATAGACATATTTTCTAATCTTCTAAAAGTAACGTCAATTCCAAATCCATTTTTAATAAAACCTGTATTAAATAAAAATGCAGAACCTTTTTTAACAAAATTATCAGAGAATTTTTCAAATTGCATGATCGGATCTTTCGATTTGCTTATTATTTCAATATTTGAATAATAACTTGAAGATGAAAAATCTAATCTTGCCGAATATAAATTAGTTGTATTTTTATAAGTAGTTCCTGTAGTTTTGTTATCATTTCTTCCTACATAACTTAATCCTAGAATTAATGTAGAATTGTTTTTAAAAATTTTTGAAACATCAATTTCTGTATCTATTCCTAATACGTAGCCTTTAGAGTATTTAAATCCCTTTTTTTGAGCTCCATATAAAGCAGTTATATTAATTTGATCATTTATTCTATAATTAGCATTTAATCCCCTTATAGAATTATTAATACCTAAATTCCTGTCTTCCCAGAATCTTAGTATCATTCCACTTCCAAATTGTTGATAAAAGTTACCTATCGTTAAATCAATTTTTTCATTTGTGTATTGAAATTTAAATGTTGAAATACCAGTGTCTTTAAGGTTAGGAGAATAATTAAGAAGAGCATTAGGAGCGTATGATTCAATTTGTAATTCTAAATTCCAGTTTTTGGCAATATTAGATTTAATATTTAAATAATTATTAGAACGAAATCGATTATTATAATTAAAATCTCCTGTTTTAGTATCATCTAAGTAGTATGCTGAAAAAGATTCATATGATGATGTTAAGTTTTTTAATAACTGAGAATTAGTAAATGAACAATTTAAAAATGCTAATAGTATTAATAAAAGATGAATTTTTTGTTTCATATTTAATTAATCAATTTTTTTGAGCTTTTTAACAAAAAATCATATAAATCACTTTCATCTCCAGGTTTATATCCGATTTTTCTATAAATTATTTCTGACTCTTTGACTACAATAGTGTGTGGAACTCCGCTTATATTTAATGCTCTTTTAAATTTTTGATTTTCATCCAATACAATTTCAAATTTCCAGTTTTTCCCATTAATTAATGGCTTTACTCTTCTTTTAGTTCTAGAATCGTCGGTAGAAACAGCTACTAGCTTAATGTTAGCCTCTTCCCATTTTTCAAATTCATTATGTATTGCATCTAATTCATTAATACATGGTATACACCATGTTGCCCAAAAACTATAAACTGTTAAACCATCTAGATTTAAGGTAGATTTGGAGTTAATCGACTTACCATTGATTGTTTTAATGTATATTGAAGGTATATTAGTCTGTGAACAAACAGATTGTGTAAAAAAAAGGATTATAATTAGTGATTTGAAATAATTTATATCCATAACTTATATAAAACTAATATTTATTTTAAAATAATTAAATTAGTGTAATATTTATGAAATATTTATTAAATTTTCTGTTTTCTGTTTTTTTGCTGTTCACATTATTTTCTTGTGGTGGAAGCGGTGATGATGATAGTGCTGTAATAAACCCAGTTGAAGAAGTGAAAAGCATTAAATTATCTGTTTCTAGTGAATATATCGAACTTAACACCAGTGCCGTTTTTCAAGTTTTGAGTGATAAAAATAAACTCTTAACATCAAGTTGTAAATTTTTTGTTGATAATCAAGAAATTTCAGGAAATACTTTTGACGGAGATTTAGGAAATTATTCTGTTTATGCAACTTATAAACAATTAATAAGTGAGTCAAAAAATTTTAATATAATACCACAAATTACTAATTACAAAACTAATGTTTTAGTTGAAGATTACACAGGAACTTGGTGTGGATGGTGTCCTAGAGTTTCACAGGCAATTAAACTTTTAAAACAAGAAACAAATCAAATATCTGTCGTAGCAGTTCATGTAGGTGATAATATGGAAATTTCTAAATCTCGTGCTTTAACTGATGCTTTTTCGGTATCCAGTTATCCTCATGTTCAATTAAACAGGAATTCTAAATGGGATGGAGACCAGCCAAATAATTTAGGTGCTGTAACAAGCTTAATAGGATCACCAAGTAAAATCGGCTTAGCTATGGAATCTTCATTAATTGACAGGACTCTAAACCTAAAGGTAAAAACTCAATTTGGTTTTCCATACTCTGATTTAAAATTAGTAATATTCATTCTTGAAAATAAAATCATACAAGATCAAATTAATTTCACATCTTATTTCCCTGAATTAGATAAATATACTAATTCAGATAATCAACCTGTTTCTAAAGGTTTTGTTCATGATAATGTATTAAAAGAATCTCTAACAGCTGTCTTGGGTGACAATATAGAATCTTCATCCTCACAAAGTGGAAGTACTTATGAAAAATCCTTCAATTATGATATTCCTAGTGGCTTTGATATGTCAGAAATGGAAATAGTAGCTATTGTTGTTGACAAAGACAAACAAGCAATTAACTCCAGGATGTCAAAAATTGGAGAAAATCAGACATTTGAAAAGTTATAATAAATATTTTAAAGGCTATTTTTTGTAACATAGTATCTCCACCCTATTAAAAGCAGTTGAAACTTAGATGCTTTTATTGGATCTAATCTCTTTTTAGTTAAACTTGGAAGTAAAACTCTGTTTAGTTTAGCTAATACTCTAAATATATTTTTCATTTAATTAAAAATATAATTCATATGTTATCTTTACTAAAAATAAATATATGGATTTTAATACTATTTCCTTGTTAATTTTTGGTTTAACTGTCTTAGTAATTGGTGGAAATTTATTGTTAAAAGCTGCTGTTTCAATATCTCTAAGATTTGGAATTCCAAAATTATTAATAGGTATGACTGTGGTTTCGTTAGCTACATCTGCCCCAGAACTTATTGTTAGTATTAAATCAGCCTTAAAGGGATCTCCTGACTTGGCTATTTCAAATGTATTAGGTTCAAATATTGCAAACCTTGGATTAGTTCTTGGAATAACAATAGTATTTTCTCCAATTAATATTTCTAAAAGTATTTATAAAAAGGAGTGGCCTATCATGATGTTTTCTGCAGTTTATTTTTTGATTGTTGTTCTTGACGGTATTATTAGTAAAATTGAGGGAGGTATTTTAGTATGTTTTTTAGTGATGACTATTTCGGCTTTAATAAAATTACGTGATAAGGATGAAGTTGAGTTGGAGAATGATAGCGAAGATTCATTTTTGAAATCACTTTTAATATTATTTTTTGGCGGATTGTTTTTATATTTTGGTTCTGAGTGGTTTATAGATGGAGCTATAATGTTAGCTAATTCTTTTGGAATTAGTGAAAGAATTATTGGAATTACAGTGGTTTCTGTTGGTACTAGCATACCAGAACTAGTAACCTCTTTAGTAGCAGTTTTTAATAAAGAAAAAAGCATATCATTGGGTAACTTATTGGGTTCAAATATATTTAACGTTTTTGCGGTTTTAGGTATCACATCACTTGTAACCCCACTGACAGTAATAGATCAAAATATAATTGATTATGATATTTATATTATGTTATTTTTTGCAGCAATAATACTTCCTTTAATATTTTTTCCAAAAAAACTTGTTCTCGGAAGAAAAGAGGGTGTGATAATATTATTATTATATACTATTTATGTTTATCAATTATTTTTTAATTAAATTTTTGTAAAAAAAAACCCTCAGTTAAGAGGGTTTGTTAATTGTAATTTAAATATTAAATTTTAGCTGACTTAACTGTTTTAACAATTCTACCGGCAATTTTATAAGGGTCACCATTAGATGCTGGTCTTCTATCTTCTAACCATCCTTTCCAGCCTTGTTCAACAGTAATTATAGGAATTCTTATAGATGCTCCTCTGTCCGAAACACCATAACTGAAGTCGTTTATTGATGCTGTCTCATGAAGACCTGTTAGCCTTTGCTCGTTGAATTGACCATAAACACTTATATGTTCTTTTACTACGGGTCTAAATGCTTCGCAAACTGCTTCATAGGTTTTTTGGGAACCACAAGTTCTTAATAAAGTATTAGAAAAGTTAGCATGCATACCACTTCCGTTCCAATCTCCTTTGATTGGTTTTGGATGATATTCAATATAGTATCCATAGTTTTCAGTTATTCTATCTAAAAGATATCTTGCAATCCATATTTCATCACCAGCTTTTTTAGCTCCTTTTGCAAACAATTGAAATTCCCATTGTCCACTTGCCACTTCTTGATTAATTCCTTCAAAGTTTAATCCAGCCTCAATACATTGATCTGCATGCTCTTCAACTAGGTTACGACCATGTGTGTTTTTACCGCCAACAGAACAATAATACATTCCTTGAGGACCAGGGTATCCTCCAACAGGAAATCCTAATGGCAATAATGTATCGCAATCCATTATGAAATATTCTTGTTCAAATCCAAACCAAAAATCATTATCATCATCATCAATGGTAGCTCTAGCATTTGATTCATGAGCACTACCGTCCGCATTTAAAACTTCCGTCATTACTAAATATCCGTTAACTCTGTCAGGATCAGTATAAATTGCAACTGGTTTAAGCAAACAATCAGAAGAACCACCTTCTGCTTGTTTTGTTGATGAACCATCAAATGACCAAATTGGACAATCTTCTAACTTACCACTAAAGTCTTCAATAACTTTAGTTTTACTTCGCATGTTTTGGGTTGGTTTATAGCCATCTAACCAAATGTATTCTAATTTAGATTTACTCATTTTAAATAAATATTTAAGGTTTAATTATTAGTTAAAAATAAAATATATTATTGATTTTAAGGGTTTTAACGATTTAAAAGATATTAACATAACCCATTTTTATTAATACTGTATTTTTTGATAATATTTTTTTTCTTTTTAATAATTATTTGATTAAAAAAATGATTTTTTCATATTTAATTCTAATCATTAATTATAACAAATTAAATTATTTAAACAATTTCATTACTTGTATATTTGTTTTATAATTTATGCAAAATAATAGTTCAGATCGTTATAATTTGAGAGGTGTTTCAGCAGATAAAACTGATGTTCATAATGCTATTAAGAATGTTGATAAAGGTCTTTTTCCAAAAGCATTTTGTAAAATAGTTCCAGATTATCTTTCTAATGATCCTGACTATTGTTTAGTAATGCATGCTGACGGTGCTGGCACTAAGTCTTCCCTAGCTTACATATATTGGAAAGAAACGGGAGATATTTCAGTTTGGAAAGGAATTGCTCAAGATGCTTTGGTAATGAATATTGATGATTTATTATGTGTAGGAGCTGTTGATAATATTATGTTGTCTTCAACAATTGGTAGAAATAAAAATTTGATAAGCGGTGAAGTTATTAAAGCAATAATTGAAGGGACTGAAGAATTAATAAAAGAAATGTCGTCATATGGCGTTAACATCAAGTCTACTGGTGGAGAGACAGCTGACGTTGGTGACTTGGTTAGAACAGTTATAGTAGATTCAACTGTTGTAGCAAGAATTAAAAAATCAAAAATAATTGACAATGCTAATATATCAAGCGGCGATGTTATTATCGGATTAGAATCTTTTGGAAAAGCAAATTACGAGTCTAGCTATAATGGCGGTATTGGAAGTAATGGTTTGACTTCAGCAAGACATGATGTTTTCAATAAGGACTTAGCAAAAAAATATCCCGAAAGTTTTGATCCGTCAGTCCCTAAAGAACTTGTTTATTCAGGATCTTTTGATTTGTTAGAAAAAATTGATGGTTTAGATTTGGATGCTGGTAAATTAGTGCTTTCACCGACTAGAACTTATGCTCCAATTATTAAAGAAATTTTAAATCACTTCAATTCAAATTCTGTTCACGGAATGATTCATTGTAGTGGAGGAGCACAAACTAAAATTCTACATTTTATTGATGATTTACATATAATTAAGGATAATTTATTTACTACACCTCCTTTATTTAAAATTATCAAAAATGAATCCAAAACTGATTGGAAAGAAATGTATAAAGTGTTTAATATGGGTCATAGAATGGAAATATATGTTGATCCAGAAATTGCTCAAAATATCATTGATATTTCTAAATCCTTTGGAGTTGATGCTAAAATTATTGGAAGAGTTGAGTCAAATGACTCAAAAAAACTTAGCATAATTTCAGAGCATGGGACTTTTGAATACTAAATGAATTCAAAATATTATAAATTTGTAAAAAAGTTAATTCTTTAATATGCTAGATAAGTTAAATATTGTTCAACAAAGATTTAATGAAGTATCAGATTTAATAATTCAACCTGATATTATCACTGATCAAAAAAGATATATTAAGCTTAACAAAGAATATAAGGAACTAGGTTTAATTATCGAAAAGAAAGTTATTTACGAAAGATTGATTTCTAATAAAAATGAAGCTGAGGAAATTTCAAGAAATGAAAGTGATAAGGAGATGTTAGAAATGGCTAATGATGAATTAAAAGATTTAAAAGAAAAAATCAATATTATTGAGGAGGATATTAAATTCTTGTTAATACCTAAAGATCCAGATGATTCAAAAAATGTTGTAATTGAACTTAGAGCAGGTACAGGCGGTGATGAAGCTAGTATTTTTGCTGGAGATTTGTTTAGAATGTATACTAAGTATTGTGAAGGTAGAAAATGGAATGTTAGTTTAGTTGATACAAGTCCTGGAACCTCTGGTGGTTATAAAGAAATAATTTTCGAAGTTTCTGGAAATGACGATGTATATGGTCTTTTAAAATTTGAGTCTGGGGTTCATAGGGTTCAAAGAGTTCCCCAAACTGAAACCCAAGGAAGAGTCCATACTTCAGCCGCTACAGTTATGGTATTACCTGAAGCAGAAGAATTTGATGTTCAAATAAACATGAACGATGTAAGAGTAGATTATTTTTGTTCTTCTGGACCAGGAGGGCAATCTGTAAATACAACTTATTCAGCAGTAAGACTTACACATACTCCAACAGGAATAGTTGCTCAATGCCAAGATCAAAAATCACAACATAAAAATAAAGATAAAGCTCTTAAAGTTTTAAGATCTAGATTATACGAGTTAGAACTTAGTAAAAAACTAGAAGCAGATTCTTTAAAAAGAAATTCCATGGTTTCATCAGGAGATCGTTCAGCAAAAATCAGAACCTATAATTATCCTCAAGGTAGAGTTACAGACCATAGAATAGGATTGACCTTATATGATTTACAAAATATAGTTAACGGTGATATACAAAAAATAATTGATGAGTTGAAAATAGTTCAGAATTCCGAATTACTGAAAAATTCTGAAGAAGTCTTTTAAATATTATGAAAGTCAAACACTTAACAGATCAAATAATTTCTAAAAAATCATTTCTATGCTTAGGATTAGATAGTGATGTTAATAAAATACCCTCACATCTTCTAAATGAATCTGATCCTGTTTTTGAATTTAACAAATTACTTATTGATTCGCTTAACAATTTAATTGTTGCTATTAAGATAAATACTGCTTTTTACGAATCAGATGGTTCTAAGGGTTGGAAAACTTTAGAGAAAACTATTGATTATATAAATATCAACTATCCAAACCTTTTCACAATTGCTGATGCAAAAAGAGGTGATATTGGAAATACATCTGATAAATATGCCAAAGCTTTTTTTAAGCATATGGATTTTGATTCAATAACTGTCTCTCCCTACATGGGAAACGACTCTATTGAACCTTTTTTAGAATATAAGAATAAGCATACAATTTTATTAGGGCTCACTTCCAATAATGGAGCAAATGATTTTCAGATTTCTAATGATGGAAATGACTTATTTAAAAAAGTATTATTAAAATCAAAAAATTGGAAAAACTCTAATAATCTTATGTACGTGATTGGAGCCACTAAATCTTCTTTTTTAAAAGAAGTTAGAACAATTGTACCTGACAGTTTTTTATTAATTCCAGGTGTAGGGGCACAAGGAGGTGATTTAGAAGAAACTTTTAAAAACGGAGTTAATAAAAACATAGGTATTCTTGTTAATTCATCAAGGTCGATTATATATGCAGGTAATGATAAAAATTTTATTAAAAAATCATACATTGAAGCCAAAAGACTTCAAGCAGAAATGAATATTTTATTAGATAATATTAATGATTAACTATTCTATTTATAAAAATCATAATTCTAAAGAATGGGTAACTTTTGTTCACGGGGCAGGAGGGAGCTCATCTATTTGGTTTAGACAGATAAAGGAGTTTAAAAAACATTTTAATGTTATTCTTTTGGACTTAAGAGGGCATGGTAAATCAAAGTACCATTTAAAGAATGTTTTTGAAAAAAAGTATACTTTCAAATCAATATCAAATGATATTATTGAAGTTTTAAATAAAGAAAAAATTTCAAGTTCTCATTTTGTTGGAATTTCATTAGGCACTATTTTAATAAGACAATTAGCGGAGTTTTATCCCAAAATGGTAAAGAGTATGATAATGGCTGGAGCTATAATGAAGCTTAATTTTCGTTCGAGATTTCTTATAAAGTTAGGTTCTTTTTTTAAGTCAGTTGTTCCTTATATATGGATATATAAGCTTTTTGCTTTTGTAATTATGCCATATAAAAACCACAAGAAATCAAGATTGCTATTTATTAATGAAGCTAAAAAATTATATCAAAAAGAATTTATGAGATGGTATAAATTAACAGCTGAACTTAATCCTCTTTTAAAACTATTTAGACAAGTTGAGCTCAAAATTCCCACATTATATTTAATGGGGGCTCAGGATTATATGTTTTTAAAATCAATTCAATTAATTACTAAAAAACAAAAATTTTCTAAACTAATAGTAGTTCCTAATTGTGGTCACGTTGTAAATGTTGATAAACCTAATTTTTTTAATAGCTCTAGTATTTCTTTTTTAAAAACTATTGAATAGTTGTTATTCAACTCCTGGTTGTTTTAATTTGAAACCTGTTTTTTCTTTTGATTTTTTCACCATTTCTTTAACTTTGCTTAGTAGTAATTTCGAATTATATATAATTCCATCTTTTATGGTATATTTTACTCCTCCAACTCTAACAACCTTATTATCATCATTTAATTTAATTGCACCTGTTCCATAAAGAACTTTTAAGTTTTCTAAGGGGTTTTCCTCAATCACAACAATATCCGCTAATTTTCCAACTTCAATAGACCCAATTAGATTTTGAGCTCCAAGAGCTTCAGCTCCATTTAAGGTTGCAGAACGTATTATTTCAATTGGATGAAATCCGGCTTCTCTTAACAGCTCCAATTCTCTTATATATGCAAATCCATAAAGTTGGTAAATGAATCCTGAATCTGATCCTGTAGTAACTCTTCCTCCACGATTTTTAAATTCATTAATAAAAGTCATCCATAATTTATAGTTATTCTTCCATTGTACTTCTTGTTCAGTTCCCCAATAATGCCAATATGAACCATGAGATACTTTGCTTGGTTCATAAAATTTCCATAAAGATGGAAGGGTATAATCCTCATGCCATTCTGCACGTCTAGCTTTGTGCAAATCCCTACTAGCTTCGTAAATATTAAATGTAGGATCTAATGTGAAATCAAGTTTTATTAGTTCGTTCATAACATTATTCCAATGTTCACTGTAAGGCTTAGCTGACTGTTGCCATAGTTTACCTGCTTCTTCAAATCTATGTTGTTCATTTTGATAATTATAGTTAGAAGGATAGTTTTGCACAGTTTTATTATTAAATAAAGCTTCTGGGAGTCCATACCAATGTTCCATTGTTGTTAAACCAGCTCTTGCTGAATTTAAAACATTCCATCTAGCAACACTCATTTGAGCGTGATGAAAAGCTGATCTTAAACCAAGTTTTTTATTTTCGGAAATTGCTGCTTTTAAAATTTCAGGGCTAGATCCAAAAAATTTAATACCATCTGCACCTTTTTTCGCATTATCTCTAACCCATTTAATAGCATCTTCAGGTGAGTTAATTTCTGACCCACTGCCAAATCCTGTATAGGTATAGATTCTTGGTGCTATAATTGAATTATTTTCACTTTTCCTTTTTAAATCCAAGCTAAAGTCAAGTCCTCTTCCACTAGGTTCTCTAATTGTTGTAATTCCGTGAGCCATCCAAAGATTAAAAACATATTCTGGATTTGCTCCTTGAGAAGTTCCTCCAATATGTCCATGCATATCAATAAATCCTGGAAGAACATACATTCCGTTTAAGTTTAATTCGACTCCATTGTCTTGAAGTTTTGGACCATTTCTTCTTTTAGAAACCCCTGGATAGCCAACTACTTCAATTTGGGTTATAATATTTTTTTTAATTTCTATGTCCACAGGGCCAATGGGTGGTGCTCCGTTGCCATTAATTAGGGTAACTCCCCTTAAAACAAGTTGTTCATAAGGACCTTGACTTATTTCTTCTTGACCATATGTATAAAAAAACTGCAATGCTATTAAGAAACAACATTGCAGTTTATTAAGTAATTTTATTTTCATGATGCTAATTTTTCATGAAAATAGTTATAAATAATTAGTTTATCGAAAAATCACCGTATGCTCTTGTTCCGTGCTCAGCGATATCTAATCCATCTTCTTCTTCTTTTTCATCAACTCTAAGACCTATTATTGATTTTGTTAAAAGAGTTATGATTGTTGCTCCGATTATACAAAAAAGTCCTGTAATTCCAACACAAGCTAACTGAATCATAAATTGATTAAATCCAGCTAATTCTCCAAATATACCTACAGCTAATGTTCCCCAGATTCCACAAAATAAGTGAACAGGAATAGCTCCAACAGGATCATCAAGTTTACATTTATCTAGAAATGCAACTGAGAATACAACAATTCCTCCAGCTATAAGACCAATTAATATTGCTGAACCAGGTAGCATTTGATCGGCTCCAGCTGTTATTCCTACAAGCCCACCTAAAACACCATTCATAAACATTGTTAAGTCTAAATTTTTATATAAAATTCCAGAAATTACTGCGGCACCAATACCACCTGCAGCAGCAGCAAGACAGGTTGTAACAAGTGTTAGTGAAGTAAGTGCTGGATCAGCTGATAAAACAGAACCTCCATTAAAACCAAACCATCCTAACCATAATATAAGAACTCCAGCTGCGGATAATGGTAAATTAGATCCAGGTATAGCAAGTGGTTTGCCATCATTATCAAATTTACCTTTTCTAGCACCTAAAAAATATATTACAACTAAGGCTCCCCAACCACCAACTGAATGAACTAAAGTTGACCCTGCAAAATCATAGAAACCTAATTCTTCAGTGAATGTGCTAAAAAATCCTCCTCCCCATTGCCATGAACCAACAACTGGGTAAATAAATGATACGTATAAGAAAGCAATAAGCATAAAAGAACCGATTTTAATTCTTTCAGCAACCGATCCTGAAATTATAGTAGCTGCTGTTGCTGCAAACATTCCTTGGAAAAGAAAGTCAGTCCAATAAGTATAACCTCCGCTGGCATATGTTAATTGATCATAGTCTATTCCAGGATCTAATCCAAAACCTGCAAACCCTAAGACTCCATCAATTATTCCAAAGTCACCTGGATACATTAGGTTAAAGCCAAATCCACAATAAACTAATAGTCCCATTGTGATTACAAAGAAATTTTTAAATAATATATTAATTGTATTTTTTTGTCTTGTAAGACCAATTTCGAGAAATGAAAATCCAAGATGCATAAAAAATACTAATGCTGTACAGATCATCATCCATACGTTGTTTGATGTTAATAATTCCATAATAATTTTAGTTTAATGATGTTTTACCAGTTTCTTTTGTTCTAATTCTGTATGCTTCTTCAGCAGGAAATACAAATATTTTACCATCTCCAACTTCTCCTGAGTAAGCAGATTCAAGTATTGCGTTAATTGTTCTTTCTGCAAATTCATCAGAAACAACAATAGATAGATATCTTCTTTGAATATCAGCTGTACTATAAGTTACTCCTCTATATACATGTCCCTCTTTTTCATTTCCAACTCCTGTTACATCCCAATAAGTGAAGAAATTAACTTCTACATTATGTAAGGCTTCTTTGACTTTCGAAAATTTTGATTTTCGAATAATTGCTTCAATTTTTTTCATAATAATTTTTTTATAATATAATTAAAAGCTCATTCCAAATACTAAGAATGCTGCTTCAGAGTCAGGGTTATAAACGAATGATCCAAACAATGGTAAAGTATAGTCTTCAGTTATTTTGATATCCTTAGAACCACCAAGTGAAATGTTACATAATCCGCTTCCACCATTTACATACCAAGCATCTCCTGAGTCGTCACCATATCCAATTGCAACATCAACTGGTCCAGCTGAAAATGCAGCTTCAATATATAATGCTTCAACTTCGGTAAAGTATCCTACCATTAAATTTATTGGTCCAAGTTCTGCCGAACCAGAAATTTCTAAATAATCACCTTCAAATAGTCCTTCTCCCTCAGTATAAGCACCACCTTCTCCGGGAAATGAATAATTAGTTAATGTTAGTCCAAATTTCCCGAAAGAATAGCTTGCATATAAATCAAGCTCGTTACCACCACCGTTCGCGGTTGTTGGAAAACTTCCCCACGCTCCTACTTCTAAATCCCCAGTACTTAATGATACCCAAGGCTGAATATGAGCTCCTGATCCAAATTGTGTACCTCTCCAAACATAAGAACTAACTACGTCTGCTCCTAAGTCTTGAGATTTTACTTCATTAAAAGAAAGCATTGTGATAGTTAAAATTAATAAAGATGATACAGATAAAAATTGTTTTTTTAAATTCATGATAATGTTTTTTTGTTATTAAAATTGATTATTTGTTATTAATATTTCACCAAAACTAACATATTGTAATATTATTCTTATAAAAAAAGTTATAATAGCCTATATTTTTACAAATATGATATTTTAATGATTGTAAAATTCTAATAATGATAATTGTGAGTAGTATATTTTATCAAATTGATCAATTTTTGAAATTGATAAAACCTATTTTACTATTTGTATTCCAATAAAAATTGCAGTGAAGCCTGTTATTATTGAAAATAAGGTGTAGAATAAAAATGTACTTATATCTCCAGATTTTAGTAATTCAACATTTTCATAAGCGAATGTTGAAAAAGTAGTTAGTCCACCACAGAATCCAGTTGCAAGTAAAATTGTTTGTGGAGAGTTCATTTGGTTGTTTTTTATTGCCCAACCCATTATTAAGCCAACTAAAAGACATCCTCCGACATTTGATATAAAAGTATTTAATGGAAATCTAGAATTACTTAAAATAGAAATATTAGAAATTAGATATCTAAACATGCTTCCTAATCCTCCTCCAATAAAGACTAGTAGTAATTGCTTCATGATACACTTAGTTTTTTTAGAACAACTAATAATGAAACAAAAAATATAAACCCTATTATTACCCATCTAATTCCTGTATAGGAGCCTTTTAGTTTTTTTAAATCTTTTCTATAGCTAATTGTAACGATTACCAAAAAAGATATAAAAAATAAAATTGCAAAAACTAATTGACCCGTGCTGAACATATTTAACTATTTTTAAGTAAAAATAATACTAAATATAATATGAAACATCAATTAGAAGCAGTTAAAATCTTTCATGAGATATATAAGCTTAAATACAAAGAATCTCCAACAACCGATATAGGTACTGATAAAATTAATTTAAGATTTAATTTAATGGCTGAAGAAAATGAAGAATATCTTGAAGCAGCTAAAAACAATGATTTAATTGAAGTCGCAGATGCTTTGGGTGATATGTTATATATTTTATGTGGAACCATCATTGAACACGGAATGCAAGATAAAATAGAAGAAGTATTTGATGAAATACAAAAAAGTAATTTAAGTAAGCTAGGAGAAAATGGTAAACCAATATATAGAGAAGATGGAAAAGTTATGAAAGGACCGAATTATTTTAAACCAGATATTTTAAAATTTTTTAATTAGGCTTCTGTTCTCCATCCATAGGGATCTTCAGAAATATTATATTGAATATCATTAAGTTTATTCTTTAATAATATACTCCATGGTTTTTCAATTCTTGGTAATTCGAATTTTTCGTTTTCGTATCCAAAACCAATAATTGGCAATACTACAACTGCAGTTCCACTACCAAATATTTCTTTTAAACTATTGTTTTTTGCTGCTTCTATAATTTCATTAACCTTAATAGGTCTTACTTCAATATTTATTCCTTGGTCTTTCGCAATTTGAATTATACTTTTTCTAGTAATTCCATCAAGAATACTGTCACTAGTTGGGGCTGTTATTAATTTATCTCCAATTCTAAAAAACAAATTCATAGTCCCTGCTTCTTCTATATATTCATGATTTGATGAATCAGTCCAGATTATTTGTTGATATCCTTCGTTTCTGGCTAGAATTGTTGGGTAGAACTGTGCAGCATAATTACCAGCAGCTTTTGCGTAACCAACACCTCCTTTAGCCGCTCTACTAAATGATTTTTCAATTTTAACCCTAACATCTCCAGAATAATATGAATCAGCTGGAGCACATATAATCATGAACTTATATTGGTTTGCTTCAGTGGCATTAATAGAGTCTTCGCTAGCAAAAATAAATGGTCTTATATATAATGAATTACCTAAACCAGGTTTGATCCAAGCGTTATCAAGTTCTATTAATTTTTTTAAGCTTTCAAAGAATAATTCTTTTGGAAATTCAGGCATTGCTAGTCTAATCGATGATTTTAATATTCGCTCATAGTTGTCCAATGGTCTAAATAACCAATTTTTGTTTTTATTATCCTTAAAGGCTTTCATTCCTTCAAAACATGCCTGACCGTAGTGAAACACTCTTGCAGAGGGACTTATGCTGATTGGTTTGTAAGGACTTATTTGTGCGTTTACCCATTCTCCGTTAATGTAATCACAAGAAAACATATGATCTGTAAAAACAGAACCAAAATTTAAATCATCAAAATCTATTTGATCAATTTTAGAGATTTTAATTTTTTCAACTTTCATAAGAATCAATTGTATTTAGCAAAATTACAAATTAACTTTGATGAATTATTAATATTGATATTAAAAATGAAATATTTAATTACTGGGGCTAGTGGGTTAATTGGAAAAAAATTAGTTAAAAAATTATTAGAACAAAAAGTAGATATAAATGTTTTGACCACTAATAAGGATTTGAAATCGTCGAATAAAAATATAACTAAATTTTACTGGGATCCAGAACTCAATATAATTGATTCAAAATGTATTGAGGGAGTAAAAATAATTATAAACCTTGCTGGATCTCCAATTGCTCAATTTTGGTCTAAATCTGCAAAAAAATCAATTCTTTTGAGTAGAGTTAATTCTGTTCAGCTACTAAATCAAATTATATTAGAAAAAAAATCAATAATAGAACATTTCTTTTGTGCTTCTGCAATTGGAATTTATAAGTCTGACAGTGCATACATTCATAATGAATTATCTACTAATATTTCAAATTCTTTTTTAGGTGATACTGTTAACAAATGGGAATCAACATGTAATGAATTAATCAAACATAACATAAATGTTACAATATTAAGAATTGGTTTAGTTCTTTCATTAAGAGGGGGACTGCTAAAACCAATTGTTCAGTCCATAAAGTTTTGTTTAGGCACATGGTTTGGTAAAGGTGAAAACATCTATTCTTGGATTCATATAGATGATTTAATTGATTCAATTTTGTTTTTGTTGAAGAATAATAAATTAGGTGTATATAACCTTGTTTCACCAAATCCAATTTCAAGTAAGTTATTTACATTAGAAATTGGTAAAGTTTTAAATAAAAAAATATTTCTTCCTTCGGTTCCTGAATTTTTAATAAAATTAATTACAGGTTCTATGTCAGAGTTATTTTTATTCAGTCAAAATGTTTCTTCAAAAAAAATTACTGATCAAGGATTCAAATTTCAGTTCAAATCAATTTCTTCTGCTTTAAGTGATTTATTAAAATAATTTGATGACATTTTGACAAAATATTTAAAATTGGCAGTACTTTTGCACCCTATTTAAAAAAATTAATAATGAGCAGTTCTAAATCTAAATCTCCTAAAAAGCCCACTCTTAAGTCTCAAATTGAATCACTTGAAGTTTCTGTTAAAGATGAAAAAGATAAATTTTTACGTTTATTTGCTGAGTTTGAGAATTATAAGAAAAGAACTTCAAAAGAACGTCTGGATTTGTATAAAACCGCCTCTCAAGAATTAATGACTGCATTGCTTCCAATTGTTGATGATTTAAATCGTGCATCTAAAGAATTTGAAAAATCAAAGGAAAAAAGTTTAATTGAGGGAATGTCTTTGATAAAGAATAAATTCTCTGATATTCTTAAATCTCAAGGCTTAATTTTAGTTGAGGTAAATAATGGAGATGACTTTGATGCTGAAATTCATGAGGCTATAACTCAAATTCCCGCTAAGAATGATAAAATGAAAGGTAAAATTATTGACGTAATTGAGTCTGGATATAAGCTCGGTGAAAAGATTATTAGATACCCTAAAGTTGTTGTTGGAAACTAATTAAAATAATATGAAAGAAGATTTTTACGAAATTTTAGGTATTAATAAATCAGCATCTGAAAGCGAAATCAAAAAAGCATACAGAAAAAAAGCCATTAAATATCATCCAGATAAAAATCCTGGTGATTCTCACGCTGAAGAAAAATTTAAAAAAGCAGCTGAAGCTTATGAAGTTTTAGGAAATAAAGATAAAAAATCTAAGTATGATCAATTTGGTCATTCTGCTTTTGATGGCAGTGGAGGATTTGGTGGAGGTGGAATGAACATGGATGATATCTTTAGTCAATTTGGTGATATATTTGGAAGTTCTTTTGGTGGTGGAGGATTTGGAGGATTTAGTGGTGGAGGATCTAGGGTTCCAAAAGGTAGTAATTTAAGAATTAGAGTTCAACTTGAACTTAGCGAAGTTGTTTTAGGGGTAGAAAAAAAGATTAAGGTTAAAAGAAAAATTAAAGCGGACGGAGTAACTTATAAAAACTGTAGTTCTTGTAACGGTTCTGGTCAAGTAACTAGAATAACAAATACCATTTTAGGAAGAATGCAATCATCTTCCACATGTCCAAGTTGTGGAGGTTCTGGTCAAGTTGTTTCAAATAGACCTTCAAACGCTGATTCAAACGGACTAATTTTAAAGGAAGAGACTGTACTAGTTAAAATACCTGCTGGTGTTGAAGATGGTATGCAGTTAAAAGTTTCAGGAAAGGGCAATGACTCAGCTGGAAATGGTATAGCAGGGGATTTAATTGTTTTAATTAGCGAAAAAGAACACGACACTTTAAAAAGAGAAGGCAATAATCTCCATTTTGATTTGTACATCAGTATTTCAGAAGCTGTTTTAGGAGTTTCAAAAGAAATTGAAACTGTAATAGGCAGTGTTAGAATCAAATTAGAATCAGGAATTCAATCTGGAAAAATACTAAGACTTAGGGGTAAAGGATTAAGTAGTATTAATTCATATGGAAACGGTGATTTACTTGTTCATGTAAATGTTTGGACTCCAAAAACTTTAAATAAAGAACAAAGAGTGTTTTTTGAGCAAATGAAAGAAAATGAAAATTTCGTTCCTTCACCTGAGAAAGGTGAAAAATCTTTTTTTGAAAAGGTTAAAGACATGTTTTCTTAATTTTTTACGCCTCTTAACTTTATAATTTTACATCCAATTTTTATATTCAATTTGATTATATTTAAAAAAATATTTTCTTATGGATAAGCTTATTGATTTTCTTTACAAAGAATATTTTATAACAGATAGTATTAAATTTTCTATAGTAACAATTCTTTTTGTTACAATGATTTTTCTTATTACTTATTTTTCATTAAAAATCATCAAGAAAATAGCTACAAAGAAACTTGATGAAGAGAGAAAATTAAAATTTAAATCTGTCTTCTCCTTTTTTAATTACTTTGTTTATGTAGTTATTGCTTTAATGACCTTTCAAAATTTCGGTATAAACCTTACTGGAATATTTGCAGCTTCAGCAGCTCTTTTTATTGGAATTGGTTTAGCACTTCAAACTTTTTTTCAAGATATAATTTCAGGAATTTTAATTCTGGCTGATCAAACTGTACATGTTGGTGATATTATTGAAATTGACGGTAAAGTAGGTAGAGTAGAAAATATTAAGATAAGAACTACACGAGCAGTTACATTTGATAACAAAGTACTGATAATTCCTAATCATAAATATTTGACTTCAACATTATTTAATTGGACAGAAAACGGTACAGTATTAAGAGGATCTGTATCAGTTGGAGTTGATTACAATTCAGATGTAGATCAAGTAAAAGAAATATTATTAGACATTGCTGATTCTCATCCACATCTAATGAAAAATCCAACTCCTAATGTGATTTTTAAAAATTTTGGAGATAATTCTTTAGATTTTCAATTAATTTTCACTTATAACAATGGTTTTAGGGTAAATCTAATTGAGAGTGATATAAGATTTTTAGTTTATAAAAAATTCAAACAAAACAATATAAATATACCGTTCCCACAAAGAGTTGTTCACTTACAAAAATAAAATATGTCAAAAATATTAATAATTGAAGACGAGGAAACAATTAGAAGAGTTCTTAAAAAAGTACTAGTACAGGAAGACAAGAACTATGAAATTATTGAAGCAATTGATGGAGTTGATGGAGTTTCTAAAATTAATTCTAATAAACTAGATTTGATTTTATGTGATATTAAAATGCCTAAAAAAGATGGGATTGAAGTATTGCGTCATATTTTGAAGGAGTGCCCATCCACACCTACTATAATGATTTCAGGACATGGTGATCTTGAGACAGCCGTTGAATCCATGAGATTAGGTGCTTTTGATTATATTTCTAAACCACCAGATTTAAATCGACTATTAAATTCTGTTAGATCTGCTTTATTAAATAATAATTTTGTAAAAAAAGGAAAGACCAAATCTAATAAATCAAACGAATACAATATTATAGGTAAATCAGATCCAGTTAAAGAAATTAAAGTAATGATCGATAAAGTTGCCTTGACAAATGCAAAAGTTTTAATACAAGGTCCAAATGGGTCTGGAAAGGAGTTAGTTGCCCATCAAATTCATATGAATAGTTTAAGGAATTCAGCCCCTTTTATTGAAGTTAATTGTGCTGCTATTCCCTCTGAACTAATTGAGAGTGAATTATTTGGTCATGTTAAAGGTGCATTTACTTCAGCAGTAAAAGATAAAGCAGGTAAATTTGAAGCTGCAAACGGAGGAACAATTTTTCTTGATGAAATTGGAGACATGAGTATGTCTGCTCAATCTAAGGTTTTAAGAGCTCTTCAAGAGCATAAAATTCAAAGAGTGGGAAGCGAAAGAGATTTAGTAGTTGATGTAAGAGTTATAGCGGCAACTAATAAAAAGTTGCGTTTTGAAATTGAAAATAATAATTTTAGAGAAGATCTTTTTCATCGTTTAGCTGTAATTGAAATTAACGTTCCTTCTCTTAATGATAGATTATCAGATATCCCACTTTTAGTTGATCATTTTTTAAAAGATATTTCTAAATTTTCAGATCAAGATTTAAAAACTATGGATAAGGATGCAGTTAATAAATTAAAAGAATTTGATTGGTCTGGAAATGTAAGAGAATTAAGAAATGTTGTAGAAAGATTAATTATTCTTTCAGAAAAAAATAAAATAACAATAAATGATGTTATTAAATATTCAAACAAATAATTAAATGAAATTCTTTATTTCCACATACTTATTATTCTTTTCTGTTTTTATTTTTTCTCAAGATGATGAAACAGTTATAAAAAATATTTTTGATACAACAATGACTACTAGTTCAAGTTATGAATTGTTAGATTTTTTATCAAACGAAATAGGTCATAGATTGTCAGGTTCATTAGGTGCAGAAAGAGCAGTTGAATGGGGGAGAAGTGAATTGTCTAAAATAGGATTTGATAAAGTCTGGTTACAAGAAGTAATGGTTCCAAAATGGGTTAGAGGTCCAAAAGAGTTTGCTTTAATAGAAACTCAACCTGGAATAACATTTAATGTGGATGTATGTGCATTAGGAGGATCAGTAGCTACACCGTCTGTAGGTATTAAATCTAATGTAGTTGAAGTTAAAAGTTTTGAAGAATTAAAAATACTTGGAAAAAAAGAAGTTGATGGTAAAATAGTTTTTTTCAATAGACCTATGCAACCGAATCTTGTTAGTACATTTCAAGCATATGGTGAAGCTGTTGATCAAAGAGTTAATGGTGCTGCTGAAGCAATTAAATATGGTGCTATTGGAGTTATTGTCAGATCAATGAACTTAAGACTAGATGATAATCCACATACTGGTACAATGAGTTATGGAAATCTACCATCTAGTAAACGAATTCCGGCAGCTGCTATTAGCACTAATGCTGCTGAAAAATTGAGTAAACTTTTAAAAATCAATCCAAATCTTAAATTTTTGTTCAGACAACAATGTAAAACTTATAAAGATGTTAAATCATATAATGTTATTGCTGAACTAAAAGGCTCTGAATTTCCAGATGAAATAATATTAGTTGGAGGACATTTAGATTCATGGGATTTAGGTGACGGATCTCATGATGATGGTGCAGGTATTGTTCAATCTATGGATATTATAAATATTTTTAATAAAATCAATTACAAACCAAAAAGAACAATTAGAGTTGTTCTTTTTATGAACGAGGAAAATGGTTTAAGAGGTGCATTAAAGTATGCTGAAATTTCAAATAAAAATAAATTGAATCATATTTTTGCTCTAGAATCTGACGCTGGAGGTTTCACACCAAGAGGATTTTCATTTTCTACAAATAATAAAAATTTTGAATTAATAAAATCATGGAAATATTTATTTAAACCTTATTTAATTCAATCTTTTGAGCTAGGAGGAAGTGGAGCAGACATATCTCCTTTAAACAATGGTAAAAATGTTTTAGCTGGTTTAAGACCTGATTCTCAAAGATATTTTGATTATCATCATACATCAATAGATACTTTTGATGCTATTAATAAACGTGAATTGGAACTAGGAACTTTTTCAATGGCTTCACTAGTATATTTGTTTGATAAATATGGGATTATTAAATAAACTTTATATTGGAAACACTAATTGATTTAGATAAGTCGTTTTTTATTTTTTTGAATTCTTTAGGTTCAGAATTCTTTGATTCTTTTTGGATGTTTGTTACTGATAAAAAATCTTCAATTCCTCTTTATTTTTTTTTAATTTATTACATATACAAGAAGCTATCAAATAATGATTTTCTAAAATATTTTATTTTAATAATCATATTAATTGTATTCACTGATCAATTTAGTGGATTATTTAAAGATTATTTTGAAAGATTTAGACCTTGTCATGATACATCAATAAATGATAGTATAAGAATTGTCAAAGATGGATGTGGTGGCTTATATGGTTTTTTTTCAGCCCATGCTGCAAATTCTTTTGCTCTTGCTACTTTTTTTTATTTTTCTTTTAGAAATTTTTCATCAAATTTTAAATATCTTTTTTTATGGGCAATTATAGTCTCATACAGTAGAATTTATATTGGTGTTCATTTTCCAGGAGATGTTATAATTGGTTCATGTTTCGGAATTATTACAGGCTATCTTTTTTCCATTGCCTCATTTAAAATTAAGTTTTAATGTATAGTAGAATAGAATCATACAAAACACTTTTTTTTAGAATTTCATTAGCATATGTTTTTTATTTTTTTGCTAGAGTGTTATTCTATTTTTATAATAGTAATATGATTATTATAGAGAGTTTTCACGAGTTTTTTTACTTGTGTTTTATAGGTTTAACTTTTGATACTTCTGCAATTCTTTATGCTAATGTATTATTTATATTAATATCCTTAATTCCTTTTAAGAATTTTAATAGTGAAAAGTTTCAGAAAGGAATGATGATATTGTATTTTTCTACAAATTTAATTGCTTATTCTACAAATTTTTTTGACTTTATTTATTATCGATTTTCTCAGAGTAGATTGACTACTAGAGTTTTTGATATTCTTGAAAATGAAACAAATAAAATGGCACTTGCAGGTTCGTTTATATATAACTATTGGCATGTTTTTGTTTTCTTTTTTCTTTTAGTTTATGCTTGGATTTATCTTTATAAACAAATAAAAATCAAGACTATTCTTACTGATTATAATTTTAAGTTTTATATTTTTTCTACATTAACCTCTCTTTTTATAATTTTTATTTGTGTTATTGGTGTTAGAGGTGGTATTGGCAATGCTACACGTCCTATAAATATGGTTGATGCTCATAGGTTTGTTAAAAAAGGTATTCATGCCGATTTTGTATTAAATTCTCCATTCAGTTTTATTAGAACTTTTAATAAGAACTTTTTTAAAAAGAAAAACTTTATGGATTCTTCCAAGGTAAATAAAGTTTTAAGTCCTGTAAAAATGGTTAATGACAGTATTTTTTCACAACCAAATGTAATGTTACTTGTTATGGAAAGCTTTGGTCGCGAATATATAGGTGCATTTAATAAAAATAGAAATATCAAGGACTATATAAGTTATACTCCTTTTTTAGATTCTCTTTCTAATAATAGTTTGATTTTTACCAATGCTTATGCCAATGGTCGTCAGTCAATTGAAGCTTTACCTTCAATCTTAGCAAGTGTTCCATCATTTAAAATACCATTTACTTCTTCCCCTTATGCTAATCAAGAAATACAATCCTTAGTTTCTGTTTTTAATAAAAAAGGATATTCAACCTCTTTTTTTCACGGAGCTCCTAATGGATCAATGGGTTTTTTGGGATTATCCAATATTTTAGGGTTTGATAATTATTTTGGAAAAAATGAGTTTAATGACAATTCATTATATGATGGTTTTTGGGGAATTTGGGATGAACCGTTCTTACAATATGTTAACAACACAACTACTAAACTAAAAGAACCGTTTTTTTCTACATTTTTTAGTTTGTCATCACATGAGCCATTTTATGTTCCTAATGAATATGAAGGAGTTTTTCCTATGGGTGATGTTCAAATGCATCAAGTTATAGGTTATTCTGATAATGCATTAAGAAAGTTTTTTGAATCAGCTAAAAAAGAACCTTGGTTTGATAATACTATATTTATAATCACAGCTGATCATACTAATCAGTTTTGGTATCCTTATTACGCTGCTCCAGTAAATAGATTTGCAATTCCTATTCTATTTTACCATCCAAACAATTCATTTAAAGGTGAAAACAATGTTTTAATGCAACAAATGGATATTTTCCCCTCAATTGTCGATTTAATAGGTAACAAAGAGTACATAAATTCGTGGGGAAGGAGTGTTTTTTCAAACTCGGGTCAACCATTTTCAATAAATTACTCAGGAACTGTATATCATTTCACTATGGATAATTATACATTGGTATTTGATGGTAATGAAGTTATTGGAGTTTATGATATTGAAGACTACTGGTTGGAAAATAATAATATAAACGATACAAGTATTGATTTTTCTAAAGAGGAAATCTATCTAAAAGCTTTTATTCAGGATTATATGGACAGAATTATAGATAGAAAGTTAAATTATTTTAACAGTTCTGAATAATCAATTTTGAATTTATTAATCCTTGGAGCTGAAACATTTAATATATATGGATTATAAGGATTTTTTTTCTTATAATCTTGATGATACTTTTCAGCTAAATAAAATTCTTTAAATTTTTTTACTTCTGTAGTTATTTTATAATAAGATTTATTAGATAATAATTCTTTTATTGTTTTCTCAATAACTTCTTTTTCCATTGAACTTTTATAAAATGCAATAGATCTATATTGAGTTCCTCTATCAGGCCCTTGTTGATTTAAAGTTGTAGGATCATGAGAACCAAAAAAAACTTTAACTAAAGTTTTAAATTTTATTTCATTAGGGTTGTAAATCACTTCAATTGCCTCAGCATGTCCAGTCCTACCTGTCATCACCTCTCTATATGTAGGGTTACTGGTTCTACCTCCTGAATATCCAGAATTAACTTCTTTTACTCCTTTTAAATTTTCATAAATACTTTCTACACACCAAAAACATCCTGAAGCAAAATATGCAGTTTTATATTCTTGGTTAGTATTAATTTCATTTGACCAAGTATTGAATATTAGTAAAAAAGTTAATAAGCTATATTTATACATACTATATGTTTTTTAAAATTTGAATAATAAACTTTTTCCAAGTTAATTCTTTCTTTAGTGTAATAATATTGTTTATAATATTTTTTCTGTCACTTTTTAAAGCATTGTTAATTTTTAAGGCTAGATCAGTAGGATTTCTATTAAATAAATATCCAGTTTCATTATCTTTTATAAGTTCATTTAGCCCATTTATATTTGATGATACAGTTGGAATTTCAAATTGAAATGAAAGTGACGTAATTCCGCTTTGTGATGCTGTTTTATATGGAATTATAACTAATTCAGATGAACTGAACCAATATTTAATTTTGTCGTTATCAATAAACGTGTTTTTAACTAAAATGTTTTTAGAAACATTTAATTTTTCAATTAATTGGTAATATTTTTTCATTGAAATATAGTTTTCACCAACAATTAGCAATTTTACATTCGGATTAGTTTCTACAACTCTAGGCATACTTTTAATAAGAGTTTCTAACCCTTTATATTCTCTTATTAAACCAAAAAATAATATATATTTTTTATCATTATTTAAACCAAGTGTTTTTTTTGAAATTATTTTATCTTCTTTTATCCCAAACTTGTTCATCAATGGATGAAATAAGTTGATTCCTTTTGGTTTTTTCGAAATTTTTTTAATTTGATTAAAAACGTTTTTAGAAAGTGTAAAATATTTATCAAGTCCACTTAAGTATAATTTTAGCAGTTTTTTTTCTGTGAATCTTCTTTCATGAGAAATTACATTGTGTATTATCCCAATTTTTTTTATTTTATTACTTACAAGTTTATTTATAATGTAATAGCAAGGTGAAAGTAATCCAGTCCAATATGTTGAAATTAGTAAATCTGGTTTTAATTCGTTTATTTTTTTTATAACCCTAATCCAATTGAACGGATTTACAGTGTTTATTATCCTGTGTGATTTCAGATTTGTATTTTCAAAGCTTTGATGAAATTGTGTTTTTCCAGGAAATAAAAACCTTGGATACAAAAGTTTGAAGTTTATTACTTCTACTTTATGGCCACTTGATATTAATGATTCACATAGTTCTTTATTTGTATCGGAAATACCACCTCTATATGGGTATAATGGTCCCATTACAACTATGTTCATGTTTTTTAATTATTCATTAAAAATTACCCATTCGCCCTTTTTTATAAAATTTTCAGCTACTTTATATTTGACACTTTTTGTTTCTCCGTTAGTAACATTTTTTATTGTTACTTTTTCATTTCTACCAATTTTTTTTACTTCTCTTACAACTGTATCTATATAGTTATTAGACTGAGAAACATTTTCTCCAGCTTTTCTGTTTTTTGATGCAATTTCATCACTATTCAATACTTCTTCTTTAGAAATATTAAATTTTTGTTGTCTTCTGACTCTTCTATCTTCCCTGATATTTGAAGGATCTTTTGAAGGAAGTTCTCCGTTAAATAAAAACAAAATTATGTCTTTATTAACTTTTTCAATCATTGAACCAAACAATACATAAGCTTCTTCCTTATATATAACAAGTGGATCTTTTTGTTCGTGTACAGCTAACTGAACAGACTGTTTTAATTCATCCATTTTTCTTAAATGAACTTTCCAGGCTTCATCTATTATAGCCAATGATATATTTTTTTCAAAATCATTTACTAATGTTTTACCCTCTGAATTGTATGCGTTTTCTAAATTTGAAACTACATTTAATGTTTTATTGCCATCGGTAAAGGGCACAACAATTCTTTCAAAATTATTTGATGCACTTTCATAAACATTTTTTATTACTGGAAATACTTTTGTTGCAGAAGAAATCATTTTTGCATTATAAAATTCAAATGCTTTTTTATAGGTTTCCTGAAAGATTTCATCTTCATCTATAGATTTAAATTCTTCCTCATTGTAAGTAGAGTTCATTGAAAAGAATCTTGCTATATCAAATTCGTAGTCTTTGTAGTTATTAGACCCTTTACTATTGCTAACTACAATTTCACAGGTATCATAAATCATACTAGCAATATCTACCTTTAATCTTTCACCTTGTAGACAATGTTTTCTTCTTTTATAAATAATTTCCCTTTGGACATTCATTACATCATCATACTCAAGAAGTCTTTTTCTAATACCAAAATTATTTTCTTCTACCTTTTTTTGTGCTCTTTCTATTGTTTTAGTCATCATTGAGTGCTGAATTACTTCACCTTCTTCTAATCCCATTCTATCCATCATTTTAGCAACTCTATCTGAGCCAAAAAGCCTCATTAGATTATCTTCTAATGAAACATAGAATTGAGAGCTTCCTGGGTCTCCTTGTCTTCCGGCTCTTCCTCTAAGCTGTCTATCAACTCTTCTTGAATCATGTCTTTCTGTCCCGACAATTGCTAATCCACCATCATTCTTTATTTGGTCTGAGATTTTAATATCTGTTCCTCTTCCGGCCATATTTGTAGCGATAGTTACAATTCCTGCATTACCAGCTTGAGAAACTATGTCTGCTTCCTTCTTATGTAATTTGGCATTTAAAACATTATGATTAATTTTTCTTATTGTTAACATTCTTGCCAAAAGCTCTGAAATTTCAACTGATGTTGTACCAATTAACACAGGCCTTCCTTGATTCGATATTTTAGTAACATCCTCAATAACTGCATTATATTTTTCTCTTTTGGTTTTATATATAAGATCATTTTGATCTTTTCTAGAAATTGGCTTATTTGTAGGAATCTCTACAACATCTAATTTATAAATATCCCATAATTCTCCAGCTTCTGTAATTGCAGTTCCAGTCATTCCAGAAAGTTTATTGTACATTCTGAAATAATTTTGTAGAGTTATTGAGGCAAAGGTTTGAGTAGCATCCTCAATTTTCACATTTTCTTTAGCTTCAATTGCTTGATGCAATCCATCAGAATACCTTCTGCCATCCATAATTCTTCCAGTTTGTTCATCGACAATTTTGACTTTATTATCCATTACTACATACTCAGTGTTTTTTTCAAAGAGAGTATATGCTTTTAGTAATTGATTTAAAGTATGAATTCGTTCACTTTTAGTAGAAAAATCATTATAAACTTTTTCTTTCTCTTCAACTTCTGCGCTAAGTTCGAGTTTTTTATTTTCAATTTGAGTTAATTCAATTGACAGGTTAGGTAAAACAAAAAAATTAGAATCTTCATTTTTATTTGAGATAGTATCGATTCCTTTATCAGTTAATTCAATTTGATTATTTTTTTCATCAATAACAAAGAATAAATCTAAATCAACTTTAGGCATTTCTCTGTTGTTGTCTTGCATATAGAAATTCTCTGTTTTTTGAAGTAATTGTTTAATTCCCTCTTGACTCAAATATTTTATAAGTGCTGTGTTTTTTGGAAGACCTCTAAAAACTTGTAATAGATGAAAACCTCCTTCTTCATTATTTCCTTCAGAAATTAACTTTTTAGCTTTTGATAAGACTTGAGTTAATAAATCTTTTTGTTTTTTTACGATGTCATAAATTCTTGGTTTTAATTCATCAAATTCATGTATATCTCCTTTTGGAACAGGACCTGAAATTATTAATGGTGTTCTTGCATCATCCACAAGTACAGAATCAACTTCGTCAACTATAGAATATGCATGTTTTCTTTGAACTAAATCTTTAGAGGAATGAGCCATGTTATCTCTCAAATAGTCAAATCCAAATTCATTATTAGTTCCGTATGTAATATCTGCATTATAAGCTTTTCTTCTTTCTTTAGAGTTTGGAGAGTGATAGTCTATACAATCGATACTTAGTCCATGGAACTCAAATATTGGTGCCATCCAAGCACTGTCTCTTTTTGCTAAATAATCATTTACAGTTACCAAATGAACTCCGTTTCCTGTAAGTGCATTAAGATATACAGGTAAAGTTGCAACTAATGTTTTTCCTTCACCAGTTTGCATTTCAGCTACTTTGCCTCTATGAAGAACTATTCCACCAATCAGTTGAACATCATAATGAACCATATCCCAGGTGACCTCTTTTCCAGCTGCATTCCATTTATTAGACCAAACAACACTATCCCCATCTGTTTTGACATAAGTTTTTTCAGAAGATAGTCTTAAATCAAATTCATTTGATTTAACTCTTATTTTCGAATTTTCTTTAAATCTTTTAGCAGTTTCTTTTACTACGGCAAAGGCTTGCGGAAGAATTTCATTTAAAACTTCTTCAACATTTTTATTTGACTCTTCATTAATTAAGTCTATTTCAGTGTAGTATTCATCTTTTTCGTCAATGTTATTTGAAGATTGTATTTTAGAATTTAAACTTTCAATTTTTTTATTAAATGGGTTTCTTGAATCTTTTATAATATCTTTAAAAAAGTTTGTTTTTCCTCGAAGTTCATCATGGCTTAATAAAGAAAATTCTTTCTCAAAAGTCAATATTTGCTTTACTATCTCTTCAACTTCCTTTAAATCCTTTTTTGATTTACTTCCTACAAAAACGTTTAAAATGGAATTTATAAAGCTCATTATTTTTTATTTCTTATCAAATTTAAGTAAAAAAAAAGCCTCAAATGAGACTTTTATTAAAGTTTTTTATTACTAGTATTCATCTTCGTTCCAAAGATAATCTTCGTCGGTGGGATAATCTGGCCAAATTTCTAGAATTGATTCATAAACTTCTTCTTCTTCTTCTTCAATTTCTTGTAGATTTTCGATTACTTCTAACGGAGCACCAGTTCGAATGCAATAGTCAATTAACTCGTCTTTGTTTGCAGGCCAAGGGGCATCAGTTAAATAGGTGGCTAATTCTAGAGTCCAATACATGTTTTTTAAATTATAATATTTGCAAAAATAATTTTTTATATGACTCTTACAATATTTTATTAAGAAATTTAATTTTATTTTTTTTTCGCAAAATAAAATAAAAATATTATGATAAAGAAAAATAGTGATATTCTAAATATATAATCACCATACTTAACATAAAAAGTTAGATAATCTGAAAGTTCTATTTGACCACTAATTATTCCATTTTTTTCATAGTCTATACTGTCAATAATATCTCCTTTTTTATTAATTATTGCCGAAATTCCTGTGTTAGCACTTCTTACAATACTCCTTCTTGACTCAATTGATCTTAGCCTTGAATAACTTAATAATTGTTTGTGTCCTGGGGAATCCCCCCACCAGCCATCATTTGTCATTATAGCAATAATTTGTGCTCCATTTCTAATATACTCAGTCATGTATTCTCCATACATAGATTCATAGCAGATTACTGGTGCAACTATAGTATTTGATTTTGTTCTAATTACAGATCTGTTTGGCTGGGTCGCTCTTGTCATCACAGTTCCCCCAAAATCTAAAAGTAAATTACCTAAAAGAGGTTCTAAAATAGTTTTGTATGGTAAGTTTTCAACTCCTACTACTAACTTTGATTTATGATAGATTTGGTTTTTGTTTGAATTTAGAAAGCTACTATTGTAAATATCAATCCAGATACTATCTTTAATATAATTAGAACTTTTAGTTTTCGTTTTTGATGAATTATAGATTTTATAAAATTGTATTCCACTTAAAATTTCTGAGTTTTTGTCAATTAAGTAATTATCTAAATTTTTATAAAACGAAGTATTAAAAAAATCATTTAATGAATAGCCTGGACTTTCTGAAAAGTATGTTTCAGGTGTGATTATTAATTGATTGTTATATTTTGTACTCTTTGTAGTTTCTTTAAACTCTTGTAATATTTCAAAGTTTGTCCTTCCATATTTTTTATTATAAGGATCTATGTTTGGCTGTATTATTGTGATGTCTAAATGTTTTTCTTGTTTTTCTTCTTTTTGATATATAAATAGAGAGATTATAATTGGAAACGAGATAGAAAGTAAACCAATCGATAATTTATTTAAATAATATTTATTATTTAAATAGTTGTCTAAGGTTTTATAGAACATAAGATTTATCACAAGCACCCATAATGTCCCACCAAACGTACCAGTGAACTCAAACCATTGTATTAATTTATAAGACTCTGAAAAAACATTTCCCAATATTAAAGATGGCCAAGAAAATTCCCAACTTAAATTAAATTTCTCAAATACAATCCATGATGAAATAAAAAAAATAACACCAAGTTTATTCCCTAGTTTTCTTGATATTAGACTGTAAGATGTAAAAACTAATGCCATTAATAAAGAATAAAGAATAATAGCGAAAAACATTCCAAAGACAGTGGAGTTTATTAACCACCATGATGTTATTGAGTTCCAAAGAATAAAGCTTAAAAAGCTGTAGAAATATATCTTTACAACTGGTTTTTCTCTCAATTCTTTTTCGATAATTAGTAAAGGAACAAATGCAATGAATATCAAAAAGACTATTCCTTTAACTGGCCATGATAGTCCAAAAAGCAAACCTGATAAAATGCTAAGAAGTAAATATTTTTTATTCAAATTTAGTTTTTTGTAATTTTTTACAAGTTAATAAAAACTCATTTCTAAATATAAAAGTATTTCATGATTCGATATTGTATAAAATTATTAATTTTAAAGTGTGAAACTATTTAATTTTGTTCCTAATTTCTTAACTCTTTCCAATTTATTTTTTGGTTGTATCGCTGTTGTTTATGGCGTTATGGGAGATCTTGAAAAATTAGCTTTGTTTGTATCACTTGGTTTAGTTTGTGATTTTTTTGATGGCTTTTTCGCAAGATTACTTAAAGTTGATTCTAAACTAGGCGTTCAGTTAGATTCATTATCTGATTTAGTTACATTTGGACTTACTTCATCAATAGTAATGTTAAACCTTATAGGCTCATCTACTTATGTAATTGAAAATTCCTCTAACTATTTGGTTTCTTTATTTCCTTTTTTAGCTTTTTTGATAACACTTTCATCATCTTATAGACTAGCTAAATTTAATATAAGCACAGATAACGATAATTTTATTGGTCTTCCAACTCCAGCCAATGCAATTTTAATAATTTTCATACCTCAATTTATTGAACATTTTCAACTATATTTTGTTTTTGAAAATATTATTATTTTAATAATAATAGTTTTTTTATCATCTTATTTATTAATATCTAATCATAAAATGTTTTCGTTAAAAATTAATAATTTAACATTTAGTAAAAATAAAGCTTTCTATGCTTTAGTTTTTTCTTCGTTAATTCTTTTGGGTAGTTTTGGATTAGCTTCCTTTACAATAATAATTGTTTTATATATAGTTTTGAATTTGTTAAGAGCTATAGTCTAGCTTTTTTTTTCTAAATTCAAAGTTTTGACCTAGATATAATTTTCTAACCATTTCATCTTTTGCTAAATCTTCAGGTTTTCCTGATTTTAATATATTTCCTTCAAACATTAGATAAGTTCTGTCAGTAATAGCCAATGTCTCTTGAACGTTATGGTCAGTGATTAAAACTCCTATATTTCTTTTTTTAAGATGAGAAATTATTTTTTGGATATCTTCTACTGCTATTGGATCAACTCCAGCAAAAGGTTCATCAAGTAATACAAATTTAGGATCTGTTGCTAATGCTCTAGCTATCTCAGTCCTTCTTCTTTCACCACCCGAAAGTAGATCTCCTCTGCTTTTTCTTATTTTCTGTAAATTAAATTCATTTAATAAAGATTCCATTTTCACGGATTGTTCTTCATTTGAAAGTGTTGTTAGCTCAAGAACTGCTTTTATATTGTCTTCTATAGATAATTTCCTAAAAACAGAAGCTTCCTGAGCTAAATATCCAATTCCCTCCTGTGCTCTTTTATACATCGGTAATGTTGTTATTTCTGAACTATCAAGCGATATTTTACCTCCGTCTGGCTTAATCAAACCAACAATCATATAAAAGCTAGTAGTTTTTCCAGCTCCATTTGGTCCTAATAACCCAACTATTTCACCTTGATTAACTTCAATAGAAATTTCATTAACTACTTTTCTTTCTTTGTAAGACTTAAATATACCTTCAGCTTTTAACTTCATTCTTTGTTTTTTAATTTTTCTTTTCTTAAAACAAATTTAGAAATATAAATACTAATTTGATATAATATTATTATTGGAATTGCCACAATTATCTGACTAGCTATATCAGGTGGCGTAATTACTGCTGATAAAGTTAAGACTATTATTAATGCAAATTTCCTATACTTTATCATTGTTTCAGGAGTTACAAGACCAATTTTAGTTAAAAAATAAACTATAATAGGTAATTCAAATATTAATCCAGATGCTAATACTGAAGCTCTAACAAGACCAACATAACTATCCAAGTCAAAGTCATTAAAAATTTCACTACTTACACTATATGAACCTAGAAAATTTATTGAAAGAGGAGTGACAATGTAATAGCCAAAAAGAACACCAATAAAAAATAAAAATGAAGAAATAAAGATAAATCCTCTGGCATTGCTTTTTTCATTTTCATAAAGTCCAGGACTTATGAAACTCCAAAATTGATATATTACGTATGGAAATGACATTATGAAGCCAGCTGTAACAGACATCCATATGTGAGCGGAAAATTGACCTGACATTGTTCTACTTTGAATTCTGAAAGGCATTTCGCTGATGCAAAAACTTTCATCTAAGCCAATTTTATTTGAAATACTACAGAGCAGTTCATATGTGAAAAAATTAATATTTTTTGGACCAAACAAAATCTTATCGAAAATAAAATCTTTGGCAATAAATGCAATTGAACCAGTCAATAAAATTGCAAACACGGATCTGATTAAATGCCATCTTAGGTCTTCTAGATGATCTAAAAAAGACATTTCTTCTGCTGATTTGTTCTTCATTAAAATAATCCTTCGTTTAAGATATTATGTATATGAATAAGACCAGAATAATTGTTATTATCAGTTACTACAATTTGAGATATTTTATTTTCATTCATAATTGACAAAGCTGAGGATGCTAATGTTTCAGAATCAATAATAACAGGGTTGTTTGACATTATGTCTTTAGCTGTTATGTTTTTATAGTCAGATTCCAAAGTAAAAACTCTCCTAATGTCTCCATCAGTTATTATTCCAATCGGTTTATTATCTTTAATAACAACAGCTGCTCCAAGGAGATTTTTTGAAATTACATCAATTATTGTTTTAAAATTATCTGACTCGATTAATTGAGGTTTTAAATTTTTGTTGATGATATCAATTGCTTTAAGATAAAGTTTTTTTCCTAGCATTCCACCAGGATGATGTTTTGCAAAATCATTTTCATTAAACCCATTTAATTCGGATAAACAAATGGCAATGGCGTCTCCAATTACCAGTTGGACTGTTGTACTTGTTGTTGGCGCTAAGTTATTAATACAAGCTTCGATCTCAATATGAGAATTCAAAAAGTAGTCAGAGTTTTTTGCTAAATAAGAATTTGGTTCTGATGTTATAGAAATGATACTTATTTTTCTTTGCTTGATAAAAGGTATTAAATTTTTTATTTCGGGCGTATTTCCGCTTTTTGATAATAATATTATAATATCATCATTTTGAACAATTCCTAAATCTCCGTGAATAGCTTCTGCAGCATGCATGAATATTGAAGGAGTTCCAGTTGAGTTTAATGTAGCAACTATTTTATTACCTATAATCGCACTTTTGCCAATTCCACTTACAATCACTCTTCCGTTTGAAGCCTGTATTTTTTTTACAGCATTTTCAAAATCTTTTGTAAGAAACTTATGTAAGTTTAATATTGCATTTCCTTGGTTTTTAAAACTATTTATGGCAATTTCTAAAATATTGTCTTTTGATTTCAATCTTGTTTTTTTAAATAAGGTTTAAATGTTATATTTAAGAAGCAAATGTACAAAATACCTGCCTACTTTATAAAATGTCATTAAAAATTGATTTAAAAAAGGAATTAAAGTCTCTATTTGGTTTTTCTGTTTTTAAAGGAGATCAGGAGCAAATTATTTCATCTTTAATGGGTGGTAATAATAATATGGTTATTATGCCTACAGGAGCGGGTAAATCCTTATGTTTTCAGCTCCCAGCTTTATTATCTGACGGTACAGCTTTAGTTGTTTCTCCTCTCATAGCTCTAATGAAAAATCAAGTTGACGTTGTTAGAGGAATATCATCTGTTGATGGAATTGCACATGTTTTAAATTCTTCATTAAATAATTCCGAAATTAATGTTGTTAAAAATGATATTTCAAATGGAATAACTAAGTTACTTTATGTTGCTCCAGAATCTTTAGCTAAGCAAGAAAATATTGACTTTTTAAATCAAATTAATATATCTTTTTTAGCTGTTGATGAAGCGCATTGTATTTCTGAATGGGGACATGATTTTAGACCTGAATATAGAAATTTAAAAACTATTTTAAATAAGATTAATAATGAAATTCCAGTAATTGCATTAACTGCTACAGCTACTGCTAAGGTGCAAGATGATATTATTAAGAATTTAGATATTAAAGATGCTAAATTATTTAAATCTTCATTTAATAGGCCAAATCTTTTTTACGAAGTCAGACAGAAAACAGAGACTTTAAATAAAGATATTATTTCATTTATTAAAAAAAGACAAGGAAAATCAGGAATTATTTATTGTTTATCTAGAAAAAATGTAAATGAATTATCTCAATTTTTACAAGTCAATGACATCAATGCTTTGCCATATCATGCTGGTTTAGATTCAAAAGTTAGAGCAAAGAATCAAGACATGTTTTTAATGGAAGAATGTGATATTATAGTTGCTACTATTGCTTTTGGAATGGGAATAGACAAACCAGATGTTAGATTTGTAATCCATCATGATATTCCAAAAAGTTTAGAAAGTTATTACCAAGAAACTGGAAGAGCTGGTAGAGATGGGGGAGAAGGCCACTGTTTAGCTTTTTATACTCATAAAGATATTGAAAAACTTGAAAAATTCATGTCTGGTAAGCCAGTAGCTGAGCAAGAACAAAGTTACTCTTTACTAGATGAAATTTCTGCTTACGCTGAAACTTCAATGTCTAGAAGAAAATTTATATTAAATTATTTTGGAGAAGATTTTGATGAAATAAACGGAGATGGTGCTTTAATGGATGATAATATGAAAAACCCAAAACCTAAATTAAAAGTTAATGATCAGGTAGTTTTAGTTTTAAATTTAATTAACAGTACTAAAGAACAATATAAAACTAAAGATTTAGTTGCTTATTTAATTGGAAAAGAAAACAACTTACTAAGATCTCATAATGTTATTGAAAATAAATTATTTGGATCTGGAAAAAATCATGACTCTGTTTTTTGGAATTCACTTTTAAGATACTTGATAGTAAATAATCTTTTAATTAAGAATATTGAATCTTATGGAGTTTTAAAGTTAAATGATTTGTCACAAGAATATTTAAAAAATCCATTTGATTTTTATATTTCAAAAAATCATGAATTTAATTTTCAAACAGATTCTAATTCAAATAAAAAAAATAAATCAGTTAATGATAAAGAATTATTTAAGATTTTAATTTCAGAAAGAAAAAATATTGCTAAAACTAAAAGTATTCCTCCCTATGTTGTTTTTCAGGAATCTTCAATTGAAGAGATGTCTTTCAAATATCCAATTACAATTGATGAATTGAAAAATATAAATGGAGTTGGTGACGGAAAGGCTAGAAAATTTGGTTTTTCATTTCTTAAAATTATTTCTGAGTATGTAGAGGAAAATCAAATTACTCGACCTGAAGATTTAATAATTAAATCAACAGGAACAAATTCTTCTTTAAAATTATTCATAATTCAAAGTATTGACAGAAAACTTCTTCCAATTGATATAGCTAATGCTAAAGGTTTAGATCTAGATGAGTTAATCAAGGAGCTTGAAAAAATCATTTTTTCTGGAACAAAACTTAATATTGATTATATGGTTAATGATATTTTTGATGAAGATCAACAAGAGGAATTGTATGATTTCTTTATTGAATCTGATTCAGATGATATTAATATAGCAGTTGAAGAATTTGATAATGATTTCGAGGAATCTGACCTAAGATTGTACAGGTTGAAATTTATAAATGATTTATCAAATTAATTTTAAAATATTCGTTTGACTTTATAAAGATTAAATTATCTTGCGACTCAATTAAAATCAAATAAAATGCAAGAAGGTTTATATGCTAAAATCATAACTAATAAGGGCGATATTTTACTAATACTTCATCACGACAAAGCACCTGGTACAGTTGCTAACTTTATAGGTCTTTCCGAAGGTAAAATAAAAAACTCACAAAAAGAAATTGATATTCCTTATTATGATGGATTGAAATTCCATAGGGTTATTGCTGATTTCATGATTCAAACAGGTTGTCCTAACGGCACTGGAACTGGAGACCCTGGTTATAAGTTTGATGATGAATTTCATCCTGAACTTAGACATGACAAGCCTGGTATATTATCTATGGCAAACTCAGGTGCAGCAACAAATGGAAGTCAATTTTTTATTACTCATGTTCCTACTAATTGGTTAGATGACAAGCATACTGTTTTTGGAGAAGTTGTTGATGGATTAAATGTTGTGCATAAAATTCAACAAGATGATGTAATTGAATCTATTTCCATAATTAGAGTAGGAGATGAAGCTGAAAAATGGAATTCAATTGATTTATTTAATAATTTCAAAGCTAAAAAAGACATAATTATAAAAGAAAAACAATTAAAAGAACAGCAAATTATTGAAAGTTTATCAAAAGACTTTAAAGTAACTTCATCTGGACTTAGATATAAAATTTTAAATAATGGAGATGGAGAATCTCCTGAAAAAGGTGATAAGGTTAAAGTACATTATAAAGGAATGCTGACCGACGAAACAGTATTTGACTCTTCATACAAAAGAAATGAACCGATCGAATTTAACGTTGGTATTGGTCAAGTAATTGCTGGTTGGGATGAAGGAATTATGTTGTTACGAAAAGGCGAAAAGGCAAAATTTATTATTCCATCAAATATAGGTTACGGTGAAGCTGGTGCAGGTGGTGTTATTCCTCCAAATGCGACACTAGTTTTTGAAGTTGAATTACTTTAGTTTTTCCACTTAATATTACATCCGATACTTGGTTTTTGGACTGGATTAATTTCTTTTAAACTTATCAGTGAATCTAATGCATTTCTGATATCTATTCCAGTTACATCAATTTTATTTCCAGGTCTAGAATCATCAAGTTGCCCTCTATAAACTAATTTTTTAGAATTATTAAAAATAAAAAAATCTGGAGTACATGCAGCGTCATAACTTTTTGCAACTATTTGAGTCTCATCAAATAAATATGGAAAAATAAATTTTTCTTTTATTGCTACCTTTTTCATTTCAACAGGTGAATCTTCAGGATAATTGATTATATCATTACTAGAAATTGCTATCAGTTTAATTCCAGAGTTTTTATAATCGTTAGCAATTTGAACTATTTGCTTATTTATATGTTTAACAAAAGGACAATGATTACATATAAACATTATCAGAGTTCCTTTTATTCCAAATAAGTCTTCTGATTTAATTATTTGATCAGTGTTAACATCTAATAATTCAAATGCTGGAGCTTTAAATCCTAGTGGGATCATAACTGAAGGTGTTCTTGCCATTATTTATTATTTTTTTTCAAATTTAAATCTATTTTGTATAAATTACACACAATTCAATATGGATATGCAAGAATTAATTTATTTTTTTGAAAACATTTCATCATTACAAAGATCATTTATTCTAGTTGGAGGTATAACTTTTTTTTGGTCTATTGAGTCTTTAATTCCATTATTTAAATTTAATTATGCAAAACTAAAGCATGCTCTACCTAACTTTTTTTTTACTTTAACTACTGTTCTAGTAAATTTCTCTCTTGCATTTATTCTTTTATTAGTATCTGATTGGGTTTCTATTAATGGCTACGGATTGTTGAATTATGGAAATTTATTACCATTATCAGTTTATATTATTTTAGGAGTTATATTTCTTGATTTTATCGGAGCATATCTTCCTCATTATGTTCAACATAGAGTAAAGTTTTTATGGAAAATACATCTGGTTCACCATTCTGATCATAAAGTTGATACAACAACAGCAAACAGGCACCATCCATTTGAAAGTATAATTAGATATGTTTTTACATTATTTGCTGTCGCTATTCTCGGTGCTAATATGGGTCTAGTATTTCTATATCAATCTCTTTTTGTTGTTTTGTCTCAGTTCAATCATGCTAACATTAATATAAATCCAAAATTAGATAAGTTTTTAAGTTATTTTATTGTGACACCAAATATGCACAAAGTTCATCATCACTATGTTTTACCTTATACTGATTCGAATTATGGAAATATTTTTTCTTTTTGGGATAGGTTGTTTGGAACCTTTACTTTTTTAAATCCTTCAAAAATAATTTATGGAGTTGATACGCACTTTGATGAAAAAGAAAACCAAAGTATTAGTAGTTTATTGTACCGACCTTTTGAAAAGCATAAATCTTCAACTAATAATTAGTCTACATAATATTCGAGAAAAATATTGCATTCATCATTAGTTTGTTAGTTCCGTACCAAAAACCTCTAAAATTAGTATTATCAGAAAATATATTAATATTACCTTTTTTTATTTTGAAATTAACAAATGGTCTAGAATCCTTAATTGACTTGTAATTTTCTTTTGAAATGTACCCGCTTATTAGTGTATTCCTTTTAGTGTATTTAATAGGGTTATTAAAACTTAGTGAATCATTTTCAATATAAATATTTGTGTTTCTAAAAATAGACAAGTTGTTTTTGTAAAATCCATAATTAATTGGATGACTTAAATCTAATGAAGTATTAAAAATTGCGCCACTAGTAAGTTGAGCTCCGTAGAATTTACTTTTATTTATATAATTAATATTTTTAACTTCTGGCTTATTAACTTTAAGGTTAACAGAGATGAAATTATTTTTATTTAACCATTTAATAGTGTTTCTAAATCCAATTAAATTCCCTCCATTTTCGACCCAATTTTTTAAACTCTTTACTGTAGATTTATTATAATTATGCGTTCCATTAACAAAAATCATTGTGTTGTATTTTTCTAAATCTATCTTTGGTAAAGAACTAGATTTAATCTTAGTGACAGGAATTTCATATCTAGTGTCTAATAAGTGCCATATCTCTCCAGCATCATAACTTGTTACTCCATCACCAACTATTAACCCAATTTTTGGAATGTTAATGTTTTTAAAGCTATTACTTCCTAAATCAATTCCTGTAGTTTTACTTGAGTTTATACCGTAAAAGTTAATTCCAGAAAAGCTAGTAATCTCATCTAGTATTCTATTTATTTCCTCAATACTTTTAGTTTGATTTTTTAATGGAATTAATATTGTTCCATAATCAAATTTGTTATCATTAATTTCAAACTTTTCAGTTGCGACTTTAACTCTTAAATTATTTTTTAATAATTTATATAGAGCTTTGGGAGTGTAGTAGTCGTCCCAAGAGAAAAGATAAGCATAATCACTTTTTGAGATAATTTTACCTTTAGGTTTATTGAAATTAAAACTGTTTGTTTCTTCTTTTAAAATTAAATCAGAATATTCTAAATCAAATGAATGTAAAAATGACCATGCAGAAACGTCATAAAACAAGCTGTCCTTAAATTTTGTTCGATTTTCTAGCATAGCATTAATTAATCTAGAATTCTTTTGATTCTTAGGGATTAAAAATGAATTTTCTTGTTCAAATTCTATTCCATTTACAATTCGGTTCTTTTTTAATTTTTTTATTTCAATTTTATGTTTTTTTAATATCTCATAAAAGTGAAATAATTTTGATTTATCTTTTTTATCTCCAACAATTGTATAATTATTTTTATTCTTATTTGCAATTTTGATTGAATTAACAAAAAAATCATATTGATAATCCAGTAATTCTGTTTTTAATCCAATTGATGCATCTAATGTTGATAGTGAAGTCATCAACTGATTTTTAATTGTAAAAGGAAAAGATATTTCTCCATTTATGCTTTCCTGTAAGTGTCCTCTTGAACTGCCTTGTTCAAACAATATTCCAATTCCTCCGTTTATATCAGGAAATGTAGATCCTTTTCCATAATAAAAGTCATCATAATCTTCTTCACTATAAAATAAAGAACCAATTTCACTTAATTTTTTTTCATGATATTCTCCAATTTTAGCCGTTAGAATTTGATTTTTTTTAGGTGTCAAAGGATTTACCCTTGATGGAATTCCAGGTTGGTAAAAAAAGGTTGAATTAGTTCCCATTTCATGATGATCAGTTAGGACATTTGGATACCATTTATGAAATGTTTCAATTCGAACATTTGACTCAGGTAATTGTACTGGTAACCAATCTCTATTCATATCAAACCAATAATGATTTGTTCTTCCTTTTGGCCAATTTTCACTAAATTCTCTATCGTTACTGTCTGAATTTAAGTAAAGACTTTTATTTGTATTTGCCCAATGAGCAAATCTCTGAAGTCCGTCAGGATTAAAAGAGGGATCAAGTAAAATAATAGAATTATTTAATTGATTAATTAGTTTTGGGTTATTAGATGCTGCTAGATAATAAGCATATAATAAAGCAGCATTACTTCCACTTGGTTCATTACCATGAATTGAGTAACCTTGGTAAATTATTATTGGTCTTTTATGTGATTGTTTTTTGATAGTACCATCTGTAAAAGAAATATGATTTTCTCTAATTTGATTTATTTTATTTAAATTTTCTTTTGACGATACAGTTAACAATAACAATGGTCTTCCCTCGTATGTTTTCCCTCTGTCTTCAATTAATATTCTTGGTGATGAGTTAGCGAGTGCATACATGTATTGAACAAGTCTGTCATGACTAACATGAGAAGAACCAACTTCATTTTTTCCTAATAAAAATGAACTTGGCTTAGGTATTTTTGGATCAAAATGTTGTAATTCATCACCAAAATAATAGTAAAGATCTAGCTTGTCTTGAGAAAAAATATTAGTACTTATTAAAAAAAGTAAAAAAACAATTTTTCTCATTATTTTAAATTTTAAATATCATCAAAATCTACATCAGTGAAATTTTCTTTTTCTACTTCTTTTTCTACTTCTTTTTCAACTTTATCTTCAGTCAAATCAGATTCAACATATTCTTCTTTCTTAAAATCTTTTTGATGAATTTCACTAATAACTTCTAAACCTTTTTCATCTAAAATGTATTTAGTCATTTCGTTTAAAAGGTCTGTAAAACCTTCAAAATCTTCTTTGTAAAGGTAAATTTTATGTTTTTTGAAATAGAAAGAACCGTCTTCATTGGTGAATTTTTTACTTTCGGAAATAGTTAAATAATAATCTCCAGCTTTTGTGGATCTTACATCAAAAAAATAAGTTCTTCTACCTGCTCTAAGGATTTTAGAATAAATATCGTCAGCTGCATTATACTTTTTTTCTTCCATCTTATGTATTATTTAACTCAAAAATGAATAAAAAAAATAAACTCACCAAATATTAATTAATATCTTTTTCTTTAGATTGTTTGGAGTAAGTTTCGAAATACATTTTCTTTTGCTTCATTAATTCTTTGTGAGTTCCAAAACTCTCAATAATTCCTTTATTAATTACTAGTATTTTATCACAATTTTTTGATGTTGATATTCTATGAGTAGAAATAAAAACAGTTATATTTTTAGTTATAGTACTTAGATTATTTATAATTCTCTCCTCGGTTTGAGTATCAACTGCAGAAAGACTATCATCTAAAATCAGTATTTTAGGTCTCTTAATTACGGCTCTAGCAATTGCTAGTCTTTGTTTTTGCCCACCAGAAAGATTTACTCCTCTTTCACCTAATAATGTTTTGTACTGGTCTTTAAATATTTTGACGTCTTTAGAAAGACATGCTATCTTAATACTTTCTTCTATCTCATTTTGTGAAGCGTCTTCTTTTCCAAATCTTAAATTATTCTCAATTGTATCCGAAAACAAAAATGTTGATTGAGGAACATATCCAATAGAACCTCTTAAGTTTTTTAAACTTATTTCTGTCAAATTATTAGCTCCAATAGATATGTGTCCTTTATCTGGTTCATAAATTCTTGAAAGTAATTCTAAAATTGTAGTTTTTCCTGAACCAACATCACCCATTATAGCAATGCTATCTCCCTGATTTACAATAAAAGAAACTTTATCTAAAGCCTTTATATTAGTCTCTTTATAAGTATATGAAACTTTGTTAAATAATATATCTCCTTCAACTTTAGATTTTGATTCTATTTTGTTTATTAATTTATTCGGAATGTTTAAAAATTCATTAATTCTTTTTTGGGAAGCTTCAGCTTGTTGAACTATTGAAGTAACCCAACCTACAGTAGCTACAGGCCAAGTCAACATGTTTACATAAATTATAAATTCTGCTAATACACCTAATTCTATTATCCCGTTCATATATTGATTGCCACCAATATAAATAACCAGTATATTACTAATTCCAATAAGCAGAATCATTAATGGAAAAAACCAAGATTGAATCTTGACTAAAGACATATTTTTATCTTTACTATCGCTAGCTAATTTTTCTAGTTTTTGATTTGTAAAGCTCTCTATAGTGTAGGTTTTTATTATTTTAACGCCGCTAAAAGCTTCTTGAGTAAAGGTTGTTAATTTCGATAGATATTCTTGAACAATTTTACTTCGAATATTAATGATTCTACTGATTTTATAAATTATAACAGAAAGAATTGGCAACGGAATTAAAGTGTAAAGTGTAAGTTTAGGAGCTACGCTAAGCATATAAGAAACTACTATTATAAATAAGGTTACAGTATTTATTGTGTACATAATTGCTGGACCCACATACATCCTTACCTTGCTAACATCTTCACTTATTCTATTCATTAAATCTCCTGTTCGATTATTCTTGTAAAAATCAAAATCTAGATTTTGATATTTATCATAAATTATATTTTTTAAATCAAATTCAATAAATCTTGAAACATTAATTATCATTTGACGCATTATAAACGTAAAAACACCAGCCACTATAGCTGAGCCAATAATTAGTAAAATATTGATAATTAATTTTTCCTTTAAAACATCTAGTTCTATTGAAGATGAGAGAACATAATTTTCAATCAAAGTTATAGAATTACCAACAAGATTTGGGGCAACTAAAGCAAAAATTCTTGCAGCTACAGTTATAAAAAAACCAACAATTAGTTTAATTCTGTATTTATATAAAAATTTATTAAGAAATTTTAATTCTCTCATTATAATTGAATTCAAATATACATCAATGTTCATTTAATTCTTTATAATCTTTATCTTGATTTTTGAAAAAATAAAAGTAGTTTTGCTCAAAATAATAAAAGTTCTTTTAAATGTTAAACAGGCGTCAATTAAGAATAAAAGCTTTGGAGAGTGTTTATGCATATGACAAGTCTTTGGATAAGAATATCGATTTTCAAATAAGTTATTTTTTAAAATCAAATAAAAATTTTTTTAAGTTATATGTAACCTGTTTTTCCTTACTTAAGGAGCTGCATCTTTTTGCAAATGAATTACATTTAAAAAATCAAAAAAAATATATTAATAAAGATTCTGATCTTAATCTTGAAAAATTTTGTAATAATTCAATATTAAAACGCATAAATTCAAATGATTTTTTGTCAAAAAAAATTGAAAAATTAGGAGTTAATTATTGGTATACTCATTCTGAACTAATTTCATCAATTTGGAATGACATTATTGAGAGTGAAATATCTTTTAAGTACTTGAATGATGAAAATAAAAGTTTTGAATTAGACAAATCTTATTTAACTAATTTGTTTAGAAAAGTAATAGCTTCAAATAAAAAATTATATGATTTTTTTGAAGACACTGAAATATCTTGGATTAATGATTTGCCTCTTGTCAATTCATTAGTTTTAAGCTCTATAAAGAACAGTAAAAAATCTTCTAAAAATATCCTTTTGATGACTGATATTTATAAGAACGATGAAGATGCTGAATTTGGTGTTAAATTACTTAAGTCTGTTATAAATAATAAAGAAACTTTACAAGACTATATTTCTAAAATTACTTTAAACTGGGACAATGATAGGATTGCACAAATAGATTTAATTTTATTAGAAATGTGTTTGGCTGAATTTTTATTTTTTAAATCAATTCCAGTAAAAGCGTCTATAAATGAATACCTTGAAATTGCTAAAGAATACTCTAGTAAAAAGAGTAATATTTTTATTAATGGAATATTAGATAAGTTGTCTAAAGATCTTTCTAAGAACGGCACTTTGAAAAAGAATAAAAGAGGTATGCAATAATTTACTATTTTTGAACTTTAATTATAAATAAATATGAAATTCAATAAACAAACAATTCAAACGTCTTTAATCTCATTTGTAATAGCTTTTTCCATCTCATTTTTCTTTACATCTTGTGAATCAGACCCCTCAAAAAAAATTAAAGAAGAGAATGTTGTATCAACTAAGGATAGATTAAACAATGCTACAGATTTTCCTGAAATTAAATTTGAAAAAGTAAGTCATGATTTTGGAGAAATCCAAGAAGGTGTTTTGGCGGAAACTGTGTTTACTTTTACTAATGTTGGTAAATCTGATTTAATTATATCCAATGCATCTGGAAGTTGTGGTTGTACAGTTCCTGATTATCCAAAAGACACTCCAATTAAGCCTGGAGAAGGAGGCACAATAAACGTTAAATTTGATTCTTCAAATAGACCTGGTTTACAAAGAAAAGCAGTAACGTTAATCACAAATACAGCTAAAGGAAAACAAATTCTAAATATTAAATCTATAGTAATTCCTAAATCTTAAAAACATGGATCCGATTGCATTATTATTATTTTCAGGGGCTCTTATCTTCTTAATGATTATTGGTCCAATGAGAAAACAGAAAAAAGAAAAGAATTTCATAACACAGCTTAAAAGAGGAGACCGAGTTATAACCAAAAGTGGTTTACATGGAAAAATTATTGAAATAGTTGAAGGAAGTGATTCTTGTGTGTTAGAAACTATGGCTGGAAAAATAAGATATGAAGTTTCTGCAATATCTCACGAAATGAGTGCAAAATTGAATACCAAGGTTACTAAAAAATAATTTAATTTTAAATTGATATATAAATCAATAATCCGACCATTGCTTTTTCGATTTGATGCGGAAAAAATTCATGATTTTACATTTTCATCTCTTAAACTTTTAAGTTTTATTCCTTTTCTTTTCTATTTTTTAGAAAAGTTTTTCAAGATTAATCATCCACTTTTAAAAACAAAACTTTTTGGCATTGACTTTCCAAATCCTGTTGGATTAGCTGCTGGTTTGGATAAGAATGCTAAATTAATCAATCAATTTTCTAGTTTAGGTTTTGGATTTATAGAAATTGGAACAGTTACTCCAAAATCACAATCCGGTAATCCTAAAAAAAGACTTTTTAGACTTTTAAGTGATGATGGTATTATAAATAGAATGGGTTTTAATAATGATGGAGTTGAGGCAATTGCATCTAGACTTAAGAAAAAGGGTGATGTTATTGTTGGGGGAAATATAGGAAAGAATAAAATTACACCAATTGAAAATGCTGTTTCAGATTATTTAATTTCTTTTGAGTATTTATTTGACTTAGTAGATTATTTTGCAATAAACGTAAGTTCTCCAAACACTGAAAACTTAAGAGATCTACAGAATAAAGACAATCTTATTTCTTTATTAAGTGCAATTCAAAAGAACAATCATACCAAAAACAACCCCAAACCAATATTATTAAAAATTGCACCTGATTTGTCAAATGATCAATTGTTAAGTATAATCGATGTTGTTAATCAGACTTCAATTGACGGAATTATAGCCACAAACACAACTATTGAAAGGAAAAACCTAAAATCTTCAAAAACTTTAATAAAAGAACAAGGAGGTTTAAGTGGAGCTCCATTAACAAATAGGTCAACAGAAATTATTAGATTTTTACATAAATCTAGCAATGGTAAAATTCCTATAATAGGAGTAGGTGGTATTATGAATCCAAATGATGCGATTGAGAAAATTAAAGCAGGTGCTTCCCTTGTTCAGCTATACTCTGGCTTTGTTTATAGTGGACCTAGTATTGTTAGGCAAATAAACAAGACAATACTAGATTTTAGATTAAATCAATAGTCATTTTTTTTTATATTTAGATTAAAATCAAGATTTTGAAAAAAATTGAAAACTATATTGCTAAAAATATTAATGAATACAACGATTTATACAACGAAAGTCTAAGTAATCCTCAAAATTTTTGGAGTGAAATTGCTTCTACTTTTAGTTGGAGAAATAAGTGGACAAAAACTTTAGAATATGACTTTAATAAACCTGAATTTAAATGGTTTTTAAATGGAAAGTTAAATATAACTGAAAATTGTTTAGATAGACATGTTCAGAGAAATCCAAATAAAACTGCAATATTATTCGAGCCAAATGATCCAAACGAAGCGGCTCAAAAAATTTCATATAAAGAATTACACAGAAGAGTGTGTGTTTTTGCAAATGTTTTAAAAAGTAAAAGCATTAAAAAAGGCGATAGGGTTTGTATTTATATGCCAATGGTCCCTGAACTTACTGTAGCTGTCCTAGCGTGTGCAAGAATAGGTGCTGTACATTCTGTGGTTTTTGCCGGATTTTCAGCAACTGCTTTAGCAGCTAGAATTAAAGATTCCCAGTGTAAAGTTTTATTAACTGCAGATGGAAGTTTTAGAGGATCTAAGTTAATAGATTTAAAATCTATAGTTGATGAGGCTTTACTTGATTGTAATTCCATTACATCTACTATTGTCTTAAAAAGGATTGGTAGTAAGATTAAAATTAATATTAATGAGTCATGGTGGCATGAAGAGATAAAAAATGTTTCAGATTATTGCATTGCTGAGGAAATGGATTCCGAAGATATGTTGTTTATTTTGTATACATCTGGATCAACTGGAAAACCAAAAGGTATGGTTCATTCGTGTGGGGGATATATGGTATATTCATCATATACTTTTTTAAATGTATTTCAATATAATCCTAATGATATTTATTGGTGTACAGCTGACATTGGTTGGATAACGGGCCATAGTTATATAGTTTATGGACCTTTACTTTCTGGAGCAACCTCTGTTATGTTTGAAGGAGTTCCTTCTTATCCGGACTTTTCTAGGTTTTGGAATATAGTGGAAAAACATAAAATAACACATTTTTATACTGCTCCAACAGCAATTAGAGCTTTAGCAAAACATCCTATTTCTTTAGTTGAAAGTAATGATCTCTCTTCTTTAAAAGTTCTAGGAACAGTTGGTGAGCCTATAAATGAAGAAGCTTGGAACTGGTATGACAAAAATGTGGGTAAATCAAAATGTCCAATTGTTGATACTTGGTGGCAGACTGAAACTGGAGGAATTATGCTTTCTTCACTTGCTGGAGTAACAAAAGATAAGCCAACATATGCAACCAAACCAATGATTGGTATTCAACCTGTTTTATTAGATAAGGATGGAAAAGAAATTATAGAATATGGAAAAGAAGGGATTTTAGCTATAAAGTATCCATGGCCCTCAATAGCAAGAACTATTTATGGCAATCATGAAAGATATAAGAATGTATATTTTACAGCTTATCCAGGTTATTATTTTCCTGGAGATGGAGCATTAACAGATAGCGAAGGAAATTTTAGAATAACTGGAAGGGTTGATGATGTTGTAATTGTTTCTGGTCATAATTTAGGTACTGCACCAATTGAGGATGCAATTAATCTCCATAAAAATGTTGTTGAAAGTGCAGTTGTTGGTTATCCTCACGAAATAAAAGGTAATGCGTTAAGAGCTTTTGTTATACTGTTGAAAAATGATTCCAATGTAGATATGGCAAAAGAAATAAAGGACTTGATTTCAAAAACTATTGGACCAATTGCTAAACCAGATATAATTCAGGTAGTTCCAGGTCTTCCTAAAACAAGGAGTGGAAAAATAATGAGAAGGATTTTAAGAAAAATAGCTTCTGGAGAAAAGGAAAATTTTGGTGATATTTCCACATTGTTAAACCCTGAAATCGTTGATAAAATCGTTAAAAGTTCTTAATTAATATATATCTACTTAAAATAACTAAAGTCTTCGCCTTCCTTGATTGTAAGTAAGGTTTCGTAAATTAATTTGATAACGTTTTCGACATCGTTTCTCTGAACCATTTCAACAGTTGTGTGCATATATCTTAATGGTAGAGATATTAAAGCAGAGGCTACTCCTCCGTTACTGTAAGCAAAAGCATCAGTATCTGTACCAGTGCTTCTAGATGAAGCATGTCTTTGAAAAGGGATTTTGTTTTTTTCTGCAGTTTCTATAATTCTTTCTCTTAATTTATTTTGAATAGCAGGTGCATAAGAAATAACTGGTCCAGCCCCCATAGTATTATCACCCTGAGATTTTTTATTAATCATTGGAGTAGAAGTATCGTGACATACATCAGTAACTATAGCAATATTTGGCTTAATTCTTTGAGTGATCATTTCTGCTCCTCTTAAACCAATTTCTTCTTGAACTGAATTAGTTACATATAAACCAAATGGTAAGGTTTTTTTATTTTCATGTAATAACCTTGCGACTTCAGCAATCATAAATCCTCCAGCTCTATTATCTATTGCTCTGCAAACAAACTTATTTTTATTTAAAACATGAAATTTATCAGGATAAGTTATAACGCACCCTACGTGTATTCCCATTTTCTCAACTTCTTTTTTATCTTTTGCACCCACATCAATAAAAATCGTATCCATGCTTGGTTGTTCTTCTTTACCTGGTTTTCTTGTATGAATTGCAGGCCACCCAAACACACCTTTAACTAATCCATTTTTAGTATGAATATCAACCCATTTTGATGGCGCTACTTGATGATCACTTCCTCCATTTCGTATAACATATATAAGACCATTGTCTGTTATATAGTTAACATACCAAGATATTTCATCAGAATGTCCTTCGATTACAACTTTGAATTTTGCTTTAGGATTAATTACTCCAACAGCAGTTCCATAAGTATCTGTTATAAATTCGTCAACATAAGGCTTTAAGTAATTCATCCATATTTTTTGACCTTCCCACTCGTATCCTGTTGGTGAAGGATTATTTAAATACGTTTCGAGAAATTTTAAAGATTTACTATTTAAGATTTTTTTATCTGACATTTGATATATTTTGAATCAAAAATACATAATTACTTAAATATATTGGTGTAATTTTAAAAAATGAAAAATTTAATTTTTTTTCTAATCTTTATATCAGGATTAAAGTCATATTGTCAAGTAGTTAATAATGATGTAATGATAATGATAGAAGGTGATTCTATTGCATCAAGTTCCATTGATCTAGAAGAAATTGTTATTTTTCCAAAATTGGTTTTTAATAATTACAAAGAAAAATTAAGATACTATACAATTAAAAAAAAGACTTTAAAAGTTTATCCTTACGCAATAGTAGCTTCTGAAAGATTGGCTAAGTTAAATGAAAGGTTAAAATTAATCGATTCAAGATCAGCAAAGAAAAAATATACCAGGTTAGTTGAGAAATATATTGAAAATGAATTATCAGCCCAGTTAAAAAAGTTAACAAGAACAGAAGGTCAAATTTTAATTAAATTAATTTATAGAGAAACTGGTGAAACGGTGTATGATTTAGTTAAAAAATTAAGAAATAGATTTAGAGCCTTCTCTTACAGTTCGTTAGCTAAACTTTTTGATATTTCAATCAAAATTGAGTACGATCCCTCTAATAACGACGAAGACGCAATTATTGAGGATGTTTTAAAAAGAGCTTATGGCGATAAGTCTATATTATTAGACATAAAACAAGTAAATAATTAGCTTTTTTTTCAATATCCATATGATAAGAAAGATGATATTTGATAAATATTTTAATTTTTTATAATTAAAGTTTGTGGGATTGAAAAAGCAGTGTATATTTGCACTCGCATTACGGAAGATGTAGTGCCTAAGTTCATTGAAAATATTGAGATAGACAGCGTAAAAATTATGTTTACATAATTATTGAATTAAGTAAGACCATTTTGAGTACAATTCCATCAGATTTAAGTTGTTAAAATTATTTAAAGTTTTACAATGAAGAGTTTGATCCTGGCTCAGGATGAACGCTAGCGGCAGGCCTAATACATGCAAGTCGAACGGTAACATTGGTGCTTGCACCAGATGACGAGTGGCGCACGGGTGCGTAACGCGTATGCAATCTACCTTTTACTAGAGTATAGCCCAGAGAAATTTGGATTAATCCTCTATAATATCTTTAAGTTTCATGACTTTTAGATTAAAGTTTTAACGGTAAAAGATGAGCATGCGTCCTATTAGTTTGTAGGTGAGGTAACGGCTCACCTAGACTACGATAGGTAGGGGCCCTGAGAGGGGGATCCCCCACACTGGTACTGAGACACGGACCAGACTCCTACGGGAGGCAGCAGTAAGGAATATTGGACAATGGACGAAAGTCTGATCCAGCCATGCCGCGTGCAGGATGAAAGCCCTATGGGTTGTAAACTGCTTTTATACAGGAAGAAACACTCGTACGTGTACGAGCTTGACGGTACTGTAAGAATAAGGACCGGCTAACTCCGTGCCAGCAGCCGCGGTAATACGGAGGGTCCGAGCGTTATCCGGAATCATTGGGTTTAAAGGGTCCGCAGGCGGTCTTTTAAGTCAGAGGTGAAAGCCTACAGCTCAACTGTAGAACGGCCTTTGATACTGAAAGACTTGAGTTATTATGAAGTGGTTAGAATGTGTGGTGTAGCGGTGAAATGCATAGATATCACACAGAATACCGATTGCGAAGGCAGATCACTAATAATATACTGACGCTCATGGACGAAAGCGTGGGGAGCGAACAGGATTAGATACCCTGGTAGTCCACGCCGTAAACGATGGATACTAGCTGTTCGTCTAACATTGGTTAGATGAGTGGCTAAGCGAAAGTGATAAGTATCCCACCTGGGGAGTACGGTCGCAAGACTGAAACTCAAAGGAATTGACGGGGGCCCGCACAAGCGGTGGAGCATGTGGTTTAATTCGATGATACGCGAGGAAC
>Ga0115006_10000049_pt1 | contig 54582 bp, 56 predicted proteins | sample ArcOceMetagenome_3_FD_88943 | JGI IMG/M metagenome (GOLD analysis project Ga0115006, IMG submission 88943) | Marine eukaryotic phytoplankton communities from Arctic Ocean - Arctic Ocean- Svalbard ARC20M Metagenome | ecosystem: Environmental > Aquatic > Marine > Oceanic | place: Arctic Ocean...
AGCATGGCTACGATCTGGTCGATCATAACCTCGTGCTCTACGTCAAGCCAAAGGCCTAGCTGCAACGCTGTATTGCATGTAGCGCCAATTTTCCGCTGACCGCGCACGGCGGTCCTATCGATTGTAACCCGCCATCGCATCGATGCCCGTTATTTACAAAACCGCCCAGTTGCAAAAGGGCATCAATGTTAGTGACACAAGGGCATCAAGCGCTGGGTTTTTCCAGCAGCCGCTCGATCTTAGCTGCGAGCGCGTCAGGTGTGGTGGTCGGTGGATGACGACTGACCACTTGCCCTTGTCGATCGACCAAGAATTTAGTGAAATTCCACTTGATGTTGTCGGTCAATAGACCACCGGCGGCACCTTTGAGGTATTGGTACAGCGGACTTTGATGCGCGCCATTGACGTCGGTTTTAGCCATCACCGCAAAGTCGACGGCGAAATTGCGCTGACAAAATCCCTGAATCTCGCTATCGTCGGCCGGCTCCTGAGCGCCGAACTGGTTGCACGGTACCGCGATCACGCACAGACCGCGGGCTTTATAGGTCTCGTGGAGGGACTGCAGTCCGGTGTATTGACCGGTGAAGCCACACTGACTCGCGGTGTTGACTATCAATAGAACTTGCCCCCGGTATTGCTCCATCGATATGACGTCGCCGCTTGCCGAGGTCAGGGTGAAATCGTACAGTGATTCGGTGTGCTGCGGGATTTTAGGGTTGTCCATTGGCGGTACTCCGGTGGTGTTTAAAGTTTGACGCTGGGTCAAGGTAATGGCCGCTAACTCGGCTCCTGACAAGCAAAGTTATTGCAATCAGGGGCATTGCAAGAAACCTCGTTGCAAGAAATCTCGTTGCAAGAAAAGTCACCGACGCTAAAGTTACGCTAGCTTCAGTCGCGCCAGCCATGCTTTTTTTATCTAAACCAATCTAACCCTTGGCTGTTTTGCGGCGTATTTGCCGGGGTCGCCACAGCCCTCTGGGGTTTATTGGTCTATGGGTTTATTCGCTAAAGCAGTGTTCCGCAGCCGGAAAGGCGCCGCCGCGGACTTGTTCGGCGTACTGCTGCAGTGCCATTAACACCGAGTCGCTGTCGGGCAAAAAGTTTTTTGAGAAACGCGGGAACGCCGGTGATATGCCAAGCATGTCGTAAAGTACCAGTATCTGCGCATCGGTATCGGGGCCGGCGCCAATGCCGATGACCGGAATGTTCAGCGTTTGTGCGAGTAGTTTGCCCAGCGATGAGGGAACGCACTCTATCACCAGCAACTGCGCGCCGGCCTCTTGCAACAATAGGGCATCGGCCACGATTTGCTCGGCGGCCTTTTTTTCGCGACCCTGAACCTTGAAGCCGCCAATTTTATGCACTGACTGAGGCGTTAGCCCAAGGTGCGCACAGACCGGAATTCCCCGTTCGGTCAATTGATAGATAGTGTCGCCCAGCCACTCGCCGCCCTCAAGTTTGACCATCTGCGCGCCTGCCTGCATCAGTATGGCGGCGTTGTGCAGTGCGTCGGTCGGTGTTGCATAGCTCATAAAGGGCATGTCGCTAACCACCAGACTGCGGTCGATGCCGCGGCGCACGGCCTCGGTGTGGTAAGCCATCTCGTCGACCGACACTGGAATCGTGGTGTTGCGACCCTGGATGACATTGCCAAGCGAGTCTCCGATCAGCACCATCTCGATACCGGCGCTATCGATGAGTTTGGCGAAGCTGAAATCGTAAGCGGTAATCGAGGCGAATTTTTCGCTGCGGCCTTTCATGGCGGTTAAATCATCGATAGTTGTCACTGCTGGGGCGCTCCTGAATCGGGGGAGACTACGTTACTCAGTTTACGCTGCGCTGACAAGCGCCGAATGTAGAGGTTCAGTTGATCGCCAGAGGATTGTAATAATGTCTTCCGCGGTGTGTTCTGGCAATCTGGCGGACTAAGTTTTGATAATCTTCTAGGTTGTCGGCCAGATTGATTTGTTCGGTATTAACAATCAGTAGCGGCGTCGCGTTGTAATGGTAAAAAAACTGCGTATAGGCCTGGTTAATGCGTTCAAGGTAGTCCGCGTCCATGCCCTCTTCGCTGGCCCTACCGCGGCGTTTGACGCGGCTGTGCAGGGTCTCGGTGGGGGCTTGAAGGTAGACCACTAAATCCGGTTTTGGCAAATCGACCATGACGCTGTCGTAGACCGTTTGATAGAGTCGATATTCGTCATCATCGAGGTTAACGCGGGCGAACAGTGGGTCTTTTTCGATGAGAAAGTCGCTGATGCGAACGCGTTGAAATAGTTCGCCCTGGCGAAGTGCTTCGAGTTGCCGTATACGCTGAAATAAAAAGTAGAGCTGCGTCGGTAGAGCGGTGCCCTTGCGATCCTGATAAAAACGTTCGAGAAAAGGATTGTCCTCGGCATCTTCAAGCAGTGTTTGTACATCAAAGGTGGCCGCTAGGCGCTTTGTCAATGTGGTTTTACCAATCCCTATGGGGCCCTCTACGGCGATGTATGCGGGGATCTTCAGCGCGCGCAGATCGATGGTTTCACTGCTAGGGGTCGTTTTGGTCACGCGGGATTCCCGATAATGGCTGAATTAGACTTCGAGTCGTTTAACCATACCGTGGTCGGTACATTTTTCCAATAGCTGACTGACGGTTTTCCCTTTGATGAGCAGTTGATTACCGGTTAAGTCGGTTAGCGGTAGCAGCACAAAAGCTCGTTCATGGAGTCGCGGGTGCGGTATGCTGAGGCGCGCTGAGTGCACTGAGCGTTGCCCGTAAAGCACTATGTCTAGGTCGAGGGTTCTTGGCCCCCAGCGTTCGGTGCGCACTCGGCCTTGTTGGTCTTCCTGCGCTTGTAACAGGTCGAGCAGCGGTTCTGGTTCAAGATCGGTATCCAGTTGCGCCACCGCGTTACAGTAATCGGGTTGAGCGCCGGGGCCAATCGCTTGGCTGCTGTAGAGTGGTGAAATTTCAACTCGGTGCAGTTGCGGGTGTTTGGCGAGAGCCGATATGGCCCGTTCTATTTGCCGCCTGGGATTGTCTAAGTTACTACCCAGCGCCACGAAAACGGTCGTCATTACTCTGCGTTGGTCGATGGGTCTTTGCGCGTTTTAGGGCGCCTGCGACGGGTACGACTGCGGCGTGGTTCCTTGATTTGAGAGGCCATATCGAGACGCTCCTGCGTATCGCATTCTTGATAGCGCGTCCACCAGTCGCCAAGACCCTCGAGATCCTCTCCCGACTCTTCGCGGAGCAGCACAAAGTCGTAGGCCGCTCTAAAGCGCGGATGGCTGCACAGTCGTTCGGCGCGCGCGCCGGCACGACGGGGTAGGGATAATTGCAGTTCCCATATTTCGCGCATGGGTATGCTGAAGCGCTTCGGGATCGCGGTGACGGTAACCTGGCGAGAGAGTGCGTTGTCGGCGGCTCGGCGCAACGCCGATAGGGGAGCCTCCCCCTGTTCGCGATATTCTTTAGAGCGCTGCGCAACTGCCGGCCAGAGCAGGGCCGCGTAGATGAACGCCGGCGTTACGCGCTTCCGTGATCGCACCCTCAGGTCGGTATTGGTAAAGGCTTGCTCGATCAGGCGCTCGGCGATAGCGTCGCGTTGTAGACAGGCGTTTAAGTCGGGCACTATATAGTCAAAAAAAGCATATTCTTGAAGGAGCTTATAAGTGGCGAGTCCCTGACCACTCATAAACAGCTTGAGGCTTTCATCGAAGAATCGGGGTGCCGAAACCTGCGCTAAGTTGTCGGCTAACCCAGCCATCGGTGCTGCGGTTTTTGCGTCGATCCGAAAGCCGAGTTTGGCGGCGAACCGCACCACTCGTAAAAGGCGTACTGGGTCCTCGCGAAAGCGCGTTGCGGGGTCGCCCATAATTCGCACGAGGCGTTTCTTAATGTCGCTTAGGCCATCGGCAAAATCCCGCAAAGTGTTGTCGGTAGGATTGTAGTAGAGCGCGTTAATACTCAGATCTCGGCGGCTGGCATCGTCGCTAAGGGTGCCGAAAACATTGTCTCGGGTGAGCATTCCGGTATCCGTTTGGCGCCGGGTTCCATTGGTTTTTTGGCTCTGCTGATTGGACCGAAAAGTGGTCACCTCGATGATTTCGCGACTGTATTGAACGTGCACAATTTGAAAGCGCCGGCCGATGATTCTGGCGCGCCTAAACAGCGGTTTAACCTGATCGGGTTCGGCGTTAGTGGCGACGTCAAAATCTTTTGGCTTTAGGTCGAGCAATTGGTCGCGCACGCCACCGCCGACAATATAGGCCTCAAAACCGGCGCGCTGCAAGGTTTTGACAACCTTGAGTGCATCAGCGCTCATCATGTCAGGTGTTAGCGCGTGTTTGTCCGCAGTAATCAGCCGTCCTGAGTTAGCTTTACCTTGCGGTTTTTTGCGCTGGAAAAATTTGTTGATGCGTTCGAGCATAGACGGTCTTTAACTTGCATTTATGACCGATAGTTTAACAGACGAACGCTTGTTGTGGCAGGTGGATATAGTAAAAAGGGGATGCCGTTAGGCAACCCCTTTCAAAGTCTTCAGGCTTTTGACCCTCAAACACCTTCGCAATCCAACTTATTATTTTTATTTATTGTTATTTTTAAGCCATAATACTTTTGACTTAGGTACATAGTAATCAACTGGGCGATTTTTTCAACCATTAATTAAATTATTATCGCAGACAATTTGGGCGGTTTGGCGCGCGCCTCAAGCTTTATACCGCGACTGCTTCATCCGCGTCGGCAAATACCGAGTTTGAAGCGCCGCTGCCAGAGAGATTTTCGACTGATGCCGAGTTTTTTCGCCAAGGCGGTCTCAGACATTTGACCTTGGTGTTCGAGGACAAATTGCGTGAAGTATTCCTGCAGTGACAAATCTTGTGCAAACTGTCGCCCAGATATCTGCAGCGAAGGGTCGAGTGGCGGGGCGTCAATATCGCCGATTGCCCGCTTTACCGCAACCATCATTTCATCGTGGTCAAAGGGTTTGGAAATGTAATCGACCGCACCCTGGCGCATGTTGTCAACCGCAGAGCGCAGGCTGGCATAGCTGGTGATAATGATCACCGGCACCTCTGGGGCCAAGCCGATCAGTTCATTGCCGGTGCCGCCGGGCAGTCGCAGGTCGGAAATGATGAGCGCAAAATCTTTCAGGTTATAGGCCTGACAGGCGGATTTAACGCTCACTGCGTCGCGCACGCGATAGTGATGTCGCTCCAGCAACTGGCGCAGGGAGGAGCGAATTACCTCTTCATCCTCGACGATTAAAATGTCTTTCATAAAACCTCGTGTCGGCGCGTTCCGGCGCACCATTTTAACGTTTTCCGGGTTTATTTACAGGGCAGGCGCATGACTGCGGTACTGCCTCGATCGCTATCTCGAGCGGGGCTGGTCAGCGACACGCTGCCGCCGAGGTCGGTCATCAAGTTGAACACCACCCAAAGCCCCAGGCCGGTGCCCTCTCCTGGCTCTTTACTGGTTACGAAAGGCTCGAATACTCGATGCTGGATGTTTTCGTCAACGCCGGCGCCGCGATCACTGATGGTCACCTCCACGGTGTCGCCGAGAGACTCGGCGGCAATCGTCACGCTATCGTCGTCTGGAGAGGCATCTAGAGCATTGCCAAAAAGGTTTAAAAATACTTGTATGAGTTGCTGTGCGTCACTTTGTACGTGCAGCAATGGGTCGACCGTACAGATAAATTCAACGCGCCGTTGGCTATCGCTGAGGCTCAACAAATCGATTGCCTCGTCGATGATCTCTCGCAACTGAACCCTTTCTAAAGACTCACGTCGAGCGCTTTCGCCACGCGAAAAATTGATCAGTGATTTGACGATGCGGTCTATGCGATCGGTTTGCGACAATATTTGTGTGGCCGATTTGCCAATCGGCGTTTGTTCGCGTTGGTAGCGAAGGTTCTGCGCAATACAGGCGATACCGGTGAGAGGATTGCCGATTTCATGCGCGACTCCAGCGGCCAGGCGGCCGATCGAAGCCAGCCTTTCGTTTTCCATATAACTCTGCATAAGCATCATCGACTGGGTTTGTTCCTCTATTAGCAGCACGCGGTCCGCGCCCAGTTCAGGCTGACTTTTATCCACTGAACGTTGAATATTAAACCAGCGGGTTTGCTCTCCCACCAGCAGTTTTACGTTGTCTTGTGCCGGCGTGTCCGCGGTCAAAAAATCGTCGATAAAGCTCTGCCACGGCTGCGCTAACTCATCGATTGCACCGCCGATGGCGACCTCTTTATCGATCTGCGTATAGTCGGCAATCGCGGTATTCCACTTTAATATTTCGCCACTCTGGGCGATGGCAATTAGGCCGATGGGTAAATTGTCCAAAACCTCGCGGTGGTGAACGCGCAATTTATTTAGTTCGCTGGCCAGACCGGTCAATCGACCGCCGTGGATTGCCAACATAGACTCGATTAAATAGATATCGTCGGGTTGATTTTTTATCGAGGGTCTAAACGGCAGTGTTTGCTGCATCACGCGGTGGGCGGCGAGCACCCCAAAGCGCAGGTTTAATGAGGCGCTCAATTGGTCGCGCAACTGGCGAAGGGCCGCTGGGCGGCGTTCACTGGCGTTTAGCCCGAGTTCATCCAACGCGCTGTCGACCTCGCTGGCAGCGCTGTCGCCCAAGGACTTTTGCAGGCTTAATTTGACTTCATCCACCGACACTTGGTCGAGCCGCACCCGCGCTGGGACGTAGACGTTATCGGCCATGCATAGACGGGCATACGATGCTTGCTCATCATCCATCTTGCCGAAGCTGGAAAATAACGTGCACAGTAAGATATTCACGAGCAACGCTTCGATGCTCCAGATATGCCAATTCTCCATGCCGAGCGCTACCCCGGTATACGCTTCGAAGCCACTCCAAGAGCCACTGAATACCGGCAGCACCAAGGTGGCGAACCACAGGCTGATGCCAGCGCTCAGACCGATCAGGAAGCCACGCCGGCTGACGCTTGGCAGATACAGGGCGGCCAGCATGCCGGGCGTCAGTTGGGCTAATCCAGCAAAGCCAATCAAATAGAAATCGGTGACGCTCAATCCGGCGACGATGGTGTCGAGTAACAGCGCAACGACGACCAACAACAGCGAACTCAGGGTGATTCGTTGAGCAATCCACTTATCCAATTCAGGTTGACGATGAAAGACCTTGTCGGGCAGTACAAAGCTGTTCAGAATCATTCGCGATAGCATGATGCTCAGGCTCACCAGCAGCGACAGGCTCAGTAGCAAGATACTGGCTGAGCCGAGCCCAGAAATGATCTCGGATTCGAGCACTGCAGGCAGCACGTAAAGATAATCTTGCGGCGGGAATGTAGGCTCTAAAATACTGCCGGCCCAGAGTATAGGCAGCACTGGAATGCACAGTAACAGGGTGAGCAGCGGGTAGATGTATGCCGTTGAACTGGATAGCCGATCTGAAATTTGGTTGGAAATGAGTAGGTTAAAATTTAATGGCAGGGCGAAACTGGCGAATAAAAAAATACTGATAATACTGTAGGCTGGATTTTCCCTGCGCAATATTGCCGTTTGACCACTGCGCTCGACCCATTGATTCATCGCATCGACACCGCCAAATACGCTGTCGATGCACAACCACACGGTGGCGCCCATAGCCAGCACCAGTAGCAGTCCTGCCGAGGCCATCATGCGTGATAAATAGCTCGCGGTATCGCTGCGAACCGCCCGCGCGACAATCAAACCAATAAGCAGCAACAGCGCCAGCATTGTCGGCGATTGCAACTCTGGTGAGAGATTGAATTCAAGGATTGAGCGCAGCGCAAAAAATTGCGCCAGAAAAAGTGGCATTGATGCCGCCACAAGGCACACGCAGGTCATTTTTGCGACTGCGCCACCGCGGTATCTAAAGGTTAAAAAATCAACTAGCGTGGCGAATTTGATGACTTCCACCAAGCGCCGAAGGGGAAACAAAATCAGCGGTGAAAAAAGGAATATCAGGGTGAATGCGATCATCGCTATCACCAGCGTATAGCCATAGCGGCCGGCCAGCTCCAGCCCGCCCATAGCCATCAGGACGCCGCTACCGGCGACCAGCATTAGGTTCAAAATCAACGCGTTGGCCATCGGGTGTTTTAAGCGCAGCAAGGCCTCTGCGCTTAAACCGCCAAGCGCCAGGCAACCGATAATCGCTAGCAGAGTTTCAGGATTCATCCCACACTCTGTGACGCTGCACTACATAACCGCTGAAGACCATTAACGCCCAGACCACAAACGGCCTAAACCAACTGCCCGATGGCTCCATGGCCCATTGGGTAGCCATTGGGAATACGGCAGCACACAGCAGTGTCAGAGCCGCCACTAGACGATAGTTCAACATACACGGGTGCCTTGGGGGTTATGGGGTAGTGACATTGTAGTGATCGGTCCTCGGTTGATCAAAACGCGATGATAGGGCGGCGGTGCCAGCATGGCAATGCCGACGATTGCGCAGCGATCGCCGACGGCACCTCTAGGTGTCGGTTGGCGAGGGTTGCTGGGGCACATTGGGAACCCGACCTAAGCTCCAGTGCGCGGTTGCCCAGGCAATAACAGCCTCCACCGGTGCACCCAAAAGCGCCTTGGGAGGATCCTGCTGCAACCACGCGAGCGCTTGCCAGAGGGTCTTGGATGGTGCTGCGTGATTGAGCGGTGCGGCATGGTTTTGCTTGCTGAGTTTATTGCCATGCAAGTCCACTGCCAACGGCAGGTGCGCGTAGTCGGGCGCGCTGTAGCCGAGGCACTGCTGTAAATAGCGCTGGCGCGGTGTCGAACTGAGAAGGTCCGAACCGCGGACAATGTGGGTGATGCCCTGTCGATGGTCGTCGATAACCGACGCGAGTTGGTAGGAATACAAGCCATCGCGTCGACGAAGGACAAAATCGCCAACCTCGCGCAGCAGATCCTGGTAGTGATGGCCCATCACCTGATCGTCGATAGTGATCGTGCAGGGCGCGATTGCCTGACGCACGCGCAAACGTATCGATCGGTCGGCGTCGGCAAGGTCAAGGGCGTCGCAGTGACCGTCGTAAACGCCCCCGAGTTGAGTAATTCGTTTTCGATTGCACTGGCAGGCGTAGGTGAGTTGACGGGTCTGAAGGCGGTCGAGTACGCGTTGGTAGTCTTTTAGGAACTGGCTTTGGTAAACAACCTCACCGTCCCATTGAAGGCCGTGATTGACCAGTTGCGCGAGAATCGTTGCGCTGTGTTTGGGGTTTTCGCGTGGCGGGTCGATGTCTTCTATCCGCACGCGCCAAACGCCGCCGTTGCGCTTCGCATCGAGGAAGCTAGCGAGGGCACAAACTAAAGATCCAAAGTGTAATGGGCCCGATGGCGACGGGGCAAAACGGCCCACATAGTCTCGATTGGGCACAGGCATTGCCTAGAGGTGAAACGTGCAGTACACGGTGGCCATGTTAGCCACCGGTGATTTGCTTTTCCTTAATTTCGTCGAGCGTTTTACAGTCGACGCAAAGATCTGCTGTCGGTCGTGCTTCGAGTCTACGCACACCGATGTCGACGCCACACTGATCGCAAAAGCCGTAGTCGTTTTCCTCGACGCGAATCAACGTTTTATCTATCTTTTTGATCAGTTTCCGCTCGCGATCGCGGGTTCTCAACTCGAGACTAAACTCTTCTTCTTGCGTTGCGCGATCCGCTGGGTCGGGAAAGTTCGCCGCCTCGTCTTGCATATGGTTGACGGTTCGATCGACCTCTTCCATCAACTCGTGACGCCACGCGCGCAAGATAGCTTTAAAGTGCTCGCGCTGGGCTTCATTCATGTACTCCTCACCCGGCTTTTCAACGTAGGGCGCAAGTCCATGAAGGCTGGCAGTGCCTTTGGTGTCATTGGTCATTTTAACGGCCGCCGCAGTTGCTTTTGAGGACGTTCGTTTGGGGCTACTCGTTGCAGGCATAGTCATATCCATTAATGGCGTAAAACATATGTTTCTAAGCCCCGCGTTTATAGAGATATTACTAACATTTATCAAGCAGAATTTACTAAAAATGACTAAAAGCCCTACTTTTTGCCGCCGTGTAGCCGCTTGTATCCGCGCGATTAGGGTGGCACAGTGCCTTATTATCGCTGTTTTTCGGCGTCGCTGCGAGTCCCCTAATCGAGGTACAGTAAAACCTTTGAAATATGCCGAACCACTAAAATACGGGACGTTGATCCGTCGTTACAAGCGATTTTTTGCCGATATCGAAACCGCCGATGGCAAAAGCTTGACGATACACTGCCCAAACACGGGTTCGATGAAAAATTGTCAGGTGGCGGGAAGCCGTTGTTGGTATTCGTTGACTAACAATCCGAAACGCAAATTGCCGGGTACATTGGAGCGGGTGACTACCCATTTTGGCAACCTCGCAGGAGTCAATACTGGCCTGCCGAACAAGCTAGTTCGCGAGGCTATCGAGGAAAATAGAATCGAACAATTTGCCGGATTTACCGAACTTCGATCGGAAGTCCGCTACGGCGAGGAAAATAGCCGCATCGACCTGCTGTTACAGGGGCCGCAGGGGGCTTGTTATATTGAAGTAAAGAGCGTCACGCTGGACATGGGCGATGGTTTGGCACTGTTTCCCGATGCCGTCACCTTAAGGGGCACTAAACACCTGCGTGAGTTGATGGCGATGGCTGCCGCCGGGCACCGCGCGGTATTGTTTTTCTGTGTTCAGCTGAGTGCCGCTGAGCGCGTTGCCATCGCTAAAGATATAGATCCGGAGTATGCGAAAACGCTCGATTTAGCGATGCGTTCGGGGGTCGAAGTGATGGCCTGGCAATGCGAATTTACGCCGCACAGTAGCCGTCTTTTAAGGCCATTGCCGATGGCGCTTTGAAACAGCGGCCATCACCGAGCTAGTCAGTAGTTTAAAGAGGCCGGCTGTGGCGACTGCTGCCATTGGACGCTGTAATGACCAGTAGCGTAAACTGGCGTTTGAGAATTTTATCTAGCGGAGAACTCAGTGAGCCAACCACCCACTGCACAGATTGAGGCTGCGAAAGGCGATGAAGACATTGTTTTTGGCGCCACAGAAAGGCATCTGGTGTCGTGGGAGAATGTTTCGCAGAGCTCGTCCGATGCGCCCTGTTTTATCCATCGCGAGGTCGCGCCGGCGCTCGCCGACTTGCGCAGTCGAGCCGCCGAACAGGGCTTTGATTTATGCGTGTGCAGCGGTTACCGATCGTTCCAGCGCCAGTCGGTGATTTGGAATGACAAACTGAGTGGCCGCCGTCCGTTGCTCGATAAGATGAGCCGTCCGCTGCAACTCGACGGGCTCTCCGATTGGGATCGAGTTGAGGCGGTGTTGCGATGGTCTGCCTTACCTGGCGCTTCTCGGCACCATTGGGGTACCGATATCGATGTTTACGACGCCGCAGCCATGCCACAGGGATACCGCCTGCAGTTGATTCCAAAGGAGACCGAAGCCGGCGGTGTCTTCGCGTCGATGCACGCCTGGCTCGATACCGAATTGGCGGCTGGGAGTGATTTTTATCGACCCTACGCGCAGGATCGTGGCGGGGTTTCGCCCGAGCGCTGGCATTTGAGCTATGCGCCTTTGGCACGCTATTATGCTGCGCAGCACAACCCCGAGGCACTGGCGCAGCGCCTACGAGATGCCAACATCAGCCAACTCGATACAGTGTTAAAGCACCTGGATGTGATTTATCAGCGTTTTATCTGCAATCTCTAACGTCGCCAGTTCAGGCACCGCCCGTGCTCGACACCGATAGTCTTTGGCGAGTGATCTGCGAAGAGGCGCGCGAATTGCGCGCCGGTGAACCGGTGCTCGCTGATTTCTTTCAAACTCATATTTTGGATCACGAAAATTTCGCTGCCGCTTTGGTGCACCGGATAACATCATTGATCGCGAGCGAGGCACTCACTGCCGACGGCATTGGCGATCTTTGTCGCTTAGCGCTGGACGATGATCCACACATCTTACGCAACGCGAGTATGGATTTGCAGGCGCATGTTGAACGCGACGCTGCCTGCGATCGACACGTGGTTGCACTGCTCTATTTCAAGGGCTTTCAGGCGTTACAATGTCAGCGCATTGCGCACTGGTTATGGTGTCGCGATCGCTGCACCATGGCGCTGTTGTTGCACAGCCAAATGGTCAGACGCTTTACCGTGGATATCCACCCAGGGGCGGTGATGGGCAGTGGTATTATGCTCGATCACGCGACCGGACTGGTGATCGGGGAGACCGCCGTGGTCGGCAACGATGTATCGATGCTGCACTCGGTGACGCTCGGCGGCAGCGGTGCGGCCGCCGGCGATAGACACCCCAAAATCGCCTCGGGGGTGCTGATCGCAGCGGGCGCGAAAATACTCGGTAATATTAACGTTGGTCAAGGGGCTAAAGTGGGTGCTGGCAGCTTGGTGCTCGAGTCGGTGCCGCCGCATGTTACGGTTGCCGGAGTACCGGCGACTGTGGTCGGGATACCCCGCGAGATATCGCCGGCGCTAGAGATGGATCAAGGTCTCGGGCATAAAAATGGCGATGCCTTGATGAACCCTAAAGCATGAAAACTTAATTGTGACAATCTAAGTCAGCGGCGCTGTTTCAGCATTCGGCTCGTAGAGGCAGATATTTGCCAAGTGCTGTATCTGCTTTTCAAGCAACAATTGCCGCTCCTCTGTGAACGCTTGCAGCGCGTAGCAATCTTTGTCATAGGTGACAAAACGGGCGATCGTCGATAGTTGATCGCCGTCGTAGAGGGTGGTGTGCAGGACGATCATGCCATCGTGTAATTTTTCGGCGAGCTGAATGGATTGCTGTTTAAGTCGCCCCATCTGTTCGTGGTAACTAAAAATGGGCACCATGGCAACGTTGTCGCTGCACAGCGTCCAGGCGATTTCTAGATCGATACCCCGCTGATCAGATAGCCTCTCGAGCAGTTGCTGGAGTGAATACACCGCCATTAAACAGATCAATAGATGTTGTTTGGAACATTCAGTCGAGCGAATATAGAAATTAATCGTTCCCTCTGCGCCTTCGATGCGATGACCTCCATAGAGTTCAAGTGTGCGTAGCGTGCAGTAATCTAGGGTTTCAAATAGCCGTTCTAAATTGTCTCGGTTGAGTTGCGCGCTGAGGCGTTGACGGTTGATTAACTTGGCGCTGACCAAGGTGCAAAAATAGCCATTGCTGCTCTCGTTGTCGCCCTCTAGCGACAGCGCCAAAAGGGGTTCAAGGCGTTTTTCCAACGCATTTATTTCATCACCCAGCGTGGCGCTATTGCCGGGTAGGCGATTGACCAGCACTGCGATCCGTCGTGACAACTGCTCGCTATAACGGTAGCAGCCGTAGGTGACCAGGCCGGTAAATAGAACCCACAGCAGCAGCCAATAAAGAGTTGAACGTTGGTGAGTGGCGATGATCAGGCCGCGATCTACGGTGATCTCAACGCGTCCTCCCGACGTTTCACGCACCTCAATCGGGCGGCTAAAAATCGCTAATTCAGACGGACTGCGATCGCTGCGTGCGCTCTGTGCCTTTAACTGGTCGGTCTGGTCAAAAAAACTGGCGCTGTGTATCAGCGGGTCTTCGGTGGCCTTTTGCAACGCTACTTGAATGCTGATGGTGTCGTTATTGAGCGCTGCGCTGGGCACTTTGTCGAGGAGTCGATCGAGTGTTGCCGAGCTTTTAAACTGCAACGCATTGTTGGCGAGGTTGTCGCTGTGGTGCTTGAGGAGCAGCCAACTGAGGAGTCCAAACAGGACGCCAACAGACAGGACTAACGCAGGCAGTTTTTTTGCCAGTGAGTGGTGGCGCATGATCGACGATTCTTGTGCAGATTTATTTTGCGAAACATTCTATCCTATTCCCGTGGCTTTTATATAATAGCCCCCAATTTTTAACGAGTTCATGTCAGTGAAAGACATCATATTGATCAATGTGTTTGGCGCGGATCAGCCGGGTATTACCAGTCAGGTCACGCAGGTTTTGGCAAACTTTGATGCCAGCGTATTAGACATTGGTCAGGCGGTTATTCACGATCAGTTAAATTTGGGTATCCTAGCGGCGGTGCCCGATGCAGGCGTTACGGAGGCGGTAACCGCGGCCGTCAGCGAGCGCATAAAAAGACTCGATATGCGCGTTAAATTTTTCCCTATTTCGATTCAGCAATACCGAGACTGGGTCGATCAGCAGGGTAAGAAACGCCATATTGTGACTCTTTTAGCGCGCAAGATCGAGGCGCGCCATCTCGCTGCGGTGACCGAGATCACCGCTGATTTAGGCCTAAATATCGACAAGATCGTGCGCCTATCGGGGCGCGTGCCGTTGGGTGCCGATGAAACTCTGGGCCGTGCCTGCATCGAGTTCTCAGCTCGCGGCGAACCCCGAGATGCCGAATTATTGCGCACTTCGCTGCTCGAGTTGGCCGGTCTTTACAATATCGATATCGCTTACCAGCAGGATACTATCTACCGTCGAAGTCGGCAGTTAGTGGTGTTCGATATGGATTCGACACTGATCGATGCCGAGGTGATCGATGAACTTGCCCATGAAGCAGGAGTCGGTCAACAGGTGGCTGCGATCACCGAGGCGGCGATGCAGGGAGAGTTGGATTTTGAGCAGAGTTTTAGGCAGCGTCTGGCCCTGCTGGAAGGATTGCCGGTCGATGTCTTGCAGTCGGTCGCAAAGCGTCTGAGACTGAATGAGGGGGCCGAGTATTTGATCAAACGGCTTAAACAACTCGGCTTTAAAACGGCGATTGTATCCGGTGGATTTATTTATTTTGCACGCTACCTGCAGTCTATCCTCGGCGTTGACTACGTCTATGCCAACGAACTCGACACCCATGATGGGCATGTTACGGGGCGCGTAAGTGGCACTATTATCGATGGGCAGATGAAGGCCCAGTTGCTGCGAGAATTGGCCCATCGCGAGGGGCTCCGGTTAGAGCAGGTCATTGCGGTGGGCGATGGTGCCAACGATTTGCCGATGTTGCAGATTGCTGGTTTGGGTATCGCATTTCGAGCCAAGCCTTTAGTGGTGGCCTCGGCGCAGCAATCAATTTCCAATCTCGGTCTCGACGGCATTCTGTACTTGCTCGGTTACAGCGATCGCGCTATCGATGTGTTAGATGACTAATGCGCTCGATGGGTCGCGGCGAATTCCTCGCGAAGGTGGTTGCGTGGATGGAAAAATGGCCAACTTTTTGGGCGCTTCGGTTATTATGAACGCTTTCTATCGAGAGACGACGTAACTATGGCCAATTATTCCACCAATGAGTTCCGATCTGGGCTAAAAGTGATGTTCGAAAAAGAGCCCTGTTCTATATTGGAAAATGAATTTGTCAAACCCGGCAAGGGGCAGGCCTTTAGTCGCGTTAAGTTGCGCAATCTAAAAACCGGACGGGTATTAGAAAAAACCTTTAAGTCTGGCGAATCGCTGGAGGCTGCCGACGTGATGGATACCGACATGCAGTATCTCTATAACGATGGCGATTTTTGGTACTTTATGGAGCCACAGACTTTTGAACAGCACCAGGCCGACGAAAAGGCAGTGGGCGAGGCGTCTCAATGGCTAAGGGAGCAGGATGTCTGCGTTGTCACTCTTTACAACGGCGCGCCACTCTCGGTAACGCCGCCGAATCACGTCGACCTAGAGATCTTAGAAACTGATCCTGGACTGCGCGGAGACACCGCCACGGGCGGCACCAAGCCGGCAATTTTAAGTACTGGCGCGGTGATTAAAGTACCACTGTTTCTTGAACAGAATGAAGTTGTGCGCGTCGATACGCGCACTGGCGAGTACCTTGGCCGCGCCAAAGATTAAAGCTCGCGGCGTCGGTTGGATGCGCGTGCGGTCGATCGCCATCGTGTTGGGCTAAAGGCGATGGAGGGCGAGTGGCGCGCAGCGATTGACCGGCCGACCCTCGAGTATCGCGCTCATGTCATGCAGACGATGCGTACCTTTTTGTCTTCGCGCGGGGTGCTCGAAGTCGATGTGCCGGCACTCGGTCGGCACGCGGTGACCGACCCTCACATCGACAGTATCGCGACCGGCGATTTTTCCTCTGAGGGGTTTTTGCAGAGCTCGCCGGAATTTTATATGAAGCGTCTGCTGGCGTCGGGCAGCGGCGATATTTTCAGTTTGGGTAAAGCCTTTCGTGCAGGCGAGACTGGGCCGCGCCACAACGTTGAATTTACGCTTTTGGAATGGTACCGCGTCGACTGGGATGAACACCAGTTAATGGCCGAGTTGGCCGATTTAGTGACTCATCTTTGGCCTGAAGTGGGCAGTTTAACGCTCAGTTACGGTGAGGCCTTTGAACAGCATGTGCAGATCAACCCGCATACTGCGTCCCTGACTCAATTGCGCCTTGCGGCAGTTGCGCAGGGTGCCGAGCGCTGGCACGACGAGTCCCGTGCCAACTGTCTTGATGTACTGTTTAACCTGTGTGTCGAGCCGCTATTACCCCGCGGACTGGTCTTTCTCTACGATTATCCGGCCTGTCAGGCCGGGCTGTCGCAGTTGTATCAAAATCGCGAGGGCCAGCAGGTGAGCCGTCGTTTTGAGGTCTATTTAAACAATCTAGAACTGGCAAATGGTTACTTTGAGCTAACCGATGCCATCGAGCAACGGCGCCGGTTTGATGACGATTTGGCGGCTAGAATCGCCAGCGACAAACCGCCGGTCGCTCAGGACGAGCGACTTTTGCAGGCGCTGGAGGCGGGATTGCCGAGTTGTGCGGGTGTCGCGCTGGGCGTCGATCGATTGATCATGCAATTACTCGAGATTCCAACGATTGACCTGACGATGCCATTCAATTGGGCTCGCCGTTGATCGCCTTTGGTGGTCGGGCTGGTTCGGCGCGGGTGTGCCGTTATTGGCAATTAAAATAGTGGTTCATTGCCATGGCCGGTTCGTCGCTTTGCGTATCGCCGACCACGCGGGCTGGCACGCCGGCGACGATGGCGTGTTTGGCGACCGGTTTTAAGACCACGCTTGAGGCCGCAACCATAGCGCCGCAGCCAATACTAATGTTGCCGAGAATCTTGGCTCCCGGGCCTATCAGCACACCATGGCCAATTTTAGGGTGGCGGTCACCGCTTTCCTTACCGGTGCCGCCGAGGGTCACAGATTGCATGATCGAGACCGCATCTTCGATCACCGCGGTCTCACCGATAACCAGTCCAGAGGCATGGTCTAGCATGATGCCACAACCTATTTTTGCAGCGGGGTGAATGTCGATGCCAAAGCGCAGAGAAATCTGTGACTGCAACAGCAGCGCTAGCGAACGACGTTCACCAAGCCACAGTCGGTGGGCCACGCGATAGGCTTGAAGCGCGATAAAACCCTTGTAAAAGAGAAACACCGACAGGCTCATTTTACAGGCTGAATCGCGCTCAAAGGTGGCGCAAATATCGGCGGCGGCAGCGCTGATAAAGGCTGAGTCCGTGTCGATGCCGCGCAGAATTTCACAGATCAATGCCTCGCTGAGTAGGTCGCAGACGAGTTCGCCAGACAGCCGGTTGGTCAGCGCGCTACCGAGGTCGTGATGATCGAGGACGGCGCCCTGCAGGTACTCTTTAAGTAGCGGTTCGCGAGCACTCTCGCGCGCCGCTTGAGCGCTAATGTCACGCCATAGCGCCGTGGTTGCAATATTTGTCATCGGTATCATGGGCGCATTTTGCGGCACGGCTAGTAATTATTCCAGCCCGTTCTTGCAATACACCAAACGTCGACCTGCCGCGCGCCAGCCGCCAGGAGAGAATGGGTCATAGACGCGGCGGTTGCGCCGGTGGTGACAACGTCGTCGAGTATGGCGATGCGCGCTTGGTCGAGTGGTATGCGGCAGTTAAACGCATCGGCAACGGCGCGCTTGCGATTAATTTTAGACTGTCGGCGCTGCGGGGGTGCACTGCCGGTGCGCCGACATATATCGCAGCGCAGTTGTATTTCCGGTAACGCCTGCGTTAGGTGGCGACCGAGAAGTTCGCATTGGTTAAAACCGCGGCGAAGCTGCTTCGACCAGTGCAGTGGCACGGGCACCAATAGATCGGGTAGGCGTCGTCGATAAGCGCGGTGAAATACGCTGGCACACTGCAACGCGAGTTGGCGGGTGACCGGCGCATAGGCATCGCGTTTTACGTCGCCGATCAAGTAATTCATCGGCGGGAGGTAGTGAAGAGCGGCGATGCAGCGCTCGTAAGGCGGCGGTGCGGCCGCACAGGCGATGCATAGCTGGGCGTTTTCAAGCGGTAGGGCGCAGCGTTGGCAGCTGTTATGCATCCATGGCAAGGCATCGCTGCAGGCGGCGCAGATCGCAGCGTGTGAGGCTTCTAACGAGCCTCTGCAGAGGCTGCACGGACCGGATGGAATATTCTTGAATAAGCGCTTGAGCCAGGCTGCCTGCGCGCGCATAGTCGTTGCCTCGCAATATCGCCTGTTGCGTCTGGTATTTTGTCGCTTTAAGGCCGCGCCTTATGGTGCCGAGCGCATTTTGCTTTGCGGCTACATCGACGGGAGTGCTGGGTGGCCCGATCGTGGTGATCCGTGGCTAGCTCACTTTGAGCGTCGGATCGGACAGCTCGTCGTGCTCGTCGAGTTCCGCTTGATCGTCAATCGAATCGGTTAATCCATAGGCCTCGCTAAGAACCCCACCGGGCACTTTAGGCGCATAGTCCTTGGGGGCTTCTATGCCACCATCATCACCGAATGCCGTGGCCTCGATATCGCTCAGCGATGGGTCGATGCCGGCCCCCTTGAGTATCTGCTGACTAACTTCGGCGCTCGCCAGTCGCAGAGCGCTAGTTGCGAGATGCTCGTGAATGTCTCGATAGCTTTGCGCCATGTTAGTGGTGTGGTGCGACAGGGTGATAAAATGCTCGGTCACCGCCTGTTGATACCGTTTGAGACTCTCTTGGCTGTCGGCGACTTTTTTCTCCAAGTCACGCATTGAGGCACCATCAGACGAATTGTTGCGATTGATGGCGCGCCCAGCCAGGGCACCGAGAATGAAGGCGAAGATTGCGATGCCTGAAATAGTGATCATGTCTGACATAGTAAATGCCCCAAAAAGTACCTTGATAGTGTCGCCAATGGCGGCCATAGACGCAATAGTTTTATTGGTTATTTGACCATGATGGGTGATTTTTCAGCATGCGCGACATTTTCATAGACGTTTGACGCACCTTTTTGTGGGGTTGAATCAGTGCCTGTAGGTAGTTACAGTTTCACCCCCCTAAATACGCGACCGCCAGAGCCATTTTATGCCCAGCCCACAGCAGCGCTACGAAAAAGATTTACGGCGCGCCGACTTTACCGCCGACGCCGCCCAGGCGCTGGCAGTAGAGCGTCTCGACGCGCTCTATTGGCGTTTGCTTAGCCACGCCGAGCGACGACCTTCGTGGCTGCAGAGCGCACTGCCAAAGTTTCTCACGCCGGCATCCTCACTGGCATCGAACCCGGTGGAGCGAGGGCTGTATTTTTGGGGTGGGGTTGGGCGCGGTAAGACCTATCTGATGGATAATTTTTATGATTGTTTGCCGTTTGCGGACAAAATGCGCGTGCACTTCCACCGCTTTATGCGTCGAGTTCATTTTGAACTCAAACAGCTAAAAGGCCAGATCAACCCTCTCGAGAAGGTCGCGGATCGGCTCGCCAAGGAAACTCGAATCATCTGTTTTGACGAATTTTTTGTCAGTGATATCACCGACGCAATGATTCTGAGCCTGCTGTTGCAGGCGCTGTTTGAGCGCGGCGTCTGCCTCGTAGCCACCTCCAACATACAGCCCGATCAGTTGTATTATAACGGTCTGCAACGCCAGCGTTTTTTACCAGCCATCGCCTTAATCAATCAGCACTGCGAAATTCTTAACGTCGACGGGGGTACCGATTATCGATTGCGCGCCCTGGAGCGAGCCGAGCTCTTTTACTGCCCAGTCGACGCCATTGCAGACGCGGCGCTAAATGCAACCTTTGGGCGTCTCGTGCACCTCGAGGCCGAGGTTGCGGATGCGGTCGACCTGGAGGTCGAGGGTCGCAATATTAACACCTTAAAGTTAGCCGAAGATATTGTCTGGTTTGATTTTAGCGCGATCTGCGAGGGGCCTCGTAGTCAAAATGATTACATTGAGATTGCGCGGGAATTTCAAGCGGTGTTAATCTCCGCTGTGCCGGCGTTGGGTGCGCACAATGAAGATGCGGCGCGGCGATTTATCAACCTAGTTGACGAGTTCTATGATCGCAACGTCAAGTTGGTGTTGTCGGCACAAAAACCGCTGCATCAGCTTTATGATCAGGGTCGCTTGACCTTTGAATTTCAGCGTACTCAGAGTCGTTTACTGGAAATGCAGAGCCATGATTATTTGAGCCGAGCGCATCGGCCCTAACCCATTGATCGCGCGTCGGGCAGTTTTTTCTAAATAGCTGCTTGCGGGACTTGTAAAACACGCCTCGGGTCTTTACAATTCGCCCCCTTTTTTGGCATACCCTGATTAGGCAAGATGTAATGAAAACGTACAGTGCAAAACCCGAGACAGTAGAACGCGATTGGTTTGTCATAGACGCCGAGGATAAAACCCTGGGTAGATTGGCCGTGGCTGTCGCCACGCGACTGCGTGGTAAGCACAAGCCCGAATATACGCCGCACGTCGACACTGGCGATTACATCGTGGTGGTGAATGCTGAGAAGGTGGCCGTCACCGGCAAGAAAGCCACCGATAAGATTTACTACTCGCACTCGGGTTACCCCGGCGGTATCAAGGACATTAACTTCCAAGATCTGATTGCCAAGGCGCCGGAAAGAGTGATCCAGTCCGCGGTCAAGGGTATGCTTCCACGCGGCCCCTTGGGTCGGGAAATGTTCCGCAAGCTAAAGGTCTACGCCGGCAGCCAGCACCCGCATACTGCGCAGCAACCTCAAACTTTAGAATTGTAACGGAAATCGAAAATGGCAGATACACAATACTACGGAACCGGAAGACGCAAGACGTCTGCTGCGCGAGTTTTTATGACCGCAGGCACGGGTAACATCAAGATCAATGATCGCTCGATAGAAGCCTATTTCGGACGAGAAGTTGCCAGGATGATCGTTCGACAGCCTTTCGACGTGGTCGAGATGGTAGAGAAGTTTGATCTCAATATCACCGTCAATGGCGGCGGTAGCTTTGGCCAAGCAGGCGCTATCCGCCATGGTATCGCGCGGGCTCTGTTACAGTACGATGAGAATTTACGGCCATCACTGCGCAAAGCGGGATTCTTAACCCGCGACGCACGTCAAGTAGAGCGGAAAAAAGTCGGCCTCCACAAGGCGCGCAAGAGACCACAGTTTTCCAAGCGTTAGAGTCGCGCCAAAATATCTGGCCCGAATTTTTATTCGGGCTTTTTTATGTTCTAAAACAAGTGTTTGCTTGGTTCTCAAGAACTCGCGCTGTTGCGCGCCCGAGGCCAATCCATTAGTATGATGCGGATTCGGACACGAGCTGTCTGAAACGCTCTATCCCCTGTATAAAAATGCACAATAAGGAGTTTTCGATTGGATACTATCGATGCCAATGCTAGCGATGTTGATGCCGCGGATGTCAACACCAGTCGCCGGCGTTTTCTGACAGGAGCGACTAGCGTCATTGGTGCTGTTGGCGTTGTCGGCGCGGCGATCCCATTTGTAGCGTCGTGGAAGCCAAGCGCCAAGGCCAAGGCTGCGGGCGCACCAGTAAAAGTTAACGTCGGTAAGTTAGAGGCCGGTGCGAGGCTGGTGGTTGAATGGCGCGGCAAGCCGGTCTACATTGTGCGGCGCACTGCCGAGACGCTGGCTGCGGTCGACGCACTGGGCGACGAGACGCTGAAAGATATGACCTCTATCGATGCTGCACAACCCAGTTATATCAAGGGTTCGGCGCGGGCTCTTGCGGGTAAAGAGGATGTGCTGGTGTTAGTTGGGCTGTGCACACACCTAGGGTGTGCACCCATTTACCGCCCCGATGTCGGCGCGGCCGACCTCGGTGGCGACAGTTGGATGGGTGGCTTTTTCTGCCCATGCCACGGTTCTAAATTCGATCTGTCGGGACGAGTTTATGTAAACGTACCCGCCCCGACTAATCTAGAGATTCCCCCGCATTCGTATGAGTCGGACTCAATCATTGTTATCGGCGTAGACGCGGAGGTTTAATTATGGAGAAACAGCAAGGATTTGGTGCTTGGATCGACGCTCGCCTGCCGACGTTAAAGCGCGAGTGGAATCGGCACATGGCCGAGTACTACGCGCCGAAGAATTTCAATTGGTGGTACTATTTTGGTGTTCTGTCGATGGTGGTACTGGTTATCCAACTGGTCACTGGCATCTGGTTATTAATGAGCTATCAGGGTTCTGCAGAGCAGGCGTTTGCATCGGTAGAATATATCATGCGCGATGTAGAACTTGGGTGGATTATCCGCTATGCCCACTCTACTGGCGCTTCGGCGTTTTTTATCGTCGTATACATGCACATGTTTCGCGGACTCGTGTACGGATCATACAAGGCACCTCGAGAATTAGTCTGGGTATTTGGAATGACCATCTACGTGGCGCTGATGGCAGAAGCCTTCCTTGGCTACGTGCTTCCCTGGGGGCAGATGTCCTATTGGGGTGCACAGGTGATTATTTCGCTGTTTGGCGCCATACCCGTGGTCGGCGAGGATATAGTGCAGTGGATTCGCGGCGATTATTTGATTTCCGGTATTACCTTGAACCGTTTTATGTCGCTGCACGTGGTTGCCATGCCGATCATACTGATCGCGCTGGTGGTGATGCACATCATCGCCCTCCACGATGTCGGGTCGAACAACCCAGACGGTGTGTCGATCAAAAAGTACAAGGATGCCAAAGGTAACCCAATCGATGGTATCCCGTTCTACCCGTACTTTGTGATACACGATCTGGTGCCAATCACGGTATTTCTGTTTGCCTTCTGTTCGGTGTTGTTCTTTATGCCGGAGATGGGCGGCTACTTCCTCGAACATGCGAATTTTGAAATCGCCAATTCGTTAAAGACGCCTGAGCACATCGCGCCGGTATGGTATTTCACGCCTTACTACTCGATGTTGCGGGCTGTACCGGACAAGCTTGGCGGCTTTATGGCCATGGCGGCGGCTATTGCGATTTTATTTGTGTTGCCGTGGCTGGATAGAAGTCCGGTGCGGTCAATGCGCTACAAAGGCAATATTAGCCGCGTGATGATTATCCTCTTCGCCGCCAACTTTATTATCCTCGGCTACCTTGGGGTCAAGGCACCGACGGCCGCTCGCACAGTGCTGGCGCAGATCTGCACGATATTTTATTTTTCCTACTTCATTGGAATTTATTTTTGGACGCGCTACGAAAGAACCCGTCCAGAACCGGATCGTATTACCATGGACGGTGGCATAGGTACCTTTAAGACGCTGTGTGGATTTGCGCTCATCGGGATACTCGTGGTGATACCATTGAAGGTCGTCGGAGCCGAGGGCAAATCTTGCGGGACCATAGATTGTGATGATTTTGACGCCGATTTGGGCAACAACGCTTCGTTGCAGAAGGGGGCTCAAATCGCGGTCAATTACTGCATGGGCTGCCATTCTTTTCAGTATTCTCGCTGGGAGAGGGTGGCTGATGATATCGCCATTCCCCATGGGTTGATGATGGACAATATGGTGTTTACCGGTCAAAAAATCGGAGATTTGATGACTATCGGTATGACCGAAGAAAAGTCCAAGGCTTGGTTTGGTGCGGTGCCACCAGATTTGACGCTGGTGGCGAGATCTCGATCGCCGGAGTGGCTGTATACCTATCTGCGTAATTTTTATGCCGATGACTCTCGGCCGTTGGGGGTCAACAATCGCGTCTACAAAGATGTCGGTATGCCCCATGCGTTGCTCGACTTACAAGGATTGACCGAGTGCGCGCCGGGGCCAATGATGGCCGATAACGGCGGTATTAAGCGCGATTTGAAGTCGGGTGACGACATTTTAGGTGATCCCTGTGGGCGCTTTGCGCAGGTCACCGACGGAGCATTGACGGCATCCGAGTTCGACGCGGCGGTATTTGATCTGGTGAACTTTTTGACCTATATTGCGGAACCCATGGCGCAGCAACGCAAACATATCGGTCGCTTGGTGTTGATGTTTTTGGCGCTGTTGTTGGTCTTTGTGGTTCTGTTAAACCGAGAGTATTGGAAAGGCATCCACTAGGCGCAAAAGGCCGAGTGGGTTGCGCAATAAAACGCCGTAGGCTTGTTTGTGGCGATATGTTTTGGGTGGTGAGTAGCGCCCATTGTTATAAGTACAATAATTGAGAGGTGCGTGTGCGACGATCGTCGATGACATTATTTTCAGATCCGACTTGCCAATACAGTCACAGGGTAAGGATTGTTTTGGCCGAAAAAGGCGTGACCGTGGATATCGAAGATATGGATTCGACCGCCATCACTGAGGAAATTTTTGAGGCTAATCCCTACGGTACTCTGCCGACATTAGTTGACCGCGACTTAGCGTTGTACGAGTCGAAGGTGGTGATGGAATATCTCGACGAACGCTTTCCACACCCACCGTTACTGCCGGTGTACCCGGTGGCTCGGGCGCAAAGTCGATTGTGGATTTTTCGTATAGAGCGCGACTGGTGTACCCTGTCGGATCGAATTATTCGCGATCCTAACGGCAATGATGGCGCCGAGGCGAGAAAAGAATTGCGTGAATCACTGATTGGCGTAGCCTCGATCTTTACCGACTTGCCGTATTTTATGAGCGAGGACTACACGCTGGTGGATTGTTGCCTAGCACCATTGCTTTGGCGATTGCCGCAACTGGGGATAGAGATTCCAGTGATTGCCCAGACTAAGCCCCTGCACAACTACATGAAACGCGTTTTTGAGCGCTCAGCCTTTGAAGAAAGTCTGACCGACTTGGAACGCGAGTTCCATAGCTGATCGGGTTTATTGCATATGCTGTCCAATCGCCCATATCTCATCCGTGCTTTCTATGAGTGGATTGTGGATAACGATTGTACGCCCTACGTGGTGGTAGACGCCCATCATGAGAACGTTGAAGTACCGCAAAATTTCGTCACCAACGGTCAGATCATACTCAACATAGCGCCGCGCGCGGTGACCAATTTTGAGATGAATAATGATTTTATTCAGCTATCGACGCGTTTCGGCGGTATTCCGATCGACATTTTTTGTCCAATGGGCTCGATACTGGGTATTTATGCACAGGAAAACGGTCAGGGAATGATGTTTGAACCTGAACCCACCGAGGATCCGACGCCACCGCAGGGTCCCAAGGCGATAACGCCGCCGCCGCCCAAACCGCCGCGTCGAGACAGTCTCAAAAGTAAGCCGTCGCTGCGGGTCATCAAGTAGCGACTGCGGGACTGAAAGAGGTTGCGGGGACAGAGTCGCCGTGGACAATCGGACGGTTCGCAGGTAAACAGTTATTCGCAGGTAAACTGTTATTCGCAGGTAAACAGTTAACAGTATTAAATGGTGCGATAACGGAGGCTCGTCCCGGGGTTTTTGTTGGTTGATTCTTGGCTGCCATATTTTAAATAGCTTTATTTTCTAAATAGCTTTATTTCAAATAGCTTTATATCAAATAGCCAGGCATTGTCGGCCAGCGAGCTTGCGCGTTACCGGGTTTGACAGACACGGCTACTCTCGGCGGGTGCGCTGCGAGCGATATTAGCCACTAGCGCTGTTAGTCATAAGTGGTATTAGTAACAAGAGATATTAGTAACAAGAGATATTAGTAACAAGCGAGATTAGTCAATCATCACGCCGCGCGATGCGTGTTTCAGGTTCCAAAAACACTGTGCCAAGCATCACAACGGTGTCATCGACCGCTTCGCCAGACGCGGCACGCGCGGGCACAATTTAGATCGTCATTGGCGATTCATGCGTTGCTCATTCAATGTATTCAAACACCGTGGCAACCCTGCGCGCACCGCCAGTTTCGCGGGCTCGATTGGCGGCTTTAGCGCCGATTGACTTGCTGACAAGCCCCATCAAATAGACCACGCTGTCCTCGCTGATAACGTCTATATCACCGGCGCGAACTTCCTCGTCGATCGCTAACTTCGCCTTGACCTTGGTGGTCAGGATGGCGTCGTTGGCCCGCGCCATAAGCGTCGAATTATTGCGCACGGCAAGTTCGTTGTGTACCACCCTTACGCCCTTAAAGGCACGCGCGGTGTCCCCAGCGAGAACTTTTAAGCGTTGATTGGGCACTTCACCGGTTAGCAGTACCACCGCATTGTAGACGTTGATGTTGATATGCGAGTCGTCTAATTGTGGGTCGGCTTTCTTGATGTTGACGCCAATATAGGTATCCATGGTGAAGTCGCTGATGTCGGTGCCGAGACCGGTCGACGTTTCGTTTTTGCCCACCGGTTGGTCGGTCATACTGTGCAAAACCGTGGTGCAACCGCCTAGCAGCATGACACTGAAGAGTAGACTAAAAAGCTTGTACACTTAATTTTCTCCTAAAATTATATGGTCGATAAGATCACCCAGACAGGCTATCACCTGAAACTGAAGGGTGTCCAGCGCCGCAAGTTCGAATTCGCTCATGTCGATGGGCAGATCGCCGTAGCCTAGGCTGTCGATCAGTATTGAATCATTTTTATAGGCCAGTAATACAATTCTCACGCCGCGTTCTACCGCCGCCTCGATGCTGTCTATCAGATCGCTATGGCTACCACCACGACTAAGCAAAACCAGTATGTCGGATTGCTTGGCGTGAGTGAGCAGCGCTTGCGCGAAGCGGTCGTGAGCATCGATATTTTGACTTAATTGGTTGATATTGATGGACGGAAAACCCGGTCGAGGGATCTGCGAGCCAGTCGTTAAAATATGGCTAAAAAACTGCCCGGTTAAAGCGCTTGAGCCCTGCCCAAAGGTATAAATGGTCTTGCCGTCGAGTAGCGCCTCAGTGAGCATTTCGGCTGCTTGCGCGAGTTGTGGTGCAAACGCGTCGCCGACGGTCATTGTACCCTCGATCAGGCGTTCAAAAAAATGAAATATCTGTCGGTCTAGTGTCATATCGATCCAGTCGCTGTGCTGATTATGCGGTGGTTATTGCGAGATGTTCTTAATCCAATTATATCGATAACTATGCCGGCTATCGAGTTGCGGCACTAGGGTTAAAGCATCTAACCTAAAAGTCTGTGACGGCGGTTGTCGCTGTTGCAAAAATGCACTGGCTGCAGCCCGTAGGCGGGTTAATTTCGCCCCGGTAATTGCCTCTTCGGCGCTGCCGAAGCGATTGCTGTGGCGGTATTTCACCTCGACGAAAACCAAGTCTTGGCGATCGTACATAATAAGGTCAATCTCGCCTCTGCGGGTACGAAAATTGCGTTCGACCAACGTCATTCCGCGTTTTTGCAGGTAGTCACAAGCCATGTTTTCGGCCTGTTTACCCGACAATCTTGGCGGTTGCTGCGATGGCATTGCCCTCCTCCCTGAGACTACAGTTGGGGCCAGGTACGCTACCGAGCGGTCACTCGCTGGCATCGATAGCGACCACCCGCCCACGGTCAAATTTGGCCCATCCGGTGCGGCGTTTGATTTGTCCGCTCTCCAGCGACAGCAGACCGGTGGCGGCAAACAGCGGCTGTTTACCCGTTGCCCGGCGCAGGTTGGCAAGTTCCCGATGAACTAAAAAGGCATCGTAGCCTAGCGCATAAAAACGTTGCAGCGCAGTATGTAATTCGGGGTCGGGCGATAGCGGCGTCGCCAATTGACCATCCAGCATCCATGGCATGGCGCAGAATTCGATGCCCGACAGGTCTCGATCTAGGCTGTCGCGTGCCAAACCCACAAAGATGTGGGAGCTGGCATACACAGGGAGATCGGCTGCGTACAAAAACTCCAACGCCGGTTTGATCTGGCGAGCAATACTGGGATAGCTGAGCATTACCACTAAGTCGATGTCCTGCCGTCGTCGCGCTCGAGTGGTTAGCCGGCTGTTGACAAAGCGCTTTAACTCTACGCCGCGGGTTTCACTAGCATCGATGTGCAGGGGCGCTTTTAGCAAGGTGCTAAAGTCGCGAACCTTGGCTGGATAGCGAACAGAACTCACGATGGCGCCGCCGCGTTCGACCCAGGTCTGTTCGAAATGTTCGCTGGCGCGACGTCCCCAGCCCGCCTCTGGCGCGATTATCAGCACTCGCCGCTTGCCAAGTAGCCAGGCACGGTCGGCGATTTGGTCCATTTCGTCGAGCGGCGACAGCCCAAATTGAAACAGGTTAGCGGGTCCGACAAGGTCCTCGGTGTCGATGCGGTTGAGGCTGATTGTCGGCACCGGCAACTGCTCGAGTCCCACTAGACTGCGGACGCCGGCGCTGCGCACCGGCCCGATAATCATCTCAGCGCCGGCGCTGAGTGCCTCGTCGAAGACTTCCTGTAACGGCCGTGCGGCGCTGTCGTAGACGTGCACTTCAGGGGCCTTGTCTGAGCGTTTGGAAAATTCATAGAAGCCAGCCATAAAACCGTTGAGTAGGGTCTGACTCGCCGCGCGATATTGGTTTTGTAACGGCAGCAACAATGCGACTTTAGCGATCTCTTTAGAGGGGTCGTAAAGGCTAGATAGCGCCGCGGGCGGGGTGTCCGCGGCGGGATGATAGGGCATCCGGCTGCGCCAGGCGTCGAATAGGCGCAATTGCTCGCCGTGATCACCGGCGGCGGATCTCAGTTGCGCTGCCAGTTGGCGCCAGCCGTTGAGGTGTTGTTCGCTCGGCGATGGATCGCGCTTTTCAAGCTGATCATAGGGTGCTCGACCGAGCAGATCCCAAATTCGATTGTGCAAATGTTGCCGCTGACTAGCGGGCAGCGCTGCCGCCAGTGCCACAGAGTTTTTTAACGTTGGCTCGATCTGCCCAGTGACGATGCTCAGGTCAGTCTGAATATCAATCAATTGTCGACGCTGGTTGAGGCTGTTGCGTGGCGTCGTATAATCCAGCTCGGCATCGTCCAGCCAGATTTTCAATTCCGCCCAAGCCCCTTGGTGCCTCAATCGTTCGGCGCGGAGGATGCTGTACTCGAAATATTCGCTATCGAGCAGTCGCTGCGGGTCTATCTCAGAGAATACGTTACGACTGCGCAGTAGATTACCGTTGCGATAAAAAAGTCCCGCGCTGTCGAGCAAGATACTGTTGCGAGTCGCCTCGCCCGCACTTTGCGCGCTGCGGTAGAGCTGTTCGGCGCGGCGCGTATCGCCGGTGACTGGGTGGTCGATTAGCGGCCCCTGAACAATTGCCGGGGGTATCTTGATTGGCGTATTGGTAGATGGCGTACAGCCCCCTATAAAGGCTAAGATGGCGGCGTACAATAGATAACTTTTACAGACTTTCATTATGCATCCAGATCCATGGGGAACACTCTACATCGTTGCGACGCCTATCGGCAACCTCGCTGATATGTCGCCGCGCGCTGTAGACGTGTTGCACAGCGTTGAAATTATTGCCTGCGAAGACACGCGACACAGTAAAAAATTGCTCGACCATTATCACATAAAATCGCCGACAATGACCTACCACGACCATAGCGATCGGCAGAGTGCCGACAAAATTCTCGATCGCCTCGATCGCGGTGACTCGGTCGCGTTGATCTCCGATGCTGGGACCCCGCTGATCTCGGATCCGGGCTATCGATTGGTTGCAGAGGCTCGGAAACGAGGCCTTAATGTGATACCGATCCCTGGCAGTTGCGCGCTGGTGAGCGCGCTTTCAGTATCGGGTCTGGCCACCGATCGGTTCAGTTTTATTGGTTTTTTACCGGCTAAAAGCAGCGCCAGAAAGTCGGTGCTACAGGCCAGGCAATCGGCTAACGAAACGCTCGTCTGCTACGAGGCGCCGCATCGGATTGTCGAGACCTTGGCGGATGCTGTGGCGGTTTTGGGGGGCCAACGCGAGGCGTTTATCGCCCGTGAAATCAGTAAAAAATTCGAAACTTACAGCCGCGCCACGCTGTTTGAACTGCATGCTATGGTGAGCGACGATAGTTTCCAGCAGCGCGGCGAAATGGTCTTAGTCATCGCCGCATCACCGCCGTCGCCCGGCGTTATCACCGCTGATGCAGAACGTATCTTGCAACTGCTAGTCGGCGAGTTGTCGCCCAGTAAAGCCGCCTCCTTGGCGGCTAAGATTACTGGCCTCGATAAGCGAGCCCTTTACCAGCGGGCAATCGAGACCAGTCCACCAACCAGCCCTTAAGGCCGCTTATAACGCTCGGCTCTTGGCATTGATATCGGTCACCGTGAGCGCTGTCATATTGAAAATACCGCGTGACGAGACCGACGGAATGACAATGTGCGCGGGTTTCTTACAACCGTGGATCAGCGGCCCGATGAGCAGTGCATCGGTCATCGAGCGAATAAGCCCCATGGCAATATTGGCCGCATCTAGGTTGGGCATGACCAGCACATTGGCGCGACCCTGCAGCCGCGACTCGGCGTAGATGGTATCGCGCAGTGCCGGATTGAGGGCGCTGAGAACGTGCATCTCCCCATCGATCTGCATGCTCGGATATTTGTCGCGTAACGTCTCGCTGGCGACACGAACTTTTTTAGCTGAATTTGCGCCCGAGGTGCCAAAATTTGAATGCGACAGCATTGCCACCTTGGGTTCAATACCAAAGCGCTCCACCAGTGAGGTGGTTGCCTCTGTGATTTGTACTAACTCGTTGGCGCTGGGGTCGATATTCATCGCGGTATCGGTCAAAAATAGCGGCCCATCCGGCATCAGCAGCAAGGCTGCAGAACTGACCAGTTGGCTCTTGTCGTCGGGGCCGAGCAAATGCATGATTTCTCGCAGGTGAAAATCAAACCGACCGACCTTGCCACAGATCAGGCCATCGGCGTCGCCTATCGCCACCATCACCGCGGCAACGGCGGTATTATCGTGGCGCATAATCTGTTGCGAGGCGGCCACTGACACCCCGTTGCGGCCCATTAATGCGTGGTAGTAGTCGGCATATTCTGGGTGTTTGTGATGGTTGTTGGGATCGACGATTTCGACATCCTGGTCGAGGTTGATGCGCAAACCTAAACGGTCAACCTTTTCTTCAATATGGGATTTTCTACCAATTAACACAGGGTGTGCAATACCCTCGTCGACCACCGCCTGCACCGCCATCAGCACATCGTCGTTGTCCCCTTCGGCGTAGACGATACGCGCCGGACACTTTTTAGCAACCTCGATGATAGGTTGCATTAGCAGGCCCGCGCGATTGACAAATTCGTGCAGGCTTTGTCGGTAGGCTTCGAGGTCGGCGATTGGTCGGGTCGCGACCCCCGACTCCATGGCTGCCTTGACCACAGCCATAGGTACGTCCTCGATCAGACGTGGGTCGAAGGGTTTGGGGATGAGGTAGTCGGGTCCAAACTTCAGTTGTTCGTCAGCGTACGCGGCGGCGACTACGTCGGTGGTTTCCTTGGTTGCCAGGTCTGCGATAGCGCGCACCGCGGCCATTTTCATGTGCTCGTTAATGGTCGATGCACCGCAATCTAGCGCGCCGCGAAAAATAAACGGAAAACACAGCACGTTGTTGACCTGATTGGGGTAGTCGGAACGGCCGGTGGCGAGGATCGCGTCGGGCCGCGCGGCCATGGCCTCCTCTGGCATGATCTCGGGTATCGGGTTGGACATGGCCAGAATGATCGGCCGTTGGCCCATCTTTTTGACCAATTCGCCATTCAGAACACCTGGCCCAGAGAGACCCATAAACAGGTCTGCACCGTCGATCGCATCGGCAATCGTGCGGTCGGTGGTCTCGATTGCATAGGCTTGCTTCCAGGGATTCATACCCTCTTTACGGCCGGCATAGATGACGCCGTTGCGGTCGATCATGCGCACATTTTCTTTGCGCAGACCCATCTCTACCAGCAGATCGACGCAGGCAATACTTGCCGCGCCGGCGCCGGAGACGACCAATTTAACGTTTTCAATCAGTTTGTCGACGATTCGCAGACCGTTGTAGATAGCCGCTGCAGCGACGATTGCGGTGCCGTGTTGGTCGTCATGAAAGACTGGAATTTTCATGCGTTCGCGGAGTTTACGTTCGACTTCAAAGCATTCGGGAGCCTTTATGTCCTCGAGATTGATGCCGCCAAACGTGGGTTCTAGCGAGGCGATGATATCGACTAATTTATCAACGTCGCGCTCATCCACTTCGATATCGAATACGTCGATGTTGGCGAACTTTTTGAACAGCACTGCCTTGCCTTCCATGACTGGTTTCGACGCCAGTGGGCCGATATCACCGAGCCCCAATACCGCGGTGCCATTGGATATTACCGCGACCAGATTGCCGCGCGAGGTGACGCTGGCTGCGGCCGTCGGATCTTCTTGGATAAGTTCACAGGCATAGGCTACGCCGGGCGAGTACGCTAGCGATAAATCGCGTTTGTTGGCCAGAGGCTTGGTCGGTCTAATCTCTAGTTTGCCGGGCGTCGGGTGGGTGTGATAGCGCAGTGAACTCTCTTTGAAGGAGTCTGTCATGTTGGGTTCCTTGTCTAGCGTTGGGTCATCGCGACGATGTTTTTCGAGGCGTTTAATTGTCATTCGATTTAGCCGTCTATAATAACCCGAATGACCCTAATAGAGTGGTTATACGGTAAATATATAATCCCAGTAATGGATTTCCTGCGCGCTTCTAGGCGCAGTCTGAGCGGTTTTTCTCTGGGTGGGTTTCGGTTTAAGCTGGCTGGAGCGCCAATTTAAGATCGATACAGCGCCTAGTCGGTGAGCGCGTCGTCGCCTTGATCACCGGGCCATCCGCCCAGGTCGCGCCAGCGATTGACGATACCGCAGAATAGTTCGGCGGTTTTCATCGCGTCGTAGAGCGCGCTGTGCGCCTCGCGGTTGTCAAAGTCGATATTGGCTGCCTGACAGGCTTTGGCAAGCACCGTCTGACCGTAAGCGAGACCGGCCAAGGTTGAGGTGTCAAAGCATGAAAACGGGTGAAAGGGGTTGCGTTTTATCTGGTTACGCTGCGATGCGGCGTTCATAAAGCCGAGGTCAAAGTGGGCGTTGTGGCCCACCATAACTGCTCGGGTACAGCCCGTTTGGCTGATCTCTTTACGGATTGGTTGAAATAGTTCGCGCAACGCCTCGCCTTCCTCTTCGGCCATGCGTTCGGGGTCGAAAAGGTCGATGCCAGTAAATTCGAGCGCTGCTTTTTCGACCACCGCGCCGGGAAATGGATCGATGTTTTTACTCATGCTGTCTTTGATCGATAAGGTACCGCTGTCGTCCATCTGTAGCAATACCACTGCGACTTCGAGCAGGGCATCGGTGCGCGAGTTAAAACCGCCGCTCTCGATGTCGATGACCACGGGTAAAAAACCACGAAAACGTTTCGACAGTAGCGATGGGGGCGAATTTTCCATCAGTTTTGCAATCTCCAGTTCAACGCCTGACCCGCGGCCAGAGGAATGAGTTCACCGCCGTCGTAATCGATCCGTTCTGGCACCGTCCACGGATCTCGGTTGAGGGTTATCTTACGTCGATTGTACGCTAGGTTGTAAAAATCCGCACCGTAGCGACTCGCAAAACCCTCTAGTTGGTGCAGCGCGCCAGCGCGATCGAAGGCCTCGGCATAGAGTTCTATCGCCGCGTGATGGCTATAGCAACCAGCGCAGCCACAGGCGTTTTCCTTGGCGTGGCGAGGATGAGGCGCAGAGTCGGTGCCGAGGAAAAATCGACTATCGCCACTAGTTGCGGCTTCTATCAAGGCCGTCTGATGGCGATTGCGTTTTAGAATAGGCAGACAAAAAAGGTGCGGGCGAATACCGCCAACGAGCATATCATTGCGGTTGTAGAGTAGGTGCTGAGGGGTAATCGATGCCGCTACAGGCCCCTCGCTATGGCGCACAAAAGTGGCACCCTGCTCGGTAGTGATGTGCTCGAGAACCATCTTTAGCGCCGGAAATTTTTCCCTGATGCGAACCAGGTGGCGATCGATAAACACCGCTTCGCGGTCGAATATATCGATGTCTGGATCGGTGACCTCACCATGCATCTGCAACACAACGCCCAGTTCTTGCATGGTCTCGAAGACCTCGTCGAGGCGCTCTAAGTCGGTGACGCCAGAGTCCGAATTGGTGGTCGCGCCGGCTGGGTAGTACTTGCAGGCGTGGACAAAGGCACAGGCGTGCGCTGCACGAATATCGTCAGCCGAGGTGTTGTCGGTTAGATACAACACCATCAAGGGCTGCCATTCCGAGTTTTCGGGGCGCGCTGCGAGGATGCGTTCGCGGTAGGCGGTCGCAGCGGCAACGTTTCTAACCGGTGGCACCAAGTTGGGCATTACAATGCCACGGCCAAAACAGCGAGCGGCGGCAGGCACGGTGGTGGCCAGAGCACCCTCATCGCGTAAATGCAGGTGCCAATCGTCGGGTTGTATAATGGTCAGTTGGTCCATGTTACGGCCTATTAGTGTTTGGGCAGCGGCGGCCGCGTTGGCTGAAGTGGGAATGATAGCCGCGCTGGTCGGGGAGCGCACCACATTTTTGCTGTCGGGCGCTGGGCGATGGGGTAATTAGGTGGCCGACATCTGGTGGGCTGGCGCATTTTCGCGTGGTTTTTTGCAGCGACGGCGGGTTGCAAGCTTGGCTCAGTTAATTTTACCGGTGGTGCGCACGCGTTTAGAGCCCGCTATGGGTTTTTCTGGCGGTGATTCGGACGACGGCAACAGCCATGAATCGAGAAAATTTTTCAACGCGATGAGAAATCCAAGCAGTAAAAACGCGCCCGCCGGCATGCTCAGAATCAGTAGCGTGTAATCGCCGTCAAAAGGCTGCCACAACCAGTCTCTAGCAATGTCTCCGAAAATCAGGTGCATGTCGGCGAACAGCGACCCGCGACCGAACAGTTCACGAATTGCCCCGACGATTAACAGCAGCGCTAAAAATCCACTGCCAATGACCGTGGCATCGAGTGCCGCTGTGCCGATTGGATGGCGCGTGGCGATAGTCTGCGCCCGGTTTAAGATAACGCAATTGCTGGCGATCAATGGCACAAAGATGCCGAGTGCCTGAGCGAGAGGGTAGGCATAGGCGCGCACCAGCAATTCGGCGCAGGTGACCCAAGCGGCGATGATCAACAACAGCATTGGCAGATGCAATGCGCCATTGAGTTGCCGGCGCAACAGTGAGCAACTGACACTCGAACCAAGCAGCACAATCAATGTCACTAGCCCGAGGCCGAGCGCATTAGCCAAGGTTGTCGTTACCGCCAACAGCGGACTGAGTCCGAGCAATTGCACCAGCACGGGGTGTTCGCGCCACAGCCCGTGGCAAGCGCTGTAGTTGTCGTTTGGCGGGTTCACTCGCCTGCCTCTGGGTTAGCTTGCGACGTACCCCGAGCCGCCAACGCAGCGCGCTCATCGGCAAAGAATTGCAGCGTCGCAGCCACTTGATTGACCACAGCGCGCGGTGTAATGGTGGCGCCGGTGAATTGATCGTATATTCCACCATCCGCCTTGACGGCCCAATATTTAGCGGCTGGATCAGATAGTGAGCGCTTACTAAATGCCTCGATCCAGTCACTTTTAGCAATCTCGATTTTATCGCCAAGGCCGACCGTCTCGCGGTGGGATATAACCCGCACCGCAATAATGCGCCCAGTGAAATCTATTCCCACGAGTAATTGGATGGCTCCGCCATAACCGGCGTTGCTGATGCTTGGGACAATTGCCGCGATCGGCTGCCCCGCGCGCAGTGCAATGTGCATTTCATCGCCCTCGCTGAGTCCCAATAATCCAAGTTGCCGGTTGGGGATGGGCCAATTTTCGAAGGTTATTGCGGCGCCTTGATCGTCGGGGCCTGTGACCTGACGAAGATAGTCTAGCGCGGCGCTAGTTTGGGATGCGACGATGCGCTCGCGGGTGAGTATTTCCAGGGTGGTGACGAGCGTGCCGATTAGCAGCGCGATGCCCAGAAGACGCAGCCATTGCGACCGATTAGGGGCAGTTTTGGCGGTCATTGATCTTCCTCGGGGCGCACGCCGTTGCGCTTGGCAGAGTGGCCGAAGGTTCGCGGCGCGGCGTAGCGATCGATAGTCGGTGCGGCAAAATTTGCCAGCAGTATGGCGAACGCCAGAGCGTCGGGGTAGTCGCCCCAACTACGGATACTAAACACCAGTACGCCAATCATGGCGCCGTATATGAGCTTTCCCCGGATACTGGTGGCGGATGATACTGGGTCGGTGAGAATAAAGAACGCGCCCATCATCGAAGCGCCGCTAAAGAGATGGAAGAGCGGTGACCCGTGGCTCGCGGAACTGCCGGCATCCCAATAAAAAAGCGCCATTAGCGATAAACTGACAAGCATCATCAGCGGTGCATGCCAGCTAAAAATACCTTTGCGCAGCAGCAATAGGCCACCGGCGAGAAAGCCCAGATTGACCCACTCCCAACCCGCACCGGCCCAACTTGCGCGATTAAAAATCGGCTCGCTGGCATATACCTGCTCGATCATCAATCCGGTTTTGTGCTTTAGCACTTCGAGTGGTGTGGCCCCAGTGATACCGTCGATTAAATCACCGCCGCCAATCACCAGATGGATAGATTGCCAAAGTCCCGGTTGATAGAGACCCTCTGGCAGCAGCGTCTGTGGCGTTAACCAACGGCTCATTTGCTCCGGAAAGCACAACAGTACAGTGGCATATCCGACCATTGCCGGATTGCACGGATTGTTCCCCAACCCGCCGTAGAGTTGTTTGGCGATGATAATAGAGCAGCTACAGGCGATTGCGACTACCCACCAAGGCACCAGTGGCGGCAGCGCCAAGCCGAGAAAGATCGCGGTGACCAAGGCGCTGCAGTCGCGTAGATGAAAGCCCACCGGACGACCGCGAAGTCGCAGTGCCATCGCTTCGCAAGCGAGGGCGCACAGACTACATAAAAGAACGTTAATCGGCACCCCCCAGCCAAACTGCCAGGTCAGCGCTAGGCCACCCGGTAAGGTCGCCAATAGCACCCAGTGCATAATATTCTCGGTACTCTGGCCGCTGCGGGCTGCCGGTGACATCATCCGTGGGCTTGCTCGGTAAGTCGCTGTTCGGCGCGCTGCAATTTTTGGCGGGCGCCCTCGACCGCTGCCCTGAGGCTGTTTTGTTTGTTCAGGGGATCGTCGCTGGCGGCGACAAGTCGCTGTTCAGCCAGTTCGAGGCGGTTTTGCAGCGTACTGATATTGCGCTGCAACTTGTCGAGGGTCTGTTCGACGGTCGGCTGCTTACTGGCGGCACGGTTCTGCGCAGCGGCGATAATATCGGCACTCGACAGGCGCGCAACCGGCGCTCGAGGCGCATTGGATGGCACCGCAGCGCTGCGCCGCGCGGCGCGGCGCTGGCTCTGTTCGCGCTCCAGACGAGCCAGTCGCAATTGACGAAATTCAAAGCGCTGGCGGGCTTGCGCGGCATTGCTCTTGACCTGGCGCGCGGCGTCTATGTGAACTTTGCCGGCGCGGTAGTAGTCAACCAGCGGAATATGGCTTGGACAGACATAGTTACAGGCGCTGCACTCGATACAATCGACTAGATTGTGTTCCTCGAGTTGTTGATGATTGGCGGCTTTAGCGTGCCACAGCAACTGCTGTGGCAGTAGTGATGCCGGGCAGACTTCGGCGCACCGCCCACAACGAATACAGGCGCGCTCTGGCGGGGCGGGGGCAAATTCGTCGATGTCGGGGGCGAGAATACAATAACTGGTTTTAACCACCGGAACCTCGTCGGAGGGCAGTTTAAAACCGCTGATGGAGCCCCCCATTATTAACTGATTAAGGCGGTTATTGTTCACGCCGCTATGGCGCAAAAGGTGTTTTATCGGCGTGCCGATCAACGCTTGATAATTGCGCTGCGTCGCGCAGGCGCCACCGGTCACAGTGACCACCCGCGAGATCAGAGGTTCGCCGTCGATCACTGCGCGTTTGATGGCGTAAACCGTTGCCACGTTGATACAGATTACGCCGATATTGGCGGGTATGTCGCCGCTGGGTAGTTCCTTGCCGGTGAGTGCGTAGATCAGTTGTCGCTCGCCACCGGATGGATATTTTCTCGGTATTTCAACGATTTCCATAGCGCTTTTTGCGCAGGCTGCGCGCAGCGCTGCCAAGGCCTCGGGTTTACTCTGTTCAATACCGATCACCAGACGCGCGCGGTTGCCATGGATATGTGCGAGGATATCGATTCCCTGGATGATTTCGCAAGCGCGCTCGCGCATTAGCGACTCGTCTGCGGTCACATAGGGCTCGCACTCCGTGGCGTTGACGATAATCGTTGCGATCGGGGGGAGGCCGTTGGGGGTCAGTTTAGCCGCGGTGGGAAAACCACCGCCACCCATTCCGGCGATGCCCGACTGAGCAATTCGATCGACCAGTTGCGGCGCCGACATTTGACGGTAATCGGCGACGCACGGGCGACGTGTCCAGCGCTCGAGCCCATCGGTGGCTATTTCTATACAGCGTGCGGGTCGCCCCGATAAACGGCCCGCCGGACGCGGCTCGATCGCCGTCACGGTGCCCGAACTGGGCGCGTGCACCGCGGCGCCCAGAGCCCCGTCGACCACGCCGATCAACTCGCCCTTGAGTACCTGCTGGCCGACCTCGACGCAGGCCCTGCACGGCCTGCCAGCGTGTTGGTCGAGCGGAACTACCAGTCGTTCCGGTAGTTGAGGATAGTCGATGGGAAGGGATAGCGACTGACGCTTGTTGGCCGGCGGGTAAATGCCGCCGGGGGTCTCCCAAATCCGGCTCATGGCAATTCTCGCAGGGCTTGCCCTGGGTGTCGATGCGCGATGATGTTCGACGTTGCGAGCAGGGCTGAGGATGCCACCCCCTGTCCTCCATTGATGGAGACAGGCAGCATGTCGATACAATCCACTGGACAGGGTTCGACGCACAGGTCGCAACCGGTGCACTGATCGATAATTACCGTATGCATCAACTTCGTTGCGCCGACGATGGCATCTACCGGGCAGGCTTGAATGCATTTAGTGCAGCCGATGCACTCATCTTCGCGGATATACGCGACGCTGATTTCCGGATTTTCCGTGCCGTGTTCTGGGTCGAGCGCTAGACTCTCTACCCCGAGCAACTGAGCGAGGGCATCGATGGTGGCTTGGCCCCCCGGCGGGCAGCGATTGATTGGCTGACCATCGGCGATGGCTTCGGCGTAGGGACGACAACCAGGGTGGCCGCACTGGCCGCACTGGGTTTGCGGTAAAAGATCGTCGATGTCGACTATGCGGCGGTCTCGGTCGGCGGGAAATCGCGCCCATGCACAGCCGATTAGGGCGCTGCATATCAGGGTTAACCCGAGCAATACCGCGGATGTCGATAGGTAGGCGCTAGCAGCGGGTAGCTCGCCCATATTACACCAGACCGCTCAGGCCCATAAAGGCCATCGACATCAAGCCAGCGCTGATCATGGTGATCGCAGCGCCGCGAAACGGCCGCGGTACATCGGCGGCGGTGAGCCTCTCACAGATGGCGCAGAACAGGATCAACACCAACGAAAAACCTAAACCTGCGCCCAATCCAGAGCGCACCGATTGGCTGAAGGTCAGCGTATTTAGACTATTTTGCAATGCCACCGCAAGAATCAATGTATTGCTGGCAAGCCACGGGAGCAGACCACCGAGTTCACGGTAGAGAGCGGGACGTTGAGCCACGATCAACAGCGCCCCACACTGCGCCAACGTCGCGATCACCAGTATAGAGGTCAGGGTGCGCAGATAACCGAGTTGCAGTGGCACCAGAATCCAGGAGTCGATCAGGTGATTGACGGCGGCAGATAGCGTGATCACCGCAGTGGTCGCGATTGCCATGGCGACAGCGGTACTCGGCCGGTTGGCAATGTTTGCAAGCGCGGAGACACCAAATAGCTGAACCAACAAAATATTGTTGATCAATATTGCGCTCATCAGGATGCTGTTGGTGTCGGTCATAGTCTGCTCTCGGTCGATGACAAAGCTACATTATCCGGGCGTCGCGCGCGTGCTGAGAGGCGTTCGGTTTGCGCCTCGTTCCACTAGGTCACTCGCTGTCCGGGTTGGGCGCCGCTGTCCGGTTCTAACAGGTAAATACCCTCCTTTGAACCGGCCGCCAAAACCATCCCTTCGGACACCCCGAAGCGCATTTTACGCGGTGCCAAATTGGCTACCATTAGGGTTAATCGACCCTCTAAATCCTGCGGTTTATAGGCCGATTTGATGCCCGAAAATACCTGCCGAGTGCTGTCACCCAAATCGAGCGTCAACCGCAACAATTTATCGGCGCCCTCGACCGCTTCGGCGCTGACGATTTTCGCCACTCGTAGATCGACCTTGATAAAGTCATCATAATCGATCTGCGGCGCCAGTGGCTCGCTATCCTCGGGTGCGCTGCTCTGGGGCTCGCTCTGGGAAGCACTTTGTAGCGCTGCTGCCTGCTTGGCGCTGGCCTCGAGCATCGCCTCGACACGCTCGTTTTCAACCCGCTTTAAAAGCGGTTTAAAGGGCTCGATACGATGGCCGGTGAGGGGCGTGTGGACGCTGTCCCAATCCAGTTGATCGTTCAAAAACTCCTCGCTGGCAGCCACCATCTGCGGCAGTATCGGCTTTAAATAGATCACCAGCAGGCGAAATAAATTAATCCCCAACGAACAGATATCCTGAACCTGTTGTCGCTGGCTGTCATCTTTGTTGAGTTTCCATGGTTCGCGCGCAGCAATGTACTCATTGGCGGCATCGGCCTGGGCCATGATCTCGCGAACCGCCTTGCCAAAGTCACGATTTTCGTAGTGCTCAGCGATGCGCTCTTGGGCGTCTCTGACCTGCGCCCAGAGTTGCGGATTTTCGATATTTTCCGACAGCACTCCGGCATTCCCCTGGGCGATAAATTTGGCGCAGCGACTGGCGATATTGACCACTTTACCGACCAGGTCGCTATTTACTTTTTGTACGAAATCGCCCAAGTTTAAATCGATATCTTCGACCGAACGGGATAACTTAGAGGCGTAGTAATAGCGTAGGTACTCCGGGTCGAGGTGTTCTAAGTAGCAGCGTGCATTGATAAAGGTGCCGCGCGACTTGGACATTTTTTTACCGTTGACGGTGACAAAACCGTGCACAGATATCTGGGTCGGCGTGCGAAACCCCGCGCTGTGGAGCATTGCCGGCCAAAATAGGGCGTGAAAATTTACGATATCCTTACCGATAAAGTGATGCAATTCGGCACTGCTGTCGGCGGCCCAAAAACGCTCAAAATCGATGCCGCGAAGTTCGCACAGTGATTTAAAAATTGCCATATAACCGATGGGTGCGTCCAGCCAAACATAAAAATATTTATCCGGTGCACCGGGGATTTCGAAGCCGAAATACGGGCCGTCGCGGCTGATATCCCATTCTTGTAGGCCGCTGTCGAGCCACTCGGCGAGTTTGTTGGCGACTTCGTCTTGGAGGTGGCCGTCGCGCGTCCAGTGTTGCAAGAAATCGGTGAATTCAGGAAGTTTAAAAAAGTAGTGCAGCGACTCTTTTTCAATCGGCGTGGCGCCCGAGATAGCCGATACCGCATCGATCAGCTCGGTCGCCTGATAGGTGGCGCCACAGGCCTCGCAGTTGTCGCCATATTGATCGGCCGTCTTGCATTTTGGACAGGTACCACGAATGTAGCGGTCGGCCAAAAAGATATTTTTTTCCGGGTCAAAAGACTGCACGATGGTGCGTTGGGCGATATGGTCATTAGCCACTAAACGCTGGTAAATCAATTCGGAGAACAGCCGGTTTTCCTCGCTATGGGTCGAACTGTAGTGATCGACGCCGATCAAAAAGTCGTTAAAATCGGCCTCGTGAATGGCGCGCATATTGGCGATATGTTCCTCGGCGGTAATCCCCTGCTCATCGGCTTTGAGCATAATTGCAGTGCCGTGAGCATCGTCGCCGCAAACGTAGTAACATTCGTGGCCGCGCATCTTTTGAAAGCGCACCCAGATATCGGTTTGCGTATACTCCAAAATGTGTCCAAGATGCAGTGCTGCATTGGCGTAGGGAAGGGCGCTGGTAACAAGAATTTGACGGGTCTTTGGCATGGTGATCGATTCTTTTTGTCGGGCGAGAAAATATGCTGGCAACTATAGCGATTTTATGGCAATTTTTCATGTGCAATTCGCCGCCATGGCCGCTCGTCGGCCACTATCCTAAAACGAAATAGACAGAGCGAGTAAATCAGTGGTAGCCAAGGTTAAAAAAATTATTGCCATCGCGTCGGGCAAGGGCGGTGTCGGCAAGTCAACGGTGGCGGTGAATCTGGCGCTGGGATTGCTTGGCGAAGGCTTAAAGGTTGGTCTGTTGGACGCCGACATCTACGGCCCGAGCATTGCTATGATGCTCGGCGTAGCCGATGGCGTGCGGCCGAAATCTGTCGATGGTAAACGCCTTGAACCGGTTCCGGCGCAGGGTCTTGCGAGTATGTCGATGGCCTATTTGGTCGACGCCAAGACCGCTATGGCATGGCGCGGGCCGATGGCCGCGGGCGCACTGCAGCAGATGTTGCAGCACACCGAGTGGGGCGAACTCGATGCACTGTTGGTCGACTTGCCTCCAGGGACCGGCGATATCCAATTAACTCTATCTCAGAAGGCCCAAGTGGCTGGCGCAGTGATTGTCACAACGCCGCAGGATATTGCCCTACTGGATGCCCAAAAGGGCATTGAGATGTTCGCCAAGGTCAATATACCGGTGTTGGGCATCGTCGAAAACATGGCCATGCACCACTGCTCTGCTTGCGGGCATAGCGAGGCGATTTTTGGCAGTGGGGGAGGCGCGATGCTGGCCGATACCTACGCCACCGCATTGCTCGGTCAACTGCCGTTGGATGCCGCGGTGCGAGAGGCGGGAGACAGCGGCCAACCGATTGTTATCGCTGCCCCGCAGAGCCCTTCAGCGGTTTCCTATGCCGCCATTGCACGCGCCGTTATCGTGGCACTCGATGATTGCGAGATAGCTCCCAGTCCGGATATTGTGTTCGATTGATAGCGCCCCCAATACAGCCAGTCAGTACCGCCAAATAACAACCGCCAAATAACAACCGATGGAGACCCGTAGATGAGCATTAAGTCAGATCGCTGGATAAAACGAATGGCCGAGAAACAGGGCATGATCGAACCCTTTGAGCCGGCACAAGTGAGATATTCTGGTGATCAGAGAGTGATTTCTTACGGCACATCCAGTTATGGGTACGACGTGCGCTGTGCTGCTGAATTTAAGATATTTACCAACGTCCACTCGAAGACCGTCGACCCCAAGCATTTTGATAACGACGCCTTTGTCGATATTGTCGGCGATTGCTGCATCATACCGCCAAACTCGTTTGCCTTGGCGCGCACCGTAGAATACTTCAAGATACCGCGTTCGGTGCTTACCATATGCCTTGGCAAGTCGACCTATGCGCGCTGCGGCATCATCGTCAATGTTACGCCATTGGAGCCTGAGTGGGAGGGTCATGTGACGCTGGAATTTTCCAATACCACCAACTTGCCAGCGAAAATCTATGCCAACGAGGGCGTTGCTCAGATGTTATTTTTCGAGGCCGATGAAGTCTGCGAAACTTCTTACGCGGATCGCGGCGGCAAGTATCAGGGCCAAACCGGAGTGACCCTGCCAAAAACCTAGCCTAGGGGTTGAGTAGAGCGGTCTTCAGTGCCAGCGCCTGCTGCTGCAACTTTTGGGTGTTTTCTGGGCCGGTGCGCAGTACCTGCTTTTGCACTGGCAGCAGAGCTTCGAGTTCGGGGTCGGCGAATTCATAAAATACCGACTCGTGGATCAATTCAATTGGTTCGACGATGATCGGCGTCGCTAGCACGCGGTCTATTGCCTGCAAGATGATGCCCTCCATCTGTCGCGGGTTGTAGCCCATCTCGGAAAAGGAGGCTTCCAGCAGCGGCCGCGCCAAATGAAACATTTTTGCTGCCGCGACCGTGTCGAGCGACATTAAAGCGTCGATGGTGTCGTCGTAGCGCTCGTAATTGCCGGCGTTTAACCAGATAGTTTGTCCATCTTTGTGGGTGGTAAATTTATCTTGCGGTGCGCTCAGCGGAAAAATTTTCGACAGCACCACGCCGCGAGACAAACCATCCAGATAGCTCGCTGACCGACGCAGTAGATCGTCGGCGGTCAGCCATCGTGCGAAGTGCGCATCTTCCGAGACCTGTTGCATGCGCTCGCGCACAAAACCGTCGCTGTCGTCTAGGTCGGGAAGTTTGATCGGTTCGGGGGTGGGTTGTTGCGCGCTAGGTGGGGCTTCAACGACGGCTGGGGTGGGGATTTCTGCCTCTGGCACTTGCGGTTCTTCGATCACTAACTCGATCACTTCGGGTGTCGGTGCGATAGCTTCGAGGTCGACCTCATCGGTTCCCTGAAGACGATAGAGGAGGCCTGCGGCGACAATTATTGCAGCGATAATGCCGAGCGCGGCAATGATCGTGCTGGCGCTAAATTTTTGGTCTGCAGATTTCATAGTATTTCCTCAGTGCTGGCGCTATTCGGGGTAACGGTGCGGCCATTGATAGCGGCGCTTTCCAGCATCATAGTATAGCGTTCTTTTTTTTCAATTTGTTCCAGTTTAACCAGTAAATAATCCCACTTTGGTGCCAGCCATACGGTGGTTCGTCGGGAGTCATTGTCACGCTGACGCTCCATCACCACGGTGTCTAGCGGCCCCATGGGTGTCTCTAGAAGTTCTTCTGTGACCTGAATATAGCGATACATCTGGCGTTTTCCGCGGGCCGCTACTGGGTATTCAAATTGGCTGCGCCCGCCTGCCAGATCTCGCCGCAGTTGCAGGTGATGGGTTGGAATATCGAGTAGACCGGGTTGAATAGCCATCTGCGCGTTGCGCTTGCCCTTGCGATATTGCAACTGCGATAGATCCCAATCGAAAATCTGTTCTTCGGAGCGCTTTATGCCAAGTATCGAGCGTTGATCACGATACTCCAGAGGCATCAACTGGCCCTTTGCCGAGATCTTAAAGCGTGCCGACTGGGATATTTCACCGAACATGCTGGTGGCATCCAGTCGGTCTAAATACTCGCCATCGGCTACCGCGGTGAGGGTTTTTACAGCAGTGATCGACATGCCATTATAGTTTGCGGCGTAAGTCGCATCTATCTCGGCGATATTTGTAGCCACAACGGGTAGCGGGAGCGATGGACTGGAAAACGCCGATTGTGAACCGCCGATGGTGGCCAAAAGTAGGCAGCTAACTGCAATATATAGCCTTATTTGCATAGATTTCCTCCATTGATTTATCAATATGCGGTACAACGTGTCGGAAGGTGTTTGCTGCGTTCTGTTTACGCCTCGAAGGTCCGTCCTGTCGGCGCCAGCACCTCTCCATCCAACAGTGTAGCACCATCTTGCATGGACAGCCGCCCCTCGCAGTACCACTGCGCTGCTATGGGAAAGATAACATGCTCTACGCCGAGCACTCTGGCGGCAATGTCGGCGGCGCTGTCACCGCTGATTATGGGGACTGCACCCTGTACGATCGGCGGCCCACCGTCGAGTTGAGAGGTGACAAAGTGCACCGTGGTGCCGGCCTCGTTATCACCGGCGTCAAGCGCCCGTTGATGGGTGTTCAATCCGGGATACTTGGGTAGTAAGGACGGGTGGATATTGAGCATACGGCCGCTAAAGCGATCGACAAATTCGGCGCTTAAAATACGCATAAAACCCGCTAAGATCACTAGGTCGGGTTTGTAGTCGGCCACCGCGGCGGCCAGTGTACGGTCGAAGTCAAGGCGCTGCGGGTACGCTTGGTGATCGATAACACGCGACGTTATACCTGCGCGTGCAGCCCGTTCAAGGCCAGTCGCCTCAGGCCGGTTACTGATAACAGCGACTAAGTCGGCGTCCAGTTGCCGGTTGTCGCGAGCGTCGATAAAGGCTTGCAGATTGGAGCCACTGCCAGAGATCAATACCACAATTCTGGTTTTCGCCCGAGCGTTTGTGGTGTCGGGGATCACGTTGATAATCCGAGCAGTTCGACTTGCTCGGCGGCATCCTTTCGGGCTTCGACGCGACCGAGCAGTAGCGCCTGTTCACCGGATGCACGAAGGCTGTCGAGAGCTGCCTGAGTGTCCGCGGCGGGAACGCACACGACCATGCCAATGCCACAGTTGAGCGTGCGGTGCATCTCGCGTTCGTCGATATTGCCGGTTTGTTGCAACCAGTCAAATACCTCTGGACGTTGCCATGCGTTGCAGTCGATGATCGCCTTGGTGTCGTCGGGCAGCACTCGGGGTATGTTTTCCAGCAACCCGCCGCCAGTGATATGCGCCAGCGCGTGCACCGGCTGTTGCGAGATCAATTTAAGTAGCGATTTAACGTAAATTTTGGTCGGTTCCATCAATAGATCGATCAGGCGCTCTCCGGACAGCCGCAGTTGGCTCGGGTCGGTCTGGCTTATCTCGATGACCTTGCGAATTAGCGAGAAGCCATTCGAATGTGGCCCGCTGGAGGTCAAGCCGATCAAGCTATCGCCTGCTGCCACAGCGCTGCCATCAATCATTTCAGCTTTTTCGACAATGCCAACGCAAAACCCGGCGAGATCGTAGTCCTCGCCCTCGTACATGCCCGGCATCTCTGCAGTTTCACCGCCGATAAGCGCACAGCCTGCCAGCCCACAGCCATCGGCAATGCCGCCGACCACGGCGGTGGCGGTTTCGACGTCGAGTTTACCGGTGGCGTAGTAATCCAGAAAGAATAGCGGCTCAGCTCCACAGACGATCAGATCGTTGGCACACATAGCCACCAAGTCGATACCGACGCGATCGTGCATCTGGTAATCAAGCGCCAGGCGCAATTTGGTGCCGACGCCGTCGGTCCCAGAGACCAATACCGGTTGGTTGTAGCCGCTGGGGAGTTCAAATAGCGCCCCGAAGCCACCCAGTCCTGACAGCACGCCAGGGCGACGGGTGCGCTTGGCGGCACTGGCGATGTTATCGATTAGGCGATTCCCGGCATCGATATCGACACCGGCGTCTTTGTAGCTTAGGGGTGCTCGTTCAGGGTTGCGGTTACTCATACGAAGGTATTCCTCGACAAAGGGGGTATTTTAGAGCCCCCGAGGCAAATTTTCATCAAGCACTGGTATAATGATGTAAATAAATACGGAGATAATTCATTGAAAGCTCTGATGGTCGCCAGTTTTGTGCTGTATTGCACGGTTTTCTGTTCATCGTTGTTGGCGGAACAGGTAGACGATCTCTATCGAGGACAGGTGCAGGTCACCAATCAGACGTCGATGGCGCAGCAGGCGGGCGTGCGCGATGCGCTCCGTCAGGTGTTGGTTAAACTGACTGGCAACAGCCAGATACTCGGAACGGCCAAGGTCGATGAGCTCTTAACCCACGTTGATGACTATGTGGCTGCCCTTGGATATACCGCGCTGTCGGAAAGTGCAATGTCGTCCAACAACGCCAATATTGGCCTTGATGTGAATTTTTCCAAGGCGGCCCTCGACCAGTTCGTACGCGCCCAAAAATTACCGGTGCTGCCATCCAATCGACCACTTCTGTTGATATGGATGATCGGCGACGACGCTCAAACGGGTCGGCGCCAATTCGTTAATTCGCTGGCGACGCCGAAGATCGCCGATCTGGTTGCCGAAAAATTGCAACAGCGAGGTATTCCGTTTGTTTTCCCAGGCTTTGATCTCGAAGATCGCATCGCTCTGTCTGAGGACGAAGCCTGGAAAATGGATGCCAGTGCCATCGCCGAGGCGTCGCAGCGCTATCAAAGCGATGTTTGGCTGTTGTTGCGTTTTTACACCACCTCGTCGGGAGAGGTGCGCGGTTCTTGGTTGTATCAGGCGTCCGGCGAGCGCAAGCTTGGCGATGGTCGCGCGGCTAACATCGAGGACTTTGTGCCCTCGAGTTTAGACCGCATTGTCGACGGTATCGCCGGTTACTACGCCTACGTGCCGCAGGCTAGGCACAATCAGTTTCAGGTCGAAGTCGATGGCGTTACAGACTATGCCGGCTACCGCGCACTCAAAAGCCAAGTTGAGCAGCTCGAACTGGTTGAGAATCTTCAGATGATTAGCGTCGAGGGCTCTAAGCTGGCATTGTCTGTCGAGGTTGAAGGGGATATCGAATTGTTGTACCAAGCGCTGTTGCGCAGTGGTTATCTGCGCGCGGCTCGACCGGTTCAGGCGTTTGATCGCGGGGTTTTATACCTCTCTTGGGCGGCCAAGTGAGCCAGCTAAGCTTGGCAATTGCGCTGGACGATCAGGCGACCTTTGACAATTTTTATGCGCCTACCGGCACCCCCCAGTTCCTCGCGGCGCACTGTTTGCGCGAGCAGGAACAGTCCTATGTCTATCTTTCGGGGGCGCCCGGCACTGGATTGTCACACCTGTTGCAGGCCGCCTGTCAACGTCAGGCGAGCGCGTTGTATTTAAATTTGACGACCTTAGCGGAGCATCCCCCAGAGGACGTGCTGCATGGGCTCGAGGCGAGTGGTACGGTGTGTTTGGACGATTTCGACGAGGTCGCAGCAGCGCCTGAATGGCAGCAGCCGCTGTTTCATTTTTTCAATCGTTGCCAAGACGGCGGCACTAAGCTGGTGGTCGCCGCGCACTGTCCATTGGAGGCCCTGCAGGTGCCATTGCCGGATTTGTTGTCGCGGTTAAAATCTGGTGTTGCGCTGCATTTTAGCGATTATCGCGACGAGGACCTGCGGCGGCTGATGCAGTATCGCGCCAACCGTCGTGGGCTCTACCTGTCGAACGAAATTGCACTTTTTATACTTCATCGCACCACCCGCAGCACGCGAGTGTTGATGGCGGCTCTGGATGCCATCGACCGCGCGTCGCTGCAAGAGCAGCGGCGCATTACGTTGCCGCTGGTCAAATCGACGTTGGGGCTTTAACCCACCAAGCGCCGCCTGAGCCCGATCACATCAATCATTCAGGGCACTCGACGCAATAGGCATAGAAACCCCGTGGGTCGTTCAAGCTGTCGAGTATTTGCAGCGGTTGCAGCGCTTGCTCGGCGGCGTTAGTCAACCAATTAGGCAGCCAGCTAGGCGCTGCTGCGCGACCTATTACGCTGGCTATGCCGACGGTAAAGTCGCTCATAATCTGCTCAAAAACGGTCATCGGTTGCTGTCGATAGTCAATAATATAGTCATCAATTTCAGCCAGTTCCGCCGCCACTTGAATGGCGTCGGAGAGATCGCCCAGTTGGTCTACTAGCCCTAACTCAAGCGCTTTGGTGCCGGTCCAAACTCGACCCTCGGCAATCTCTGCAACCACGTCTGGGGCTAGCTCACGGCCCTCGCCAACAATCTTTAAAAAGTGCCGATAGATATCTTCGACGCCCATCTGGACGATTGCGCGGGTCTGATCGGTCATTTTTTGATCGAGTTGATAGGCCGACGCCATCGAGGTGCTGCCGACGCCATCGGCGCGGATGCCGAGGGCGCTCAAGCCTTTTTCGAAGTTGGGTATTAAAGCGAAGACACCTATTGAGCCGGTGATGGTCGTCGGCATCGCCAGCACGCGATCAGTTTCAGCGGCGATCCAGTAGCCGCCCGATGCGGCGACGCTGCCCATCGATACCACTACCGGAATAGCGTCTTCGCGGGTTGCGGCAATCGCGTCGCGGATGACCTCGGAGGCAAAGACGCCGCCGCCGGGGCTATCGATACGCAGTACCACGGCGCGCACCGCGTCGTCGTCGCGGACATCGGCAAACATATCAGCGAGGCTGTCGCCGCCGACCGTACCCTCTGGTTGGCGACCGTCTAGAATCTCTCCCTTGGCGACGACTACGGCAATTTTGTTCTGTTGCTGCTCGCTAGGCTGTTGTTCTCGGTCGATGTTGGCGAGGTAACCATGCAGTCCGATGTACTCAAATTCGCCCTGTTCATCGGCTACCAGTTCTTCGAGGTAAGTGTTCATTTCAGAACGCGAAGCGATTTGGTCGACCAATCCTGAGGCCATTGCCAATTGCGCCATATTACCGTTCACTGCGCGCAATTTTACATCCATCTGATTCGCATAATCATCGATGCTGCCAGCCGGAAGTTCGCGCAGTGACTCGATTTTTTCGCCGTAGTAACGCCACAGAGTGCTCACCAATCGTCGGCTTTCGTCGCGCGCCAAAGTCGACATCTGATTACCGATGAAGGGTTCTACCGCGCTTTTGTGGGTACCGACGCGGAAGACGTGGACATCGACTTTGAGTTTGTCGAGCGCCTCTTTAAAGTAGCTTGAATAGGAGCCAAAACCGATCAACTGTGCTGAACCCAATGGGTTTAAAAAGATCTCGTCGGCGTGGGCGGCGAGAAAATACTGCTGTTGACCGTAGTCGTCGGCAAACGCAATGATGGGTTTTTCGGTCGCTTTAAAGCGCAGCAGAGCACTGCCAATTTCAGCCAGCTTACTGATGCCGCCGCCCTGCATGTCGTCGAGTCCCAATACTAAATGGCTGATTCGATCGTCGTCGGCAGCGCGGTCGATGGCGCGTACCACATCTCTGACCAGCGTTTCGGGTTGACTATTGGAGGCTTGATTGAGCGCTTCAGCTATCGGGTCAGTTCTCGTCAACTGATCAACCAATAGACCTTCGGGTTGCAACAACAGCGCGCCGCTGTCGGCGATTGGGGGTACTGGATCGGAAAAGCCGTCGGCAACCACAGCAATAATAAAACCTAAAATAACCAGACTAACGAGGGTACGGAGCGTGGTAATCAAGCCAGCGATCAATCGGAAAAAGCGCTTAAACATAAAATATCTCTATGAGTTGTGGTGGTAGCAATGCGGTTATAGCCCGAGTTTCTGCTTGCAGCGGGCCCAAATCATCGCCGATGAAAACAGTATAGCGGTTAAAACGAGTTCTGCATGATCGAGTGGATGTGCTCGCGAACCGGCGAGATTGTCGATCGCCATATAAAAATACAGCAGGACCACAAAGCACATCCATATTAGCGTTCGCGTGCTGTCGCGCAACAGGCCGGGAATAAAAATCATCAGCGGCACTGGCCACAGGTAAAACACCCAGGGCGCGCCCTGCACCATGGTGTTGATGATTAACACCGCCAGCAGGCCAAAATAACTTGTGTGGGTGAGGTGTCGGGTGACGTATAAAACGCGTTCTGTGGTCATTCTGGCAAACTCATTGTAATTTTTGTGCAAGTCGAGCGAGGTGTTTACCTTGGGTTCGACAGATTTGGATTTCATCGGCGGATAGCTGGTCGCCCTCAACGTGCGTGGCACCATAGGGGCCACCGCCGCGTTCGGTGGTAGCCAGAGCAGATTCAGAATAGGGTACACCGCTCAGCAGCATGCCGTGGTGGAGCAGCGGCAGCATCATCGACAATAGCGTGGTCTCCTGGCCACCATGCAAGCTCGATGTCGAGGTGAAGACCCCAGCCGGAACGCCTATCAATGAGCCGTTTAGCCAGAGATCTGAGGTACTGTCGATAAAGTATTTGAGTGGCGCGGCCATGTTGCCAAAGCGCGTTGGGCTGCCGAGCAGGAGGCCGGCGCAATCCGCTAAATCCGACTGCTGACAGTACAGCGGGCCGTCGTCTGGGATATCGTCGGCGACCGCTTCGCAGGTACTCGATACCGCGGGCACGGTGCGCAGACGCGCCGCCATACCGGCAGATTCGACGCCGATTGCCAATTGTTCGGCGAGCTGACGCACATGGCCATGGCGGCTGTAATAGAGAACCAGCAGGTAGGGGTCATTCATCGGCAAGCAACGTTTGGGTTGAGTTTTCTGCTGCGCTCATCTCTGTTGCGCTCATTAAAGCAGTTCCAGCACGTTTTCAGGGGGTCGCCCGATGGCCGCACGTTCGCCGCGCACCGCGATTGGGCGCTGTATTAGTTTCGGATAGTCTAGCATGGCCTGCAGCAAGCGTTGATCGGATAGGTCGGGATTTTTTAACCCCAACCGCTTATAGTCTGCCTCGGAGCGCCTCAGCAGCGCGCGCGGTTTGCACCCCAGCTTGTCGAGGATCGCCTGCAACTGCGCGCCATCTAAACGCTGCTCTAGATAGAGGACGATGACAGGTTCGATATTATGTTCGCGTAGAAGTGCCAAAGTTAGTCTAGACTTGGAACATCGAGGGTTGTGGTAGAGGGTGATCATAGCGTTTCCTGTATTATTGCATTACGCGGCAGATGGTCTCAGGGGTCATTAAGCGTTAAATTTTGTTTTATTTGTAGGTCTGATCACGCATTTTGTCGGTTTTCGCGTATTTTAAAGCCGTTCCTATGATCGACCTTTGTTTGGCGCGTCAATGGCTCGATAGACGCAGGTTTAATTGATAACGGATTATTGATAACGGATTGTAGGTAACGGATTGTAGATAACGGATTGTAGACAAAGGAATCAAAAATATTGGTTTCATCCGCCGCGCCGCAGTAGAGCCTTTACTGCGCGCCGCGACAGGCAGCAGATGGCTGTGGAAAAAACCGCTATTTTACATAAATTTAGGCGCGCTGGCGCGTCAGAGGAGGATGGATGTTGATGGATCAATGGCCGGCTGGCTGGCGGCGACAGGGTATGGCTGGGCTTGATTTTTTTCGTTATGTTACGAGTCAATTTCAAGCTCACGGTTGTCGCCAAAGTGCCGCAGCACTGACTTACATGACGCTGTTTGCGCTGGTGCCGATGCTCACCGTAATGTACAGCATGTTTTCGCTGGTGCCGGTTTTTCAGGGGGTCGGCGGTCAGGTGGAGGCGTGGGTATACGCCAATTTTTTGCCCAGTAGTGGCCGTGAAATCAGTGTTTATTTGAGTGAGTTTTCCTCTCAGGCGCGCAGTCTGAGTGGCCTCGGCGTGGCGATGTTGATGCTGACCGCCTATCTAATGTTGATGAATATCGAAGTGACTTTTAACGCTATTTGGGCGACCTCGGGCGCGCGCCGAGGACTCAACGGGTTTTTGGTGTATTGGGCGATTCTTAGTTTGACGCCGGTACTATTGGCGTCGGCATTTATCATGAAGACCTATCTGCTGTCATTTAATTTACTGGTCAACGAAATAGAGGCGCTCGGAGCTCTCGGTTCAGTGTTTTCCTACCTTCCGGGGCTGATGACCTGGATGGCGTTTTCGCTGTTATTTTTTGCCGTGCCCAACTGCCGAGTGCGCCTGCGCTACGCTCTTTGGGGTGGATTGGTAACCAGCCTGATGTTGATTCTGGTGAAGTGGCTATTCGCACTAATAATGACGCACTCAAGCTACACCACCGTGTACGGCGCGTTTGCGCTTATCCCGCTGCTTTTGATGTGGGTTTATCTGCTGTGGTTGGTCATCTTGCTGGGCGCCGTGTGGGTCTGTTGCTTGCAGACCTTTGTGCGTCGGCGCAGCCCCCAGCGTCTGCCAGCGCCGCTGGTTAACTTGATGATTCTTTGGCGCTGTCGGCAACTACAAAATCGTGGCGAGTTACTTTCGGACACCGCGGTGTCCGCGCTGGGGATTGAGGTTCAGCAATGGCAGGGCTTGCGCACTTGGTTACTGCGCCACCGAGTACTCGAGCAAACCCTGACCGGTGACTACGCTCTGCTCGTCGACCTCCATAGTCTTGCGGTTGTCGATGTGTTTAGCTGGGGCGATGATAATCTGTTAGTATCTGACCAAGAATGCCATATAGAGTGGCTTTCTGGAGAGCCTTGGTGCGATCGCTATCGGGCGTTAGCTATTGCGCTCGAGACCAGTCGACGAGAGCATTTGAGCGGTACGGTAATGCAACTGTTTGCCGACCAAAAGCAATAGACGATTTAAAACATGATCGCGGGGAACAGCATGCAGATACAATTTACTCGCAGTTTAGGTGCGGCAATAGCGCTATTGGCGCTTTTGAGCGGATGTGGACAACCGACCGACTACCCCTTGCATGGCGGTGGTGCGGTCACTTTTGACGGCGCCGACCAACGCTGGGTGATGATTAACTACTGGGCGGTGTGGTGCGCGCCGTGTCGCAAAGAAATTCCCGAACTCAACCAACTGGCGATTGAAAATGACGATCGACTGATACTGGTTGGTGTTAATTACGATGGTATTGTCGGCGATGAGTTAACCGCGCAAATGGAGCGCCTCGGGGTCGAATTTCAGACCTTGTTAGAGGATCCCCGTGGGCGCTGGATGCTAGCCAAGACCGACGTATTACCGGAAACCTTGGTGATTGATCAACACGGTGAGTTGCGCCATCGCCTAGTGGGCCCTCAGACTCTCGAAAGCCTCAGTCGACTATTGCCTGAGCGCGCCGAGGATTGATCGGCAGCTCGCGCATTAGTCAAGTGGCAACGCCGATAAAACATCCACGGCATCAAAGTGGGTCGAGAGTAAATAGGCGCAATCGGCTGATTGCACCTTACACCTTACATCTTACATCTTGCAGGTTACGTAGGGTGACTGCGGGCTTTTCCGACGGACGTTTTTGGTTTTGCTTACTGGCGTTTTTTCGCCCTGCGCGCTTGTTGCCCTGCGTGACGTCCAGACAGCCGTTACAACTTACCGCAACGCCGACAGTCGACGATTAGAACCTAGGTAATGTGGAATCTGGGCGATAAAAAGCGCAATCGAAAAACATGGAGGCGGTTAACCTTATGAAAACG
>Ga0115006_10000054_pt1 | contig 52082 bp, 49 predicted proteins | sample ArcOceMetagenome_3_FD_88943 | JGI IMG/M metagenome (GOLD analysis project Ga0115006, IMG submission 88943) | Marine eukaryotic phytoplankton communities from Arctic Ocean - Arctic Ocean- Svalbard ARC20M Metagenome | ecosystem: Environmental > Aquatic > Marine > Oceanic | place: Arctic Ocean...
AATAAGTATTTTCAGCTACAGTTAATTCATTATTTAAATTAGTTTTACCATTAACATATAATTCTTTAGAAAATGATGCGTTATCCTGTAAATTTAATTTATTATTCAAATTACTTATTCCACTTACATTTAGATCAGAATTTAACGAAGCAGTATCGTTTACTAAAAGTGTTCCATTTAAATTTGTATTTTTATTAACCTTTAAATTATTATTTAAATTAGTAACACCACTAACATTTAAATTATTATACAATTTTACTTCACCATTGAGATTTGAATCAGAATTTACATCTAAACTCTCAGTACTAATATTATTAACAACATTTAATTTATCATTAATATTAGTTGAACCTTCTACGTATAAATCTTTCAAGAATGATGCATTTTGGCGTACCTTTAATGTTCCCATTAAATCACTTATTCCACATATATTCAGGTTACGTAATAGTGAAGCATTTTGATGTATAACGATATCATCCAGAATATTAGTTAATCCACTTACAGATAACTTATTAAGATTTGATTCACCGTGTACGTTTAACTTTTCCAAAATATTTGTTACACCTCGTATATCTAAGTTTTGTAATAACGATGCATTTCCTTTTAAATCCAATTTACCACATATATTTGTAACACCACTAACATTTAAATTTTGTGTATGAATATTATTAATATTAAATCCATCTACATCAATACTATGATCACCAATTGTTACATTATCTGGAAAATCAAAATGAAAATTAGCCCCACCATATATCAAATCTCCTTTTATCTCCAAATCATTATTAACAATTATTTTCTCATTTATTACTATACCCTCATTCTTACTTAATTTTAAAAGTTCATTATTAACCCCATCATTATCATTAATGTTAAATACTAGTTTATCTTTAAAACTTATTTTATTTCCGGGTTCAAACCAAATGTCTTCATTATATGTTATAGTCTGTTCTGAAGAATTATTTTTAACTAAAGGTAAATAATAATGTGTGTTTTCCGTTAATGAAACTGATTCTGCGTATATTTTTTTAGCAGAATAAGCTTCGATATCTAATTTATTAATTTTTTCACGATTAAAATCTGGTGGTTTTATTGGAAAAAAATACTCGGGGTTTATATTTATCGTATTAAAATTATTGTTTTCAACAAGTTGATTCTGTGCTTTATATATATTTTTTAATTTCTTTAAATTTAAATAATCTAACATTGACGTCATTGTATAGTATATATATATATAAAATTATTATACGAATTTTATAAATTTTATAGTATTAATTATAATTATTTTCTTAATAAACATAAGGTATTTTTTAATGATATTAAATAATAATAAATATATATTTTCTTATAAAAAATCCATAGATAATATAAAATTAATATCCAAATATCTTGATAATTCTGGTACACATTTGGTTAAAGATATAAGTATTAATAATATTTGGTATTTAAAATATTATAAAACTAATATAGATATTACTAGAAGTATAATTAATGAAAATATTGAGAATATTATAGATAAAAAAATGAATAATAAAAATTCTGAAATACATAAAATTATTAATATTTTCATAGAAGAATATAAAAATAACAATAATATTATAAAAATAAATGAATTAAATATTAATATTAAACTTTGCTTACATTTTATAGTAATTATAATAATTCAAATATTTCTAAATTATTCGAATAAACAATATATAGAGTCAATAATATTAGTTATAGAAAGGTATTTCTATAATAAAATTTATAATTTTATTTTTATAAATTATATTATATATTATAAGAGTTTTGATATTAATTTATTAAATAAGATAAAAAAATTAAAAAAAAATGATATTAATAATATTAATTTTATTAAAATAGATTCTAATATATTAGAAATACTAAATTTTAATAATTATATTAATACTATTAATTCTATAAATATATATAATTCACCTATTGATAAATTATATATTATTGAAATGTTATTTAAAATGCTTTGTTATGATTTAAAAGATAAATGTAAATTAACTAATGTTGGCACAGATATACTTCTACCATTATTAATATATATAATAATAATATCTGATATAAAATATTTATATTCAGAAATGAAATATATTGAAGAATTTCTTCAACCTTTTTTATCAAATGGAAAATATGGTTATTTGTCGGTTATGTTAAATTCTTCAATAATGACAATTTATAATTCTTAATTTATATTAACAATTAAATATAATTAATTATTTTTTTTTAAAAATAAAATCTTAGTAAAAGTTATAATAAAAAATGGGAGGAGGTTTAATGCAATTGGTTGCTTATGGCGCACAAGATATTTACTTAACAGGTAACCCACAAATTACATTTTTCAAAGTAGTTTACCGAAGGCACACAAACTTTGCAATGGAATCAATTTGCCAAACATTTAATGGAGCTGTTGATTTTGGTAAAAAAGCAAGTTGCACTATCGCAAGAAACGGTGATTTAGTAACCAGAATGTACTTAGAAGTAACTTTCAATAGTTTCCCACATGAGTATACAAATGATCAAGGAGTAAATGTCACTGATGTTGCTGGAAAAGTTGCCAAAGATAGTTTCATGAGAAAATTAGGTAATGGTTTAATAAAATCAGTTGAATGTGAAATTGGTGGTCAATCAATTGATAAACAATATGGAGAATGGATGGATATATGGGCACAATTAAGTGAACCTGGTTATGGTAATGCAAGTTATGATAATATGGTAACTACTGATTCTTTCTGTGAACATGATGAAAATGGCGATAGTCTCAGATTATTCGTACCTTTACAATTCTGGTTCTGTAATAACCCTGGTCTGGCACTCCCTTTAATTGCTTTACAGTATCACGAAGTTAAGATTAATTTACATGTCGAAGATTTACTTAATGTAGTTTCATTTGAAGGAGTAAAAAAATTAGGTAATAAAGTTAATAATTTAAGCATTGGTTGTTGTAATTTATTCTGTGATTATATCTATTTAGATACCGACGAAAGAAGAAGATTTGCTCAAGTTTCCCACGAATACTTAATCCAACAAGTTCAATTCAGTGGTGCTAATTCTGTTAGTAGAAATATTACAGATACTAATATTAGTTTAGACTTAAATCATCCAGTTAAAGAATTAGTTTGGGTAGTAGAAAACGATCCAGACCAAAGTCAAATTAATTCTGATTATCATGTATCGTCGGGTAGAGTAAATCCAGATGATAGATTTTCGTGGTTGAATGGAACTAAAGATACAAGCATGACCGATCAAACAGAATCAGCAGTATTGCAACTTAATGGTCATGACCGTTTCCAAAGAAGAGTTGGGAGATATTTTAAATGGGTACAAAAACACCAACATCACAGTAACCATCATAGTCCCGGTGAGAATAATATATATTTATATTCATTCGCACTTAAACCAGAAGAACATCAACCTAGTGGAACATGCAATTTCAGTAGAATAGATAGTGCAAATCTTAATTTATCATTATACAGATCTAATATTGGTACTCACAGTTGGGTTGCTAATGGAGGTGATGTAGTAGACAGAAAAGTTAGAGTCTATGCTACAAATTATAATGTATTAAGAGTAATGAGTGGTATGGGTGGATTAGCTTACTCTAATTAAGTTTTTTAATTATGTGTATTATATTTAATTTAAATTTTTGCGTTAAATATTCCTTAATAATAACTTATTATTAAGAAATGGAAGAAAATAATGAACAAGAAACTATTATAAATACGGATGAATCCACGGATGGGCAACCGAACATTACGAATATGTTTGAAAATATGACTCAAACCTCAGAATTTAGTGATTTGATGTCAACACTTTTAGGTTCAGTACAAAATGGTTTAAATGGTCAAAATATAAATATGCAAAATATCCTTAATTCTTGCAATTTAGATGATAATATTGAAGAAGTTGATAATATTTCTTTGGATAATATTGAAAATACTAGCGAAATAAGTGCTGAAAGTGATGATATATTAGAATGTGAAATTTCACAAGCGGGATTAACTGAAACGATTGATAACGTAAATTTCAAAATAACTGAATTGGGAAATTTAATGACAAATCTATTTACTGATTCTGATGGGAATTCAATTGCGGAAATATTATCAAATATTTCAAAGAAATTGGAAAAAAATAATTAATATTTTAAAAAATAATCTTATAAATTGAATTAATAATTATTATAGCAAAATTAATAATTTAATCATATCAAATAATTAAATTAATATATTCATTGATAGTTTTTTTTCTTAGATAATATTATATTTTCAAGATAACTTGGGGGTGGTGTTACTTTCGTATTTTAGTGATGTATGAAAACCACCTTTCATATAGGGGATACTTACATATGTGTGTCAGATAATACTTGTGGGTGTGTTTCAGGTTTACATAAAGTAGGAACAGCAATACCCAAAGCATGACCAGTAGTTGTAGTAGTATCAGCATCACTTGAAACTAGAGCAGTGCTATCAACATCTGACACTGTTATCATGGATGGTTCAGTAACAACTTCTGTCTTGGCATCTTTTTGTGGGACAAATACATGTTAAAAAAATTTTTTTTTTTTTTTTGAATCTTTAAAGATAAAAGGTATTTTATGATTTAATTGAGCAAATGACATTTCTTTAGTCTTTTTAAAAAAAATATTATTCCACGTATATGTAAAATTAATATGTGATAAGAAGTTTCAATTTTCTGATTTTTTATTATATAATGCACTTCTAAAATATACAAATTTCTTTAAGAATTTTTACATTTATAATATCTTTATTTTCACTAATATCCAAGATAGGTTTTCATCAAATTCTCGGTGTGAAGTATATTGAGTAAATAAATTATATTAATTTTTATTAATATTATTTATTAATATTATTTATTAATATAATTTATTAATATAATTTATTAATATAATGATAGATAAATATATTATTTTAAATAATTCGGTTCATAATCATTTTATACATTCATATATAGGATGTATAGTAACTATATTATTATTTTTATATATTTTAAATAATAATTATAGATACCCGGGAATATTAATTAGTAAAAGTATTATTATTATTTTTATTGCAATAACTTTATATAATATTCAGGAATATATTATCAAAAAATGTTTACTTAGTAAAAAAAAAATAATGGAACTTGAAGATTATATCAAAAATAAAAGTTTTAAAAATTATATACCTTATATATTACTTTCAGTATATATAATATTACTTTTACATTTTACATAAATATTATTAACTTGCATATTTTAATACCCATTCTTTCGCATTTATATCATATTGTTTTCTATTATTTAAATATAAACCAGCTATTTCCGGACATAATGGGTCAAGTGGATTCGGTTCATCTAATAAAGAACATATTGATAACAATAATTTGGATACAGTTAAAGCAGGGCTCCACTGAGTGTTAAGTATATCTAAACAAATATTACCTTGAGAATTAATGTTAGGATGATATATTTTATTATTAAATTTTATACTTGGTGGTTTAAAAGGATAATCGGTTGGAAATAAAATTCTTAATTTAAAAATACCATTAGAATATACAGTTCCTTGAGGTCCAATAATAGAAGCGTCCCACGTATACGAATCACCCTGATTGACCAAGTCCGCACTACAATTAGTAGGTGGATCTTTTCTAATTTCATTTAGTTCTTTTAAGATTCGTTTTTGCGACATTATAAAATATTTATTAATTATATTTACTTAAATATTTATATAAATATTTAAGTAAATATAATTAATAAATAATTTAAATATAATTAATAAATAATTTAAATATAATTAATAAATACTTTAATTATATTTATAGAAATACTTTAATTATATTTATAGAAATACTTTATATTTTCGTTTTTTTCAAAACATTACATGTTATACACTTCAACCGAATCTCTTTCAATTCTTTAATTATTTTATCATATTCATATAAATGAAATGAAAAGAATGTTATTAATAATAATATAAAAATTAAACTTAATAAAGACATTTATTAATATATAATATTTAAAAATAATTTTTTTATATATATTAAATAATAATTATTTAAAATATGGCTGGGGGAATATTACAATTAACAATTCATGGAAGTCAAGACACATTTTTAATAGGTAATCCGCAAATAACATATTTTAAAATTGTCTATAGAAGACATACTAATTTTGCTATGGAACCAATCCGACAAGATTTTACTGGCACTATTCAGCAATCATTGAATACGGATACATTATATAAGTGTAAAATAAGCAGAGTCGCGGATTTGATGAATGATATTTATTTTGTATTTACAATTCCCGATATATATAGCGAATCCATACCCTTGGATGAATTCGACTCCACTAATACAATAGATGATTTAAATAAATCATATGAATTTCAATGGATTAAAAACTTAGGAAACTCTATAATTGATTATATATCTATTACTATTGGTGGCAGTTTAATAGATATTCATTATGGCGAATGGTTAACAATATGGAGTGAATTAACTCTAAATAAAAATAAAAAAGACAATTATTATAAATTAATTGGAAATATACCAGAATTATATGACCCAGCTAAAGCAAATAATGGTTCTCAACAATTAAGATTTAATAATATACCTTTAGATGGACCATTCTCTTGGGTAAGTCCTCCTGGTTTTGTTCCAACAGGTCCCACTAAACAATTATATAATAGTGAAACAGGTGAATATAAATATATTAATACACAAAATAATTGGTATTATTTTCCCAAATCATTTCCACAAGGATTGGGAGACCCAAGACCACCAAACGAACTACCTTGGTGGTATAAAACTCCGAGGGATAAACCATTATATCCTGGGAGAAAATTATTAAATAGTAATTCAAGTGTCTCATCAGTCCCAAGTATATTGGGAAGAAAAATTTATGTGCCTTTGCAGTTTTGGTTTTGTAAAAATACTGGATTGGCATTACCATTAATTGCTTTACAATATCACGAAATAGAAATTCAAATAAATTTAAAAAAAGTTTATGATTGGTATACTATAATCACAAGAGTTGATAATATACCAAAGGTGAGAAATCCTCCTTGGCAATCTGACTTAAAAAATTATATTGATGAAATTACTGAGGATAATACAAATAAATATCCTTTATGGAGAATACGAACAAGACCTTCTGGATTTTTATCAGATAAAAACATTGATATATATCAGTTTTTAAAAAATTCTTTAAGTGTTGCCAATAGTGATATATTATGGGAGATGGACCCACATTTATTGATCAATTTTATATATTTGGATGATAAGGAAAGAAAAAAATTTGCTTTAATGAATCACGAATATTTAATTGAACAAGTACAGACTCAAAATTTTTCGGGACTTTACTCCAATGAATCTTTATTATTATTATTTCAACATCCAGTAAAAGAACTTATATGGACATTTTCGAGAGATGATAAACAACAAACTAACCAATGGAATAATTATACTAATTGGAGAAATACGGAAATATCTCCTTGGAATTTATCATGGTACAATGACGAATTCGGTAATTACATTAATGGTTATAATTATCAATATCCAAGTATTGATGAAAGTAATATACAACATTATAAAAAAAATATAATGGAAGAATCGAATCTAATATTCAATGGAGAAGAACGTTTTTCTGACCAAGATTTTATTTATTTTAATTATTTACAACCATATAAATATCATACAGGTACTTCCAATAATATAGATGGTATATATAACTATTCTTTTTCATTTGATCCGGAAAATCATCAACCGAGTGGAACATGTAACTTTTCTAGAATAAATAAAGTACATTTAAGATCCAAATTATTAACTCCTCCGGATTCAGATTTTATTGGATCTACTAATATGAAATTTGATTATTTGTATAATTGTAATATTTATGCTATAAATTATAATGTTTTAAAAATAATGGGTGGTATTGGCGCATTAAGTTTTTCTAATTAAATTATATATGTTTATAAATATATGAAAAATTCGTTAAATATGTAATATATCATAAATTAAGCAATAAATATTTTTTATAAATTGAGTAATAAATATTTTTTATAAATTGAGTAATAAATATTTTTTACAAAATTATAATAAATTTATTAAATTTTAATTAATTAAAATATTTTTTTAAATTAAATTTTTTTTTTCTAATATATGATTAATGATAAGCGAAGAAAATAATACATCAACTATGGTAAAAACCGTTTATAATTCACTTTCAAACATATCCTCATTAATATATACAAATGAACAAAATATATTAAAAGATTTTGCTAATAATGAAATATTACAAATTGGTAATATTTTAAGTGGAATATTTGATTCAAATACATCAGAGTCATTTATTAACCCACCCAGATTAGTAGTTGTTGGTACTCAAAGTTCTGGAAAAAGTTCACTGTTAAATAGTATAATTTCGATGGATATTATGCCAGTTGGTAAAAATATGGTTACAAGAACCCCACTTAATCTTCAACTTACACAAACTCAAAAAGAATCTTATGCGGAATTTGGAAATTATAACAATGGTAAATGGAATATAGAAAATAAAATTAATTTAAGTTTACCTAATCCTACACAATATGAAATTGATGAAATAAGTAAAGAAATTAATAACCAAACTGTGAAACGTGCAGGCGAGGGTATGAATATTTCACACGATTCTATTATTCTTAAATTATATTCACCAAATATTCCAAATTTAAGTTTAGTTGATTTACCGGGAATTACTATGGTCGCGTGTACAGATAAAGGTCAGCCAATTGATATTAAAGACCAAATTCAAACAATGATATCTAAATATATTGATAATGAACGTTCGATTATATTAGCTGTCCTTCCCGCAAGATCAGATATAGAAGCAGATCCAACATTGGAACTTATAAAAAAATATGATAAGAATGGTGTTAGAACTGTTGGCGTATTTACTAAAATAGATTTAATGAATACTGGTACAGATATTACTGATTATTTATCAAATAATATTTCAAAAGATTTACAATTTAAATATGGGTACTACGCAGTTAAAAATCGTGGACCAAATGAAATTTCTTCATTGTCCTTGATTGATTCTATTAATAATGAAATGGATTATTTTAATAAACATCCAATTTATAGTAAAGTTATTACAAAGAATAGATTTGGGAATAAAAATTTAGTTGATAATTTATGCAATATTTTAGTGAATAATATCCGAAAATATTTACCGAGTATTCTGAACGAACTTTATTCAAAAAAAAATACAATTGACAATTCGTTGTATTCATTGGGACCTAGTTTGCCAGAAAATGAAGAAACGAAAGTATCACATTTACATATATTAATTGCAAATTTTTGTAGAGATTTTTCAAAAGCAATGAATAAGAGAGGAGAAAACATAAATACCGGTAGAAATATAAAAGATATTTTTATAAAATACCGAAAGAATTTACAAAATATAAACCCCTTTTCAAAAGACGAATATCCCGATAGTTATATATCCAATGCTATTTCGAATTATGACGGAAATCATATGTCTTTTAATACTTTTCCAATTGAAGTATTAGAATGTTGTTTAAAGGACCATATTAGAAAACCTATACATTCTTTATTGGACCCATCTATAAATTGTTTAGAACAAGTCTATGTGGAAATAACCTCAATGATAGAAAATATATTATTAGATGAATCTATATCAAGGTTTAATAATTTAACAGATACTCTGAAAGATGAGATAAATAAAATATTGAATAATCATATGTTACCATCAAATAATCAAATTAAAGAAAAAATATTAATAGAAGAGAATTATATTTGGACAGATAATCTAGATTTTTTAAATAAATTAAACGAAATTGTAAGTAAACACAATTTGACTATGGTTGGTCCCAGTATAATAAGAGAATTATTAGTAGAATATTTTAAAACAGTTGTTATTAACACGTGTGACCAAATACCTAAGATAATCATGTATTACTTTATAAATAATACTGAAAAATGTATATATTCTGAATTATTTAAAAATATTTCAAAAATTAATGTAAATCAATTATTGTCCGAATCTGAAGAAATATCTACTAAACGTTCAGAACTGATGGATAAAAAAAAAAAAATAGATATGGCTATAAAGATAATTAAAAGTTTTTAAAATTTATTGTATTATATATACCATAATAAAAATATTATATAAAATAATTATATAATATACCGTAATTAAAATATTATATAAAATAATTATATAATATAAATGATATAGATAAAATATGATTGACCCAACATTAAAAAATCTTGCACAAAAAAAACTTTGTGAAAAAATGGTTTGCCGTAAATGTTATGCAAGATTAAATATAAGAGCTAAAAATTGTAGAAAATGTCATTCAACTGATTTAAGATTAAAAAAAAAATTAAAATAAGTAAAATAATAAAATTATAAATAACATTCACCAGTATCCAAATTTATACATACGCTCTGACCATCATCCGCAAAATAGTTGTAGTGTCCCAAAATTCTTGTACCTGTCTTTATAAGGGTTCTAAACTGAAATAAATTCTTTTTTTCTTTATTTTTTTTCAATACTACCAAATGGGCTAAATATCAAATTTCTGATATATTGTAATTCTGATTTATTTAATTTGTCAGAAATATTCTCAGAAATTTGGGATAAGTCTATTGCTTCTCTGAATTGTTGCAAAGCATTTTTTCACTTTTAGGTGGTCTTTTAAAAATATTTATAATATCTTCTAAAATTGCATCAAGCTCTTCTTTTAACTTTTGTTTACATTTATTTATTTTCTCTGGCAAATAATTACACGGGTGTCCCCCATTCTGCATCATATCGAGTAGCCTAATTATGGATTCATTCTGTATACTTCCCATTATTCCTGTGATAAATTTTTCAGGAATGAATGTATGAACATATTAATGTTTATTATTTCTTATCAGTAAAATCTTATAAAAAATTAAATTTTTTATAAATTAAATTTTTGTATTTTTTTAACTATATTTGTATCTTTTAATAAAAATAAATTAAAATTTGAAAATTTAATAAAAATTATATATATAAATTTAAATAATTATGGTGACTATCGCAGAAAAGATATTTAATAGTTATCCTCATATCTTTCAACCTCCTAAAGAATCGCTAAAACTAGTTTTAAGTCCAAAATGGAATACACTTTCTAAAAAAGTAAGACTATATTATACAGATGGTAATATTAAAGTTGCAAAGATGTTGGCAACCAGAAGAGACCTAGTGAATATTGGTAATAATCAGCATTATAACGTTAAAAAATTAAAAGAAATTATGGGTTGGTCTGAATCTGGATATACAAGTTATTTCAAAAATACAGATGATTTAGCACCACAAATAGGTATATATTGTAGATGTCCTGTTTTAAATTCAGAATTTGATATTCATATTATGAATTCAATCGGTTTAGCCTTTGATTCAAAAAGTCAACCAGATTTTCAATACTTCAATGAAATTGACTTTGAATTTGTTCCAGAACATATGGCTAATTCATTTGAAATCCTTTTTAAATGTGCCGCAGAACTAAAATTAAAAAAAATAGTACTTTGTTATTTAGGTGGTGGAAACTTTTCGAAATATTATCCATTTGATTTCTTGAAAAATGCATATATTCCAGCATTTAAAAATAGCACTTGATAGATTTTCACATAAGAATATACCTAATTCAATTGGAATAATGGGGAATGTTGAAAATAAAATTTCTAAACAAATTTCACTGCTTCTTAGTAAATATAATATATCATTTGAAAGTAAAGGTTTTGTTCCTCATATATTAGATTCTGAAGATACTCTATACCAGAATGCATGGGACCCTCATTCAATGGTTGGGAATGGGAATAAAGGGGACAATTCATTAGATGGTTTCTTTGGGAGAAATGTACCAATGCATTTCTTATGTTGGCCACCTACTAATAAAAATATTAAATATATTAAATTATAATTACAATTTAAATATTTTTTTCAATTTATATTATATATATTTTTAATTTATATTATATATATTTTTAATTTATATTATATATATATATAATATGAAATCTAAAAAGAATAAATTAGTTAGAAATAGAGGAAATAGTAAAAAAAAGGTAAAAAAAAAGAATAATACTAAAAGAAAAAAATCGGGTATAGTTGAAGGGGGCTCAATGAGTCGTATGGCCACTTCCCCTGTATATTGTAACCAAGAGCAACTGCCCCCAGCTTTCAATAGAGTAAAAAGTTTCACTGCTAATAATTTAAGACCTACTATCGGGTATTCAGAGCGACATTCAACATTATCTAGACAAGCATCATATATAAAATATAGAAGTGATAAAAAAACTATTATAAAATTGATTCCTAATTATTTAGATTCGGTTATAAAGGATTGTATTCAAGATAATAAAGTAATATATGATGTAACTTGTCAATTATTAGAATTATATAAAAATAGGTCAAATGAAAATATTAAAAGAATTCAGCAAAAATTTGAAAATTTTTTTGCTGATGCTATGAATGGTATGTTAGGAAGTTATATATATTATTCCACTATTGATAATAGTAAAAAAACATATTTTAATTTTGATATATTATTCCGTGAATCCGGTATACAAGAAGAAAATGAAATAGTTTTATTTGCAGGAGGGGGAGAAATGATGTCTGGTTTTGCACAATATATTTGCAAAGGTAATAAAAATTGTAACACTCTTTATGATCTCGCATTATCTGATGAATACAATAAATCATGGGAATTTATTTCATCGATGCTGATGTTAACTTCAGATAAATTTGTTCTAATGAATGATAAATGGACACCAGAATTAAATCAGATGATGATAATGTGGGGGTTTATCAGTGATATATTATTAATCAAAAATTTTGATTTTCAAAAACGGCGTATAGATTTTATTGATTTCTTACAACTTTCTTTAAGTTCAAATAAATGTGTAGAATCAACGGTTGAGGGACAGGGAGCAGTAGCAGAGGAGACAGTAGAACAGCAAGGGACCCCAAACGGTTCTCATTTCACAAGTGCTGTAGGATTCACCCAATCATTCCAAGATACTCTTCATAGTGAGGCTGGAGAAAACGATTATAATGATTTATGCCAATTTATCGAAGGTACTCATGATGAGGTAGAATTTAAAAAATCAATGGAAAGTAATAATGTAGTAAGTGAACAATTTCAAAAACTAAAAAAAAATTCACATTGTGATATTGAAAAAGTATTAAGTAAGTTAGAAAATGAAAAGAAAAGTAAATTATTAAGATTATTTGAACGAGAAGAAATTATAGAAATTTCAAAAAATTTTACCAGATCCACAACATTAATTTTTATATTCGAAGAACGACTTTATAAACAAGAAGAAGGTGCAACTAACGGAAATGAAGATATAAAATATATTGACACAGCCATCTTAAAAAATATGTTAGCAAAACCAGGTTTTTGCAGAGTAACATTGTTTGAATTCTGGTTAGCATGGGAATGTGCTTGTATACATAATGAGTATATAAACCCCTGGGTTATTGCAACGAATAATGGTTTAACAATTGATGACACATATAAAGATTTATTTGTAGAATCATTTCCTGAAGATTTACGATATGTTATTGAATTAGTTGAAATTGATATTAGTAATTATGCTAATGCAAATAAAGAAGCTTTTGCATATAAATTTGAAAAAGTTCAAATATCATATTAATTTTACTTAAAAATTGAAAAAATATTAATTTATTTTAACGACAATAAACAGCATTATTTATAATGAATTCAGACTATGAATTTGTCAATGAAACCTTAAAAATATGGGAAAAAAATTTAAGTAATGAAATTATTCAAATTATAGTGGGGTATTATAGTTATAATCCAAATCCATGTGTGTATTGCGGTATGGATATGGGTTCTGAAAGTATTAATAGACAATTATGCGGTAAAACTTATTGTATGAATGAATTATATGAATGAATTGTATGAGTGAATTGTATGAATGAATTGTATGAATAAATTGTATAAATTGAATAAATTATATAACTATAATATTTAATAATTCATTATTATAATTATTCATTCTGATTCTATAATAAGATTATTTTGAGTTAATTTATAATTATTTTATATTTTTTGTTTTACGTTTTATATTTTTTTTATGTTTTCTTTTACTGGAAATTATCAGTTTTTTTTCAATTAATTTCCTTAATTTATATTTTTGAACCATTAATCTATTAAGAAGATTCACTTCTTTGGAAGTAATTAATGGTAATTTTATTATTTTTATTATTTTTTTATGTAAATTATCAATTGTATTTTGTAATTTTTTTATATTTATACTCTTCATATATTAAACTATTATAATTTTTATAAAATATAATTAAATATTATATAAATATTATTTATCAAAAAATGGGTAATATATTTCAATATATTAATTATTTAAAGATATATAAAGTTATATTTTTATAAAATGCCTATTACTGAAGGTAATAAACTTCCAAATGTTATTTTTAAAACAAGAACTAGAACTGAGTCTATAAACGAAGAAAATCCTTTTATTTGGAAAGATATGACAACTGATGATTATTTTAAAAATAAAAGGTGTATTTTATTTTCTTTACCTGGTGCATTCACACCAACTTGTTCTGCCTCTCATTTACCAAAATATGAAGAATTATATGATACTTTTAAAGAATTAGGCATAGATGAAGTGTATTGTCTATCAGTTAATGATGCATTCGTAATGAGAAAATGGGGAATTGAACAGGGTTTAGTTGAAGACAAAACTCCAGATTCTTTAGGTTTTACTAAAGTAAAACTCATACCGGATGGTGCATGTCAATTTACTAGAGGTGTAGATATGTCATGTACTTGGGATTCTGAGAGAGGTTTTGGGGAAAGAAGTTGGAGATATTCGGCATTAATAGATAATTGTATAATTAAAAAGGTTTTTATCGAAGAACCTTTTATTCAAAATTCAGAAGCAGACCCATACGAAGTTTCAGATGCAGAAACAATTTTGAATTATTTACACCCTTGAAGATTTAAAACCGCACAAATATATTGCTATAATATATGAAACATAAAAGTATTGATCACAAACTTATAGCTGTGAAATATTATTTTAAAAATGATATTAGCATGGATAAATTATGTGATATATTTGAATGTAAAAAAAGTACATTTAGAGATTGGGTTAATAAATATAAAAATACTAACAATCTTTCTCGAAATAATAGAAATCCAATATCTTATAAAATAACCAATAAACAGGTTAAATACGCTATACAATTACTAAAACAAAATCAACAGATTACTATGTTTGAATTAGCTAAACTTATAAAAGATAAATATAAAGATTTCAATATAACACCTCAACATTTAGGTAAAGTTATTAGAGATAAAAATAAAACACGGAAAAGAACTAGACATGAACATTTCCCTAAAACTAAATATGGTAAAACTATCAATAAGAAGGAAGAACTTAATAAATTCTATAATAAAGTTAAAACTTTTCCTATTGAAGATATTATTTCACTTGATGAAACATCGATTCAACCTGCTATGATTCCCGAATATTCTCGTTGTAATCTTGGTAATAGATGTATCGTAAAAACTGATGATAGTTATCTATATCGTAAATTTACTTTGTTATGTGCTATTAATAATTCTAAATGTATTGGATGGAAACTTTATGAAAAAGGTGGTATGACTAAAGAAAGGTTAGTAGATTTTTTTGATGAGTTTATATTTAACAAATATAGTAATAATCTTATAATTTTAGATAATGCTGGTTCTCATAGAAATGATTATGTTAAACAAGCTATACTTAAAAGTGGTAATCAGTTTCTATTTTGTGTTCCTTATACACCAAAAACAAATGCTATTGAAATGTTTTTTAATCAAATAAAACATTATCTTAAATTAAATAAAAAGGTATTAAAGTTCGATGAACTACAAATAGAAGTAGAGCAATCTATAAATAAAGTAAAAGCACAAAACTATTTTAATTATTTCAAATATGCTTATCAAAAAAATAAATATAAAAATTATGAAATAAAAAAATCTACATTAAGAAGAAGACCTAAAATATATAAATGATATATACTTAAATATATGAACTATTAGGTATATAGATGAGGCACAAAAGTGAATTATATCATAAACAACAATTAGAGTTGTGTGATGAAATTATAAATATTCTAGATCTAGATAAAGAAAACTCAATTATGCTTTACTACTTAGATAATGATATTGAAAAACAAGAAAAAATTATGGATTTAATTGGGAGGATTAGAACTTTTTTTACTTATAGATTAATTAGAGGATTAGTCTATCCAGAAAAATGTAAAAGACCTTGGTTAACTATTATTAAACATATGACTAAAATAAAGTATAAATTAGAAAAAAAAGTATGTTATTTGAAAGTAGATAATGAAAGATTTCGTAGTGTTAAATATACATTTAATCTCTTAATATTATAACAAATAAGATAAACTTTTAAGAATGACACTATAATTAGACGGTTATATGGTTTGTTATATCTTGAGGCCAAACCACAAATTTCCCATAATGTCCACATTTTTCAATACCACCCATTTCTTTTCCATTTTTAGTAGTTATCCAATCATCTCCCTTTTTATACATAAACTTATTTTCTGTTAACCAAGAGTTAATATTACGACTAGTAATACCTGTTAATGTTGATAATTCTTTAGTCGTTAAAAGTTTCGATACCGTTTTTTTCTTATCAACTATTTTTGTAATTGGTTCATCTGTTTTTTGCTTTTTTTCTTTGTCAACCTTTTTAACTGAAACTCTAATTTCTTCACTTATAGTTAAAAGTCTTTGAACTTCATTAAGAATATCGTTATATAATTCTGGGTCATCTTTTTTTTTAACATAAATTCCCATTTCATCATTATTTTGTTGTGAAAATGAATATAAATTCATTGAGGTTACAATTGCTTCATCTTCGTTCATATAACATTTGGCATGAAGAGAATTGCAAAGACTTGTTCTAATACCTATTTGACTTTCAAGCCAATTGCTTTCTTCTACTTGTAGTTTATTCTCACGATAGATAATTCGAATATCTCTTTTTTGAATATTTAGATTTTCCAAATTATCTTTTACTCTTTTATGAAATTGAAGATAAGGGCTAATTAAAATTAATCTATCCTTTGTGTTTTTAATCAGTTCTTCTAAATGATATGATACACCGGTGGTATTTAGAAATTTAGCCATTATAAATTAATATATTTTTATGTATTTGTTATTTTCAATTTTTTAAAATTAAAACATTAAATATCAACAAATAAAAACTAACTTAAAGATTATTTTTTATTAGATTAATAATGAAACAGAAGAAAGAACCACCTGACAAAATTAAAGATTTTTATAAATGTGTTAAAGTTCCATTAAAGCATGTAGTTAAAAATTTTAGTATTAATCAACCTAAAATAAATGACTTAGTAATTAAATCGCATAAAATTGTGTATCATTCATTACAATTCATTAAGTTATATTTAATTGATTATTATGATAAACATTCTACTTTACCTAAAATAGATAAAGAATTTATTAATACTTGTTTGAAAGTTGTTTGTGTGGAAAAATCTAGTGGAAGACCCCCTAAAAAAGAAATTAAACAATTGAAAGAACAATTAGTCCCTTTCTTTAATAAGTTTTATAAACCCCTAATGGAAGATGAGGAATTAGATTATACTCATATGAATACTATTTTAGACTATTTAACTATTGATATAATTACTATGTATGAAAATAATATTAAAGAACATTTTATAGAATATTTAGAGAGATATGTTAATATTATGTGGAAAAAGAAATTTTTAACTCAAAAGATTAAGAACATTAAAAAAACTAAAAGAGAAAGAGAATATGCCATACATCAATTAAATAACCAACTTAGAAAGATTAAATATGATTTATTAAATGTAGAAAATAATTTCAAATCAAAAGATTTTTATCATAAGTGGATTGCAAAACAAAAAACAAATATACTACCAAATCGAGAATTTAAGAAAGATAATATTTATTATGATATACAATGTTCCCCAATGGGTTATTTACCTTGTATGATTTTTATGATGAAAGAAATAGAAAAAGAAGGGGTTTCTATTTATAATCCATTTCCATTGAGAAATGATATAATACCAAAACATATTAGAATTGATACTACTACTTTAGTTCATAGTCTATTAACAAAAAAATATGGTAATAAATCAGATTATTTATTCAAGGGTAATCTTAAAAATAATGAAGATAAAATATGGAATTTCTTTTTTAGAACAGAAAGACAATGTTTTTCTAAAAAAAACTATTCATTTCATCATATGATAGAAACAGATGGAATAAGTTGTAGTATTTTATTATTAAGAAAAGATTTAGTAGGTAAAAGATTTAAGACAATTAATACAAACGGAGGTGAAAAGTATATAGATATGTTAGATAGTTATGAAACAATAAGAGATAAAAATATAGTAGCCATTGACCCAGGTTTGAATGATCTGATATATTGTGTAGATGGTGAAGATAAATATGCAAATAAATTTAGATATAGTCAAGACCAACGACGAAAAGAAACAAAAAGTAAAAAATATAGTAAGATTATTTTAGAACTTAAAAATAAATATATAGAAGGTAAAACAATAATAGAATATGAAACAGAATTATCAAAATATAATAGAAAAACTTTAGATTTTAATAATTTCCTAGAATATATTAAACATAAGAATAAATTAAATAGATTATTAGTAAATTTTTATAGTGAATTCATTTTTAGAAAACTAAAATTAAATGGATACTTAAATAGAAAAAAAAATGAACATAAAATGATAAATAGATTTGAAAAAATGTTTGGGAGTCCTGAAGAAACCATAGTATGTTTTGGAGATTACGAACAAAAACGACATATGAAATTCAAAGAACCAATAAAAGGCAGAAGTATAAGAACATTATTCAGAAAAAAAGGTTATAAAACATACTTAGTAGATGAATTTAGAACAAGTTGTAAGTGTTCAAAATGCGAGGGTGGTGATTGTAAAAAGTTTTTAGTTCGAGAGAATCCAAAACCATATAAAAAAAATCTCAATTTAGTCCATGGGTTGATTACTTGTAAGAAGTGTTCTAATGTATGGAATAGAGATTGTAATGGTGCAACAAATATTTACAAAATAGTAAAAGGTTATATAAGGAATAAAGAAAGACCAGACTATTTATGTAGAAGCAATTTATCAGTTGTATTAGACGATACAACATAACCAAAATTTACATAATCCAGCAAAGGATAAACCTTAGAGTTTAAAATCTGTGCGGTTTTAAATCTTCAAGGGTGTAAAAGAAAATCAATAGCAAATTATATAGATTAATGTTTAATTATTTAAATAATATTTAACTATTTTATACAATACTTATGAAGTAAATTCAAAGTTTTTATTTCCATTTCATTATCTATTATAAAACTTACTGAGTTTTCAGTTGAACCCTGCGATATAGATAGAATATTTATATCATTATTTCCTAAATCAGAAAATAATTTACCAACAGTACCAGGTTTATTTATCATACCGTTGCCAACTACTGTTATTATTGAAATATTATCTTTATACTTTATATTTTCAATATATTTCTTTTCTAATTCATTTTTAAGCAAAATATCAAAATTATTTTTAATATCTTGCAAGTGATTTTCTGATACACAAATTGATATAGATTGTTCAGAAGATGCCTGTGTAATGAAAGGTATATTTATTTGTAATTCAATTAATATATTTAAAATCTTACATAAAAACCCAACTTTACCAATCATTCCTGCACCATAAATACATATCAGTATATGGTTATTTAAACTTGTTATAGATGTTAATAAAGTATTATTATCAAAAGTTTGTGAATTAGTAATTCTTGTATAATCACCTTTTGAATTAAATGTGTTTTTGATAAAAATATCTTTATTACTATTAAATAATGGTATGAGTGATAATGAATATATTATTTTTGCACCAAAATATGATAATCCCTTTATTTCAGATATATTTATTTCAGCTATATTTTCAGTATTATTTATTTTTCTTGGGTCACCGGTTAAAATACCGTTAACATCAGTATAAATATCTACATAATTTATTTCATCAATTAATCTTGCAAGAATTGTTGCAGTATAATCTGAACCACCTCTTCCTAAACTATCTATTTCTTTATTTCATTTGTATATATAAATCCCGGAACAATTACAGTATCATAATCATTTAAAAATGGTATCAAATTATTATTAATATTAACCTTTGTATTATCATAATCTACACCATTCTCATTTTAATAATTAATTTTTTAAAATCAATTACCATATTTTTAATATTATTTTTTAATATTATTTTTTAATAAAATTTTTGATATAATCGTAGTACTTAATATCTCGCCATAACTTATTATTATATTTTCTTTTTTATTACTATCTATATCATTTTTAAGTTGTAATAAAATCTTTTTAATTTCATTCTTATCATCAAACGATAAATTATTTTCATCACATATATTCAAATGTATATTTTTAATATTATCATATAAAATAATTTTCTTGTTATACAATATTGATTTGCTTATCTCACATAAATAATTAGTTATATCTTAAAACGCAGAAAATACTACAATTTTCTTATTATTACATTGATTTAATATATCTATTATTTCATTAATTCCATATCTCACAGAACTTCCACCAAATTTAATAAAGTTATTTTCATTATTAATTTATAAAATTAATATATTTTATTTAAATAAATATTATTCTTAAATAAATTATGAAATAAACCATACACTTAACCATTATTTATATTTATTATAAATTTATTTACTAATTTATAAATATCAATAAATGATATAAATGATAATAATTCTTTTTCAATTTTGGACATTGCTGGATTCCAATTTAGATTATTAATAGTGTTATAATCAGATATCTTATTCAATATATATTCTATTATTTCCACACGATTTGTATTATGATTCTTAAGATAAAAAACTGGTGGTGTTAATGGGAAACCTTCAACTAAATATATTTCGAAATTAAATACTACAACAAATTGACATTCTTTATATATTCTGTGCACTAACTCTTCTGGTAAATTGCCTATATTTATCAATCTCTTGTCAATAATATGGTTATATTTTATGGTAAAACCTATTTTAGAGTTATTCTCATAGTTATAATCAATATTTATATAAAAATTGTATTTTATTCTTTTAGGTATATCTAATAGTTTTAATAAATTATTATCACATTCTTCTAATTTATTTTTGAAATAATAAATATATTTATGCATAATTATTTATAATTCATAATAAATATTATTATTATATCAATTTTAAATTTTTATATTATCATTTAAATTATTATATCAAAAATAATATTGAAAAAAAGTAAAAAATTTAACGATATTAAATGTTTATAACTTGGTAATTTTTTTTGAAACACATGATAAATTATTTTTACGTAAGGTTTCTATTTGATCTTTTTTTATTTCTTCCATACAACTACAATTATGACTTTCTGGATATCTATGTGTTGTACAAAAAACCTTATTACACTTGCATTCAAAATTTATTAAACTTAATTTTTTTTTACAAAATGCGCATTTTTTATTCTTTTTTTTAGGTTTTGACTTTTCTTTGGGGTTTTTAAAATTAATAGAATCGTTAGTACAAATTTCACTTATTTCATTAGATTTCCTTATAAATGGTTTATCTAAGATAATATCTGTATTTTTTTGTCTATCAGTCGATTCCATAATATATTATCTATAATATTATCATTTAAATTATTATATCAATTTTAAATTATTATATTATTAATACACCACAACTTATAACAATTTTATTTTAGTTTTACCACTCTCGGTTTTTATAATATTACCTACAAGTTTAAGAAGATGATTCGTTAATAATTCTTGTTTATCGTAAACTTTCTGTGTTTTCTTATCATATAAATATTCTTTAGTTTTAAATTTTGTAGAAGTTAATTTCATAAAATTTTTACCATTATTATCGTAAATTGTTTTATTATCTAAATTAAAATAAATATAATTATCAGTTTCTTCGTGTTTACATTCAACTATATTTTCACCGATCAATATACTATTATTTTTAGTTAAAGTTACAGAACCAAGTTGCTTCAATTTATTACTTGATAATAATAAATTATAATCATATATTATTTTTTTTGGTAAATCAATAAAGTATGTATCCCCTTTATATTTCAATATTTTGAATTTATTTAATACTACTCCATCGTTATTAAATATTTCATTAGTTTCTAAATTATAAAAAAGTTTAGTATGCAATTCATCAGTAACTTCTATTATTTCATCGGATACGAATAATACTATTTTTTTATTTACTATTTTACCAATTTCAAAAGTTTTTCCAGATTTCCAAGAATCATAATCATATAAAGTTTTTTGATTCTTATCTAACATATATTTTTTACCTCTAATATTAAGTTCTTTTGCTTCAACTACATATCTTTTTTCAACTTTACTTAGTTCAGTATCTTTCATTTCCGAATATAGATTTGTACCATATGTATTATTATCCATAGTTACTTTATTCCCAAATTTTAGACATTTTAAATCTTCGCCCATATGTTCTCCTCGATTAATTTCACAATCAAAAGCAGCTTCTTTCATTAGTGTATATATTCTACTCATTACAACTTGTTTTTTATTTGCAATATCTAATATATATTGATCAGTAGTTTTCGAATCATCTTGAAATTGAATAGTTGTATTATTACTTATTTGACTTTTAGTAAAATTACTTATATATATAAATATTTCAACATTTTGATCTTTTTTAGGTAATTTAATGTGTGAACATATTCGCACCGCTCTTCCCATAACTTGATCAATCCTTACATTATGCCAATATGGTTCTAATATATTAACTTGTCTTACATTTGATAACGATATTCCTTCTGCCCCTGATGGAGAAGATAAAAAAATTTTTACAACATTACCATATAAATTATCTGAACTATTAAATGCTTGTAATAGTAATCTTTTTTCTTCTTCGGTTTCATCACCACTATAACTTAAATATTTTGGTTTATCTTCGTCACCTTCATTTATATCCAAAACATAATCTTTATCTTCTTTTTTAAATTGATATTTAACAAATCCGTGAGCTTCTAATACTAACGATAATATACCTAGTCCTTCACACGTTTTAAATGACGAATAAACTAAAACAGACCCAGGACATTTTTCAATATTCTCTAATATTCTTAAAAATTTAGGAGAACACTTTTCCAATTCTGCTTTGCTTAAATATTTTTCTTTATCTTGTTCCAACTCTTCCATTGCTCGTTCTAATGTAGCTTCCATAATTTTTTCAGCATTGTTATTTTGTTCAGCATCTTCGAAATCCGTGTTTTGAATTACTTCTTTAATAGTATTTTTAAGAGGTCTATCTATTTCTGGAGGAAATACATAATTACATCTTTGTCTCGAAAACGTACGGTAATATGAGGTGTTTTTAAATAGAGCATCCGCGGTTTTTTCCGGTTTACCTTTCTGTGTCAATTTCTTCCAAGCATCGGGTTTTTGTATTTTTGCTTTAGTATCCTTTGTTGGTTTTACACCTTCTTTATCTCTTTCGATTGAACGTGCATTTTCGTATTCGCTGAATTGATAATCACTCATTGGAACCATAATTACTTTGTCTTCTGGATTGGGATTTACAATATCTGGGAATACATCTTCTCCCGCACCCTTGTAATAAGATACTAATCCATTTATTCTTCTTTTAAATAATTCACTATTTTTGATTGGGTCGTTCTTAATATTATCCAAATATCTTAAATCGACAAACATATCTAAAAATTCTTGCATTTCGGTAGGTAAGCAAGTATATGATTTTTCAATATCTTTCTTATTATTCTTATATCCATGAGTTTCTAATTTTTTTATGATATTTCTCGAAAAATTATTTTTCTCAATAAAATTATTTTTAGTATCATATTTTACACCTAGGTGTGAATCACTTTCATCTCTCATATTTGAGAAATTAATAGGGGTTTTCGTAACTTCAAACATAGATGTTTGTTTATCTACAATTACTTGATCTACATTATCTATGGATTTAAGTATTTCTGTAACATTTGATGTATCTATTTCCTTATCCCAGTTTCCTTTTATTTTACTTAATTGGAATTTATATGAAACTATATATCCTCTTAAAATACTCAATAATATACCTATTTCGTGTGGAGAATTTATACCGGGAGTACCAGATAAGAATACTATTCTACAATTTTCGGCTTCCATTAATAATTTAAATAATTTCGGTCCTGCTTTCGAACCACTTCCAGCCATAAACGATATTATATTATGAACCTCGTCAACTATTAGAACTTTATTGGAAAAACGATTATCTTCATTATCTATTTGTTCTTGTAGTTTTTTATTAAAATTTGGAGAATTATAATGCATAAATTCATATTTATTTTCTATAACTTTATCTATTTGATAATTAATAGAAATTTGTTCTACATTTGATAAATCAGAATATTTCGTATACTTGCTTGTATCTTTTTCGAAATTTTCATTAATTGCTAACCATAAACCATTATTTGATGAGATTAATTCACGCATAGTTTCTATAGATAAGTTCTTCTCTTTTTGAAATTTTTGTGTTATATTATTATTCATTTTACATTTTTTGAATTTCCAAGCTTTTTCAGTTTTATATATCCATTTTTTTAAATCGAACTTGTAATTCCCTTCTAATGACGCGGGAGAAAGTACTATTATATCTCTAATATCTAATGAATCTTCTGCTATAAATATAGACGATGCGGTTTTCCCTGAACCCAAACCGTGATATATTAATATACCTCTATAAGGACTGTACCTTTGCATATAATCTCTTACCATACGTTGATGATTGAATAATTCATTATCCGAAACTTCATATATATTTAATTCTTTATTTTCACATTCACATGTAGTATTATTTGATTTTTTAGAATATTTGCCAAATGTCGTTGTTATCCAATTATTAAAAGGCATTCTGTTAGGTAGTACCCAAGATTGGGGAATTATTTTATCACTTTTAACATTTGGACTTGTTTTTTTAACTATTTTAATTTTAATTTTCTTTTTTTTCTCAACCGATTTAGAAAAAACCGGAGATATTATTAATCTATCATCTAAATGGTAGTGTGGATATAGTTTTTTACGAATAATCGCATCATCAGATTTTGCTTTCTTTTTCAAATCAATTATTTTTGGTTTATTTTTAGTTTTTAATATCATATTATCGGACATAGCCTTTTTCTTAGTTTTTATTGTATCAAAAATTAATGATTTATTTTTAACCTTTTCTTGTATATCCCCATTATTTTTTTTATTTTCTTTACTATTTTTGTGTACATTCATCTCTTCTGAATTTTCATTACTTTCTTCGTGTTTATCAACCATTTTACTATAATCGCAAAAACCAAATGTTTTAAATAATAAGTCATCATCTACACTGGTCGCACACCAATCACCATTTGGACTTTCAGCACATTCTGTATAAACTGGACCTCTTTTTTTTTCTTTAAACGGAAATATACAAAGTCCTTCCTTTATTTTTTTTGACCGACTTTCTTTACCAGTATTTTTAAATTTTGTAGCATTTATAACTTTTATTTTAGGTTCTTTTACTTCAGGTATTTTTATTTTTTTATTTTTTTTTACTACTGCTAATTTATCATTTTGATTAACTATTAAGCCTTGATCTTTTGATCTAGGTAATGGTATATGTATATTTGTTTTACTTTCTTTATTTGTCGTTTTAATTTTTATCTTTTTCTTTCCTTCGTGTTTTTTATTAACTGTTATTTTTTTTTTAACACCTTCTTTATATTGTCCTTTTTTCTTAACTGTTATTTTTTTCTTAACTGGTTTTTTAACAGCTTGATTTTCTGATTTTTTTTGATCCATTATTTATTTATTAATATTTTAATTTATTTGTTTAATCATAATTTATATTATAATTAATTAAAATAATATAATTACTTTAATATCTTTCATTTCCTATGTAGTTTAATTTTATTAATGCTTCTTTTGATGCCAATTGTTCAGCCTTTTTCTTTGAACGTTCTCTTCCCGTACCCAATATATTACCATTTATATCTAATACTGACATAGTAAACATTCTCTTATGTGCTGGACCATCATTTGATGATTCTATATATTTTGGAGTAATTTGAAATTCATGTTGGAAATATCTTAAAAGTTGGTCCTTATAATTACTATCTTTAAGAATTAAATCCGGCCAATATAAATATTTTTCAATAATATTAATAAATAATGATTCAGCAATCTGAAAACCGGGACCAGAATATAATACATTTTCTAATTTACTTGAGTAATCAGTATTTATTAATTTTTCAAATTGTTCAATTATATCATATAATTTATTTATTGATTCATTGTTTTCTTTTTTATTGCTTTTTAACAATTTATCTTTTACATTTTTTATATCTACTATTTCACTTTTTAAATCATTAAAATCAAATATAAATTCTTTAAAATCTATTTCATTAAAATCTAATAATATTGCTCCAAAAAATGATTCAAAAGTATCCTCTAATATACGCATATTATCTCTGCCACTAGTTTTATCTTCAACATTCTTAGAAATAATTAAAAATTTACTTAATCCTATTTCTTTACCCAATTTTGCTAACGATTCTCCATTTACTATTTTTGTTCGAATTCTTGTTAAAAATCCTTCATCTTGTTCTGGAAATCTGTCATATAAATATTTTGCACAAGCAGAACTGATTACAGCATCACCAATATATTCTAATCGTTCATTTGATTCTCCTTGCAATTCAAGTACATCTATTGGTTTGTCACTTTCACAAGATTCGTCGCTACTTGTATGTGTAGTATCCTTTTTTTTACAATAAGATTTATGAACAAATGCTTGTTCATAAATCTTTAAATTTTTAATACTAATATTTAAACCATTTGATTTAAAAATATTTTCAATTTCTTCTTTAGAAATTAATTTATTATTTTCATTATATAGTGTTGTTTTTTTTTCATCACGCAACATACTTCTTTGATGTATATGGGGAGTATTCGAATGAACTGATGCATTACTTAACATAACTATATATTACTATATATTAATTTATTCTTTAAATAAATAATTCAAATTTAATTTTAAAATTGAATTATTTATACGAGTTGTTTAGTATTATTTAAATAATACTTGGTTTTCTATATTAAATAATTAATACCCTTTTAAAATTTATATGTCAAAATCTCAAGAAAAACACCAATATTTCAAATCAATTAATTTGTATCAAAATACTAAAGATTTTGATAGTATATATATGGTATTTAATAAAATAATTACCGATAATACATTACTCCTTGATAAAAAATTTATAACTCATATTATGAATAAATTGGTTTTTAATATCTCAAATGTAGATAAACTATTTGAAATATATAATTTAGTATTCAATTCATTTGATGTTTCATATATAAATGAATCATTATTATCTACATTTATTAGAAAATATTCTGATTTATTTTATGAAATTAACAATTCAGATATATTTCTTAAATCATTTAATACTAATTTAGAGTCATTATTTGAATTACTCAAACTTTATAATTTTAAAATTAAACAAAGAAATATATCACCCATGATATTATTTTATTTAAATTCTAACAATTTTGAAAAGATTACGAAATATTATACTATATCCAAACATAATCTTATTATCCTAATGAACAGTGATTACATTCATATTATTAATTATGCTATTAAACATAATTATAAATCTTTACTTCAAGAAATTTTATACGATATCAGTAAAATATTTGAAAATATTCCAGATATTTTATGTAGTAAACTAAAATCATTAGAAAAAGTGATTGTGGATAAAAATGGTAGTGTCAATAAAGTCAATAAAGTCAATAAAGTCAATAAAAATAATAGTAATTATAAAAATTTAAGACTTGGAAATTATATAATAAATTCAGTTGATAAACAATTTCTGCTTGATTTATTCTCTAAATTAATCAATGAAAAAATTAAAAATAATAGTTTCAAGGAATATTGTAAATATCTTAAAAAAAATCAACCGAAAATTATTCTAGATGCCGCAAATATTGGATATATGAATAATTCAAAAAATAGTACTAATATGAATTTTACTCGAATCGACCAAGCTTATAGTTTTTATAAAAATAAAAATCTGAATGTTTCAATTATTTTACATAAAAGACATTTCAATAATATTAATAATTATGAACAAAGAATAATTGATAAATGGATTGCGCATAATTCTTTATTTAAAACACCATACAATATTGATGATGATTTATTTTGGTTATACGGTTGTCTTTTGAATGAAGGTTGCTATTTCGTTACAAATGACAAATTGAAAAATCATTATTTTCAAATTATGCAAAAACGCGAGGAACAAATTAATATATCACCTTTCTTATTTTGGTATAATGATTACAACATTACTTATTCTTTTGTGCATAAAAAATTTAATCCAGAAAATATTAAAAACTATTCAATCAAAATTCAATTATTTAATACAGAAGAGTCTAATATTTGCATTATACCAACTGACACCAATAAATGGTTTTTATTAGAATACTAAATATATATTTATCAAATCTTGTATTTTTTTATTTCTATGACTACTCACATTATTCATAATGATAAGTTTATTTTTTGTATTTACTTGTTATGTGTTGTTGTTAAAAATAATACAATCTTTCACTATTAATTTCACCTTTATCATATAATTTCTATCATATACGCATTTGATTGATATGGCAAAAATTCCGGAATATTTCTTAAATACTTCTTTTATTTTTTCTTGTGAATATGTTTTATAACACATATCATAACTCATTTATACTATATCTGGGGGTCACTTTTGTAATGATTTATGCATGTTTTGTCAATACACATTATATCATATATTTTATATTTTCTTACTTTTTCATATAACAAATTGATATTTTGATTAATATTGATTCATTTAAAAATTCTATTAATGAATCTGTTAAAATAAATTAATTTACTCTTACAAATATTTCTAGATTTCGATTTTTTAATAATTTAATTAAATATTTAAAAAAATGGATTGGACACCGAAGTGTATACTGACCCCCAGATAATTATCAAACAAAATATAACTCGAATATATAACTTGAATATATAACTTGAATATATAACTCGAATATATAACTTGAATATATAACTTGAATATATCACTTGAATATATCACTTGAATATATAACTTGAATATATAACTTGAATATATAACTTGAATATATAACTTGAATATATAACTTGAATATATCACTCGAATATATCACTTGAATATATCACTTGAATATATCACCGTTAGATTATTATTTTTTCATTTTAATTTTCATTAAAAAAACACTGAATTGATTTTATGTTAATTAAAATTCTATACTGTGGTTTTATTTATTGTAAATGGATATGGGTAATAAACTTTGTATTCCAGATAGAGATTATGATATTCTTACGCAAGCAGATATTCAAAAAGAAAATGAGATACTTTCAAAAAAAATAATTGAATTAGAAAGAAAAATTTCTGATTCATATAAAAAAATTTCTGATTCATATAAAAAAATATCTGAATTAGATAAAAAAATATCTGAATTAGATAAAAAAATATCTGAATTACAAGTTGAAAACCAAATACTTAAACAATATAATGAAAATAATTTACATTCAAGAAGAAATCATTTTGATATTGATAATTGTAATAATGGTCTGGGTAAAAATACAATTAACCGAATTGATAAATTTGTAGAAGAATGGTATAATAAAAATAATGATATAGTAGATATAGGTAAATATAAAATACCTCTTTATGGTGATATTGATCTATTTCCAGATTCTACAGAAAAGCATATTTATAAAAAAATTATAGCAATAACTTTATGCTTTTTAAAAGAGACTGCTGAACAAATTGAATAAGATAAAAGATTACCATTTTAAAAATCAATTATCAATTCTTATCTTTTTTAATGATTTCTTTTTATTTTTACTTTTTACGGAAAATCTTATATTATTTTTTGAATATTGTTCTGATTTGAGTTTATAAGATGTTTTACTAAAATCACTATTATATAGTTCTACTATTTTTAATTTATTCCACGAATGAAATAATTCTTTCAAATCTTTAAAAGATATATTATATTTTTTTAATAATTTAGTAATTTGTTTAAATATTTTATTGAGTTTTTGCCAATGTTTATACGATTCCTCTAAATCATCTAAATTTGTATCATTTTTATATAATATATCAGTTATTTCTGAAAATAAATTATGCCAATACTCATTTTTAATTTTTTTTTTTTTGAGTAAATCTTCAAACGTATTTTTAAGACATTTATTCATGAATATTTATTTTATACATTACCAAAATATATTTATTTGTTTCCTGAACATAAATATAAATAATATTATCTTTATTATTATCAATGAAATAATAATATACTTGTTATGGCTATCTAAATATCCTTTATTTTTACAATCATTTTGGTATTTATTTATAGTTATCTGTATAGGTTTTTGACACTTTTCTGTATATTTATTATTCATATTATATGAATTAACCTTATTATTTTTATTAAATCTAATACAATTTTTTTTATATTCTTTCATAGCATGGTTATAATTCACTTGGGGTTTGTTTAATTGTTTATTCACTGAGTTATGTAAGTCAATTACCCATTTTATTAAATCATCTTTACAATCTAAGCATTTTATTATTGGTTTATTAATCATATTCATTTTATAATGATATTTGCATACATCACAAGGTATTTTTTTACCTAATCCTGAAAAATACAAATACATATTTTCTTTGTCTTTTTCTTGAGGATTTGATGGATAATTATATGATTTTGTATGTAATTTATGCCATAATGACGGCCCCCAGATATTATTATTCATTATTACTTAAGGATAGCATATAAAATATTTTTATTTATATAATTATTATTTTTTATTTATATAATTATTATTTTTTATTTATATAATTATTATTTTTTATTTATATAATTATTATTTTGTTATATTATATTATAAATGGGAAAAAGTTTGAAAAATAAAGGATTGAAAAAAAATAATAGGAAAATTCAGCCTAAAATGATTGGGAGGGGGTGGTTAGATTCCAAGTGGGGTGAAGAAAAAATATTACATACCAACGATAATGCTTTAAAAAACGCAGTCAGTGACAGTAGATTTAATTCACGTTGGGACGTATTTAATGTTATTGAATACATCCCACCCACCTCATCCACACATCAATGGACTTTGATACAAAAATATAACGTAGGTGTTAAAGATGGAGAAATTTATTATCAAGAACTAAAGGAACACACCGAGCTGAAATTGGATAATGTTAGTTTGGTAGCACATATGAATGAAAAAAATAATGGAAGAAGATTATTATTTAGATTTAGAGATGTCCAAGAACATGTAGTTTTAACTTTGCCACAGATTGCTTATGCAGGCGAGGTAAAGGGAGATCTTATTCCAGATGAATCTCCACTTTTATCTCGTTTAAAGTCTAGAAAAGAATCAGAAAAGTATGACAAGCTGCCTAATGTTACCCCAGAGCTGGTCGAGGATTTATATAAAGTTTGTAAATCTTTAATAGATGGCTTTGAAAATGAAAACCTAAATAAATTATCTTTTTCTAATTATATTGACAGAATTAAATCTGTAGAAGAGAAAAGAGCGATGGACTACAAAATTATGTTGAATACATTTGAGGAAACACACCAGGAATATATTGAGGGTTCAAGGTCAAGAAAATGGGATAGCAACATATATGATGGATTAGTCAATAAATTAAAAGAATATATAAAAGAAATTGAACACTTTGAAAAAGCCCATAGATCGCAGCAAAACCCGGTATTGTTTCAAGAAATAAAATTTTGGGATGAAGATACCGACTTATCGAGAAGTGGGATAAAAGATGAGTACCTTTTCGAAAAAGCTTGGGATTATCTGAAGAGTTTAAGGGAACAAATTCAGGAATTAAAATTTTTTTTTGCCAGCCCGGATAGGGGTTTTTATAGACAATTTAAAGAAGGGATTTATACACCCATTATTGATGGATTCAACAAAGTCATTGAAAAATTCTAATATTATAAGAAGAAAAAAACAAAATAATGAAAATAGTATAAAAACAAATGTAATATTAAAAGGGTGCTCAATATATTAAAAGTAAACGATTAATATATGCTGACCCGATTTAGGCACTATATTTTACGTGTATAAAAATAACTATAATTTGTGCTTCGGAATCCACAATATATACATCATTATTTGTAATAAGATATATTTATAATTTTTAAGATAGCATAAGATAAATAAAAATATATTATAACTTTTTAAAATAAATTATAATATATTTTTATTAATAATATAATATAATATATAATATGGTAAAAAAATACTAATAAATTAAACGACGAGGTATTACATGTAAAAATAAAAATAACCCAACCAAAAAAATAAGTAAAAATTATACAAAATTTAACTTTATATAAGTGAATTTAATAAAGGTGGTTTCCTCGTTAACAGTCACAAGAAAGTATGGAATTTTTGTCATTTGAGAAGTAGGTATAAATAAATTTTAAAACCACATTGTAGTTGCACAGGTAATTCAAAATTTAAAGGTAAGGAATCCACTTATTTTTTTACATAATAAATATTCTGGGACTAAAGATTTAAAAATAAATTATTGTATATTTTGATTGATTAAAAATAATAAAAATTGAATATTAATAGTATTTTTTAATTGGATAATAATTAAAATGGCAATTATTATCAATGATTCAATTACATGTAATCTTAATTCAAATGATTTGATTGATATCTCTGATTATTTTAAAAATATGTTTTCAGAAAAGTTTTCTGAAAATAAAAATAAAAATTGTAATATATTATTACAATTTGTAACTTCTCAGGAACAATGGTTTGCAATTGAAAAATTAATAAATTTATATATTTATTATAAAAATGATATACAAGATGGAATTTTTAATAGAAAATCAGAATATAAATTATTTGCTGATCCAAATAATTTAGATTTATTATATTATGTATCCATTATTGTATATGTTTTAGAATATATACAAGCCAATGATGTAATAGAATTTTATTTAAGTAATATTAAGGGTTTCATTTTGGAATCTTATATAATTACTGTAGATAATGCAAATCAATTATCAAGTATATTAAGATGTTGTAATTTATTTGATTTAGAAGAATATAATTATATATTTGGAAAAGTTGTTATAGACAAAAAATATCTTAATTTAAAAAACAGCATAATGGATTCTCATATAAATATTGATGAGAAATCAAAAATGCTATATGTTTGGTCATTAAGGTTTGGAGATTATGAAAAAATAACTAGAACTAATTATAAATATATGAATGTTAATGAGTTCGATGTTAACGATGATATTAGTAGTCATTTTTGGAATAATTTTAAAAAGAAAAGTGGTATTTGGAATGATTTATTGAGATATCATCTACCGAATGATGTTATAATTTCTGGTGGTTTTATAGTTTCCTGTTTAAATGATAAAGAAATAGAAAAATATAATGATATTGATATTTGGATGTTAGACTTAAATAAGAACAATATTATTGATCGTTTGACATATTTTTTAGAAATCATTGAAAAATATTTGGTTAATATAATATCTTCACCCCCATATATAGTAATTAAAGAATCAATTATTAATATATTTATTGGGAATGAAATAAATATTCAAATAATTCTTTCCAATAAACAAAATGCTCAAGAATTATTGGAAGGTTTTGATTTTGATTATCTTTTATCTTATATTGAAAAGGGTTACTTGTATATGTCAACCGAATCTCTTTATTCCTATACAACGAAAACAACTAGAAATAAATATCCCAAAGATTTAATAAAAATATCTAGAGGTATGAAAGCAATTAAGAAAGGATATACTATAACTAATGATAAGTATGGTATTGACCCATCAATTATAAATAATACTGATGGTTTAGATGAACATCCAGAATGGTTAGATACTGAAAATAAATATGTAGAATTTGGAAAAAATCGTAATAGAAATATTCTATTATTAAAAGCAATATATAAATCTGAAATAATTGTTAATGATTTTAAAGATATAGTTAATATGTATTATTTTAAACCTTTTATAAATTTTGATTATAATAATTTTGATGTTTTATCTGATAATACTCAAAATTCGCAAATCTCCGAAAATAATATTTTCAATGAAAGTAATATTATTTCAAATCCCAATCTTATTAAATTCTCAATAAATGAATATATTGATAGAACAGATTGTAAATACTTGAGATATGATATTGATTTTAACCCCTTTATGTATGATACATTACCAATCTGTATAAATTATAAATCATGCTTTGCAAGTGACGGCGAAGATATATCACCAAATTATAGAGTTATTGAATACGATATTAATAATAAATCAATAAATCAATTTAAATTTCAGATTAATATGTTTAAAAATAAGATAATTGATATCTTAAAAACAAGGTTCAGTATAAATTTTGATTATACCGGAGGGGATAAAAATAAAATGAATGAATCATTAAATAATATTGAATTGGATTTTGTAAACAATTACAAATTAAAATGTAATTGTTTTAAATATCTTCTTAAAATTAATAATAAATATGATGAATTTGAAAAATGGAATGGAGATAAAAATTCTGTAAAATATAATAATAAATATTGTAAATTTAAATTTAAAATTTCAAAAATAATATTTTATAGGAATCTGAAAAATATACAAGAATCTGAATTTATATTATGTTCACAATGTATATCAATCAAAAACTTTGATAATAAAGAATACACTGATTATACAAATTTCTTAAATATGAATAAATAATAAAAATTAAAAATTAATTTAATTACAAAAAAATATTTAATATCACGGAAATGTAGATTAAAAAAATAATAATAGAAAAAATTTTTCTATATTTAATTATATTAATAAGTTATTATTAACTATTCTACTATAATTTAGATTCTCCCACCCAATGAGCGATAAGTAGAGCACGCTTCTTCGCGGTATTTTGCGAGGTCTACATAATCCCAAATTGCCATAGGATTATGGCTGTTGGCTGAAAGAAAAGGTCCAAGAACCGTGTGAGTCAGTTCAGGATGTTTTTCGGACATAATAGCAGAAGTTTTATGTCCCAATTGGATATAAGACCTCATGTGAAGTTTTCCAAAAAACTCACTGTCTGAAGATGAGGGCGTTGGTTCGTACAGAATATCACGCATAAGTTTATTGATTTCGTGAGCTTGTTTTCGCTGTTTGGCTTGAAATTCTAAATATTCTAGATCAGCTTTTTGTTTTGCGACAAGTTCTTCTTCTTCTTTCAAGATTCTGTCCCTTTCCTGTTGCTGTATTCGTCTTATTGACTCCACCTCCTGAATCGCTTGAATTTCCTCTAGATTTGGGGAGGAATAAGTATTTGAAGTCATGTTCCAAGGATTATTCAAAAGTGCTAAATATTCCGAAGAATTATTTGCACTATTGCCTAAAAGGAAGGTCTTCTTGGCGGAACGCTGCTTTTTGTTATTCTTTTTCCCCATTCTGAGTGAATTATACAATAAACTTTAAAAAGAAAATTTCAATATCAAATTTTTTTTTACTTAAAATTTTACATTAAAATTTATAAAAATTAAACTTTCCCCAGTTATTTATTTCATTGTTTAAAGTTAACAAAAATATTTAATATTCTTAAATTTTAAATAAAACAGATAAATACAGTAAAACTCCAATTATTATTATTTTTTTTTTTGACCATCTTGTATAATAATATAATTTACTATAATCGTGTATTGATGAATGTAAAAAAACTAATAAAAACGGTATTACGAACATCAGTATATTAATTTTAACTTTAGGTATTTTTACAATTAATAAGGCATACAATAATGGTATCCAATGAAATAGAATATCATCTATATGTAACCTTAATTTATCTTCAGTTTTAATATTACTGGCATATGTTCGAATTATAAAAATACCTAAAATAGATACAGTAATCATTAATGCGGTTATTGTTTTATATACATGTAAATTTACACAAGGTTTAAAAATATTGACTGATAAAAATGCTAAAATTGTCCAGAATGTTACAAATTTTGGACCCCTTTTTAATTTATTCGTAATTATCATTATAAAATATGTATATATTAAAATAGTATATTAATAAAAATATTATTAATAAGATAATTTAGAATCAAATAATTAATAAAATTAATAAATACACAACTGTCCCAATTATTAAACATTTTCCATTATTCCATTTTGTATAATAGTGTGTCTGGTTGTAATCATAATTACGCGAATGTAATAATACTAATAAAAATGGTATTATAAACATAAATATATTGAATGGAATATTCGGTATTTTTACTATAAGTACAATATATAATAATGGTATCCAATGAAATAGTATTTCATTAATATATATTATAAGTTTATCGTTATTATGAATATTATTATTATAATATCTAACTATAAATATAGATATTAAAGCATTTGTAATCATTAACACAGTTACTGATTTATAGATAGTAAAATCTATTGAATTTTTTAATATATTTACTATTGTAAATGATAAGAATATCCAAAAGGTAATATATTGTGTCCCCATTTTAATGGGATTTTTCAACATTTTAATGGGATTTTTCAACATTTTAAGAGGATATATATATTATTAATATTTTATTTAACATGTAATATTTATTTAAGAAATAATACATATTAAACGAATAATATTTAAAAGTATATGTATAAAAAATATCTAATGGAGTTTATAATAGATAATAGAGAAAGGGACATAAAAGAAAAATTAAACGGGAAGGATTATATCAAATTTGAAAATTTAGAAATTGGGGATATAAATATAAAATATAATGGAGAAATTAAAATGGTAATAGAACGGAAAAATATAAAAGATTTTTCAAATTCAATAAAAGATGGTAGATATGCCGAACAAAAAATAAGATTAAAATCATTAAAAATTGACCCATCAAAAATATATTTTTTAATTGAAGGAAAAATAAATAATGATATTAAAAAGAAAATATCTGGTATAACTTATGAAACTCTTATAAGTAGTATGATTTCGCTAATGCTACGTGATAATTTTAAAATATATAAAACCGAAAATATTGCTGAAACTATAATTTTCTTAGAAAAATTATATGATAAATTATTAAAAAAATGCAATGAATGGTTTGGAACCGAAACTGATAAATCACAAGAAACTTATGTATCCACAATTAAACTTAAAAAAAAAGATAATCTAACTCCTGAAAATTGTTATTTATTACAATTATCACAAATACCAGGTATATCTACAAATATTGCTCAAGCAATAAGTAAAAAATATCCTAATTTTAATAAATTATATTCAAATTATAATTTAATCGAAAATAAAGAATTAATGCTTAAGAATTTAGAATATCCTATAGCAAATAATAAGGTTAGAAAAATTGGGAAAAAAACTTCAGAAAAAATATATAATTATTTATTTCAATTGTGATATAAAATTATTTATATTCAATTTATATTCAATTTATATTCTATTTATATTCAATTTATATTCAATTTATATTCAATTTATATTCAAATTGTATATATATATAAAATTTGAATTAATTATTTAAAGTTTAGTAAATTGAATATATTAGGTATAAATTATTTATATAAATAAACCAATACATGTTACGATTTGAAAATAAAAATTCTGTAAAAAAATTAGAATATAAACTTTTTATTTCAAACCAAGATAGTAAACCAAGTTATAATGGATATATTTGTAAAATATTAACTAATGCAAAAAATAAAATAGATAAGAATACAACTTGGGATAATTGTAAAAAATTAAGCAACGAATATGAACTAATTCATATTCCTAGCAAGAAAAATAATAATAGTGTCGCCAGTTATTTACCTCTAAGTAGAGCATATTTTAAAATGTGGGAAATATTGCACGATTTTAAATTGATAACTGATTGTAAAAATATAAATATTGCTTGCATCGCAGAAGGACCTGGAGGTTTCATTGAATCAGTTATTAATTATAGAAAAAAATATTCATTATTGAAAGATAAGATTAATGCGATTACTTTAAAATCTGTAAATAATGATATACCTGGTTGGAAAAAGGCAAAAGAATTTTTAAATAATAATAAAAATATTAAAATTTGTTATGGAAAAGATAATACTGGAGATATATATAAACCCGAAAACATTATATATTTTCAAAATATTGTAGGATATAATAGTGTTGATTTTATATCAGCAGATGGAGGTTTCGACTTTTCTAAAAACTTTAATAAACAAGAACAACTATCGTATAAAATTATATTTTGCGAAATACTTACTGCTCTATGTATTCAAAAAAAAGGTGGTAGTTTTGTTTGTAAAATTTTTGATACATATACTAAATTTACCTTAAAATTATTATATTTAGTTTACAATTTTTATGATAAACTAAGTATAATTAAACCACTTACGAGTAGATCCGCGAACTCCGAGAAATATATAATTGCCGAAGGGTTTAAAGGTATTGATAAACGGGATATAAATCAATTATTAAAATTATTGAAGGATTGGAATAATTTAAATGGTGACAAATATGTGAATGATATATATATTGACGATATTGATGAAAAATTTGTTGAAAAAATAATTACTTTTAATAATCTGAATTCATATAAACAATTAAATAGTATTATTAATACGTTTTGTATATCTAAAAAAGAGAAAAAAGAATTAGAGTATATTATTAATAAACAATCACTTAATGCTATTAGTTGGTGTAACAAATATAATATAGAAATTAATAGTAATTCCCAATATTTAAAAAATTTAAAAAATAATGACAACAATAGTATAAATGAAAATACCACTTTTAATATTTCTAATGATAATTATATATCTATATAAAAAAAATAGTTAAACCCCCAAGTATAACAATTTGGTTATTCATTAATATTTTCTTTTTCAATATTTTCTTTTTCAATATTTTCTTTTTCAATATTTTCTTTTTCAATATTTTCTTTTTCAATTTTTTTTTCTTTATTTAACATTGGTTTTACAAATTTATCTACCAGATGTTGTCCAACTTTTACAGACGCATCATGGTCTGTCAATTCATCATTTTGAATTTTCCTCATCATATTCATCATCATAACAAATTCTTCATTATTTAAAGTATTTTCCATTATTTTTTTAAATATTATAGGATATTTATACTCAAAATCTTTAAATTTAATTTTAGCATTTTCTTGAAAATCTGCTTTATTTTTATTTTTTTTATAGTACTGTTTTATTTCAGATACTTCGGCAATTACTGAATTTGGATTTTCCATATATATTTTATATAAAATAAATAACCTTTAAATTATAATTACTTATTATACATTAAACTAAATTTTTTCTTAATACTAAGTATACAAATTGATTATGAAACAAAAAAAAATTAAACAAAAAGGATCTGGTATTATTCCTCAAGCCCAGGTAGAAGCACGTTCCGGTGAAAATAATGGAGTAAGAGCAATGAAAGAGATGTCCAGTATTTCAAAAGAAAATTTTAAAATAATAAAAACATTTTCAGGAGATTATCCAGAACAAAGTGGTGGAACCAAAAGTAAAACAAACACAAAATTAAAAATCAAAAAAGTAAATCGAAAATCAAAAAAAAGTAAATCGAAAATCAAAAAAAAGTAAATCGAAAATCAAAAAAAAGTAAATCGAAATAATTATAAATAATTATTATATTTTTAAATCTTTATTTAAAACATTATCCATTATTAAACTTATAATAATGGAATTAAATAATTCATCAGAAACTGGACAATTGATAAATAATTATATAAATTATAATATACAAGACTATTATCATTATTGTAATTATTTATATAGTCAATTAACTGCAACTAATCAAAGAAATTTTAATTTGGAAATGATTAATTCAAATTTAAACGATTATTTAGATAAAAAATATATACAAATTGAGGAATTGGAAAATGAAATAAACGTATTACATGCAACTAAAATATGTAATGAAATAGCTACTGAAAAAAGAAAACCAGAAGAAAATAATGACGAGCTTCCGAAAAAGCGAAAAAAAATATTTCGTAAAAATAAGGATTCGTACCCACAAGAAAAAATAAATGATATACTTTTAAATTTAAATAATATTAACGATATAATTAATTTACCGGAACCGAAATATATAAATCACGAACCGAAATTGTATAGATTACTAGAAATCAGAGAGCCTTTAAATGAATTAAATAATATGATAGGTTTGGATGAAATTAAAGATGAATTATTTAAACATATTATTTATTTCCTTATAAATAAAGAAGAAATTGAAGAAAATAATCGTTTACATACTATAATTCAAGGTCCACCTGGTGTAGGAAAAACTGAATTGGGTAAAATATTGAGTAAAATATATTTAGGTATGGGATTCTTGAAAAACGATAAGTTTAAATTAGTAAAAAGATCCGATTTAATTGGCGAATATTTGGGTCAAACCGCAGTTAAAACTCAAAAGGTAATTGATTCTATAATTGGGGGAGTACTATTTATAGATGAAGCATATTCTTTGGGAAATAGTGAAAAAAAAGATTCTTATAGTAAAGAATGTTTAGATACAATTAATAGAAATTTGACAGAAAATGGGAATAAATTTATTTGTATAATTGCTGGGTATGAAGAAGACCTAGAAAAATGTTTCTTCTCTTCAAATAGTGGATTGAGAAGGAGATTTACTTTTAAATATTCTATAAATGGATATAATTCCGAACAATTGGCAGAAATATTTAAAATAAAATTTAAAGATAACATATGGAAATATGAAATCTCGGATGAGATTTTATACGAATTCTTTAAAAATAATGAAATGCCATACTATGCTGGAGATATAGATAGATTAATATTTCAAGTAAAATTAATAGCAAGTCATAGAATTTTTAAGGAAAATAAAAATTATAAATGTATAAATATTTATGATTTAAATAATGCAATTGGATTTGTAATAAATAAAAATATTGAAGTGGATGATTATTGGAAAAGATTATACATGTAATTTTAATATTATCATATTATTGATGATTCATCATAAATTGAAAACCAAATTTAGATTTCTTTCGGGAACATAGACACGATTAAGCTATTTTTAGTTTATAGACAAAAAAATAAAATGTATAGCCAAAAAAAATGGGAGAATATATTTATATATTACGAAACAGATGTGATTCTAGTAAATTATGTTAAAAGATAAAAACAAAATTAGCTACTATAGCGATTATTGTAAAGAAATTGTGTAAACACTAAAGTTACTTGAAAATAATTATTTTATGTTATGAATACTCCTGGAATTACGACTACGCTTGCCAAGGACCCCTACTTCCTAAAGAAAATTAGAATCACGATTGATAAACACGGACAGCTCTGATTAAATATAAAGCAAAAAACCCGTTCCTTATAGGAATGGTTTTTTTTGCGTTCTAGCTACCAATTAGCTCTATACGTAAGACTTAATCTTACACTACATGTTAGTAGTGAAATACCGGGGAGGTACTGTCATCGACAGCCCATAAAAATTGATTTTTACACTTTAAATTTACTCAAATAAATAGACTAACTGACCATGCCGAAGTCTGATCCTTCGTTGATCTGCAATTTTTGTAATCAAAATCTTCGTCAACACGAAACTTTCATGTGTAACTTGTGTGTGCACAAGTTATGCCCACAGCTTCGTGACATTGCAAATAGACAAATATCGCTGAAAACACCTCTGAAGACGAAGAAAGTGAATATATGGACCAACCAGATTGATGCTTGCTAACTAAGACTGATCATTTCACAACAAAAGACCACCGTTAAAAATTAGAACGGTGGTGTTTTGTTGTTGTATCTCTAATTTTTAGTACTATAAGATACTTTTATACGGTTTGCTATTATATCGCACCAAGACTTGCTTTCGTTCTCTATCCGTACCTTAAAGTTGTTCTTCTCAAATATCTCAGTGATCTCCTGCTGCCAATTCGTACGATAATTTTCTACTTCAATGAATACGGTATTTATTCTAGCCAAATCTTTCGCGCTTAGAGCCTTAACTGCAGATAGTTCACAACATTCACAGTCTATCTTCACAAGATCTATTTCACCCTTAATGTTGCTCAGAATTTTGGTAAACGACTCGATCCGGATCTGAACCTTTTCGGGCTGCAACTTCGTATTGATGTACAAACGGAAAAGAGCACTGAGAATAGGTGTCAGTATGGGAGAAGTAGTATAATTCTTTACTTGATGTACTATACCAACTTCAAATTTTTCATCTGTATCATCACACCCGGTACTCATAGCACTTGCTCGTGGAAAATACTGAATTGTAGTACTATAATTTCTGTCACCAACTCCAACCGGATAGGGTTTGATATTACCATCCATTATCTTTGCATTATAATGTAACAATGAAAATATTTCTGGAACTGGTTCATAACAATACACAGTTGGATTCTTACAGAGTTCTGTACATCTTGCCGCAAACAACCCGATGTTAGCCCCGACATCAACTATGACTGGATCCGGCGCTAAATCGCGTAAAACCTCATCATATTCATGGTCTAAATAGATTTCCTTCCATACAGAGTATAATGATAGTTTATCACGCTTATCAAACTTGAAACCTTTGCTTTTCATAAACTCAATACTTGGACAAGTAATTCTATTCCACCACAGGATACCACACACCATTGATACCAATGTAATGGTGATGATGAACGCAATGATTGAACAGCAAGTTAGTAAAACTATTATAGGACTCCTCATTTATAACAAGTATAGATTAATAAAAGAGATTAAGTCACTGACTTTGTACGCATTGTATTCCGTCGAAAAGAATTGAATTCATAGACACTAACGAGAGGTTATAAGCAAGACAATGGCTTCCACAATGACAATGACAATTTACTCTGGTGACTTCAACAGCGACTTCAACCGCAGGTATCTACATGCCCCTATACCACTCAACCTTCCTTCTCGCAAGAGCGAACAAGTGGACCAAGAAGAGACACCCCCTCGTGTCTGGACTTACCTCTTAAATATACCAATCACTATGTAATTTATATTTTATGAATTATAAAATTATTATAAAAATAATTATTCCTTTCGAAAATACAAAGATAATCTTTTAACTCATTATTCGTAAAATAAATAAGTAATAGTTTTAAAATATTAGAATGAGTAATTTTTTTATTAAATAATTTATAAAAAAATTTATAAAAAAATTTATAAAAAAATTTATTAAATAATTTATAAAAAAATTTATTAAATAATTATGATTATAATATATTCTAATTACATATATGTTTAATAATAAAACTTTGATAATATTTGGAATTATATTATTTATTTTTTCAATTATATTTATGTTTAAAAGAAAAATATATGTAGAAAAATTTGAAAATCGAAATTTTTCATGCAAATATCCAGACAATCCGAATGAGTTAACAAAATACTGTCCAAAATGGTGTATAATAAATGATGGTCACATGAAAGAAAAATGTAAAAATGATTTATGTAAGAAATGTAAGATTTGTCAACATACTAATAATATGAGCAATCATGAAATTTCTAAATGGAGTTGTAAATCAACAGTTAAAGCATTAATTAAAAGTCTTATAGACGAATATATAAATAATATACCAGATGCAGTTTATCAATTTATTCACAATTCCCAAGTTATTTCAAAAGATATTGAAGAACTAATTGAAGAATATGAATATAAAATAAGAAATTCTAAAGAACCTTTAAAAATTATTAAAAAAATAGAACAAGAACTTTTATCTAATTGTGAAAATCAATATGATAAAAAATGTAATGATAAATTTATTAAAACACAAATTATTACAAAATTCCCAAATGTTCAAACTACATCTACAACAATTACACCTTTTTCGGATAAATGTAGGAAAAAACTATTAACTAGTAGAAATAAAAATATAAAAGAACAAGTTACTGATGAAGAATATATCAACCCAGATTTTAATTTAAATGTTAGTAAAAATAATAGTAATAAAATTCCAAATATTGAATTTATATCTAGACCTTTTAAAAATAAAGAATGTGATTTTAATTGTTATCTTCAAAGATATAGAAAATTGAGGAACTATTATGGTTCTTCGAATGTAAAAGATGCTGAAAAACATTATATAGATATAGGGAAAAATAAAGGATATGATTGTAGTTGCCCTAAATATAATGACTATATACGATGGGTTGGTATAGATATTTTAAAAATAATGATTTATGATTATAAAACTGGTGAAAACCAAAATGATATAATTTATATACTTACCAAGTACAATATAGTTTCTGATAATATAAAAATAAAAAAAATGAATTATATATTAAACCAAATTAAAGAATATAATAAAAATAAATCTAAAAAAATAATTGAAAGTAAACTTATAAATAAATTAAAACAATTTGAAAGTGCGGTTATACCGTTATCATTTGATTATTGGTTAAATATGTATAGGAATCAATTGTATATTTTATTTATTAATTTTATTGAAAACGGTTGCATATATAATATGAATATTTTAAATCAGTTGAAAGATAAAGGAATCCCTATAAATTTAGAAGTATTAGTAATTATTATGACGGTTTTTAAAGGTTTATCAAAAGCGTATTTAAAATCGAAAAATGAATCAAATGATTTGTTACAAGAAATAAAAATATATATAAATTTTTATTCAGATAATTATCACGATAAATCTAAAATTAATAGCAATCTGAATCTTTTGAAAAAATATTTAACTCAAGGATTTTTTAATATGTTTAAAACAATTTTTTATAATGGGTTGCCTTTAGACCTAAATGAAATAGATTTTGTTATAAACGAATGAACATTACATATACATATATTGTAAAGAATTATTTTCTTTATCAGTATTTACTTTTAATAAAATATCAATATTTTTTTTATTAATTTTGTATGGCAATTCAATTTCTCCAATATCAAATGGCAAAATTTCTTTATTGGAAGTTAATAAGAATACATTAATCTTTGAATATATCGAATCCAAACATTTTTTTAAAGCACGTACACCAGACTCGTCTGTATAATTTTCAATAATATATTTAATATCTTCGTCCTCTATAATTATAGTATCTTTATCTAATCCCAACTTTGTACAAATCTCTGGTATAAGATAACTCCTAGATATAGGCAATTTTTCTTCAATTTTGAAACCATCAATTTTAATATTGATTAATCTATCTAATAAAATTGGATTAATGTCATTTATATTATTATAAGAGAAAATGAATACAGACTTTGATAAATCAATATCCAATCCAGTGAAATATTTATCTTGAAAATTGGTATTTTGAGTATTATCAGTTAAATGGATTAACGCATTTATAATTTCGTCACCCTTTGGCGTTTTACTTACTTTATCTAACTCGTCAAAATAAAAAACGGGGTTCATACACTCCGCTTTCATAAGGACATCTATAACTTTTCCCCAAACCGAACCCTCATATGTATAACTATGACCTTCTAAAAACGAAGAATCACTACAACCTCCTAATGTTATAAAATGGAATGGGCGCTCAATTGCTTTTGATATACCGTTCTTTACTAAAGTTGTTTTACCTGTACCCATTGGACCTTGAATGCCAATTACATTTCCACCCGATTCTGGATTAGAAATCCATTGAGCTAGTAATTGTACAATTTGAATTTTAGTATCTTCGTGACCATATACAGCCTTATCTAATAATGTACGAGTTTTATTTAAATAATCATTAATCTCTTCTTTATTATTTTCTTTAGTAATTGGTAATTTTAAATAATTACCAAAAGGTATTTTCAGTAATCCATTAATCCAACCATTATATTTATTATCATTACTGCTCAAAAATTGTGATTTACTTATATCTTCTAATTTCTTAATAACTATTGCTTTATTTGGTAAAGTTAATTCTTTTTCTAAAATTTTAAATCGCATTGGTATATCTGTTTTATTATATTCTTTTATTTCTTCTTCTATATTATGGAAATATAATTTTTTATTATCGGGTAAATTTTTAAAATAATCATATTCTTGGTTACTATAATTTTTGTCATATAAACTGTCTTTACCTATATCCTTTTCGTTTTTATTAGTATACTTATTATTTAAAACTGGTTTTTCATTATCTAAAGGTTTATCATACACTGGTAAATTACTTTTATACATTTTTAATCTATCATATAAAGTTAAACTTGTATATGGTCTAACTTCGTATACTATATGGGGGCTTGCACTTACTGAATTATTATACTGTTGTGGTGGTTGTCTTCCATAATCATTCGGAGGTTGTCTTCTATAATCATGTGGTAGTTGTCTTCCATAATCATGTGGTGGTTGTCTTCCATAATCATTTGGTGGTTGTCTTCCATAATCATGTGGTGGTTGTCTTCCATAATCATTTGGTGGTTGTCTTCTATAATCCAATTTATGAATATCATATTTTGAACTGGAGTACATCATTGAATGAGGTAATCTATCGTAAATTGAAGCAGTCCCATTATGAGAAGGTGGTATTGGTGTTTCATAATTCTGTAAATTATCATAAGTAGGTGGTTCATATCTATTGTATGGTGATATTGGATATTTATTTAACATATTCTCATCAGATTTAGTGTCATGTAACTTTTCATGATTTATTTTCTCTTCGTACGATTTATTGGCACAATATTGTTCGTTGGATTTGTTGTGTATATTGTTGTGTATATTGTTTTCTTTATTTTTATATTTTGTGATATTTTCTAATTGTTTAGATATATTTTTAACAACTATATCATTTTTATGTTTATTATTATATATATTATTTCGTAAATGTTGATATTTATCATTTATGGATTTGGAATTAAACTCCTTATCTTTTTTTTTTATATTAATACTGTTATCAATTTTAATATTATCGTGATTGATATTCGTAAATGTAGAATTTTTAATAATATTCTCCAAAAATACTATATTTTTAATATTTTTGATAGTTTCTTTATTTACCGAAAAATCAAAAATACTTTTTAATGTATCTTTAGTTAAAGTTTTGTATTCTGAATTATTTACTGTTAATATATATATAATTATCTCTAATTCTGATTCAATTATATCGTATTTATCATCTGACATTTAATTATATATATATTGATATATGTTTTTTCTTAAATACTATTCTATTTTTTTAATAATCATTAATAAATTCAAAACCATCATTTAATTCATCTATTAATTCAACTATTTTTTTTTTAACAATATTTTTTAAAATAATATTTGGTAAAACTTGTTTATTCACTAATTTAGTATTTAAAATTGGACTTTTATCCGAATAAGATAAATGTTTATTTAAAAAATTTCTTTCATATGAATAACCATCTGAACATATAACTGGGTCAATTAGTGGAAATTTACTTATTGGACATAGATATTCTTCGGGAATTTTTGGTAATATTTCTTTTTCGAATTCTTCGTTATTTATTTTATATAAATAATAGGTGCTGAAGATATTTTTATTACTTAATAATATTTCAATTGATAAATATAAATCTAATATATCTAAATATAATTTTATTGATTTATTATTAATAATGGCAATGATTTCAGAAACATAATCATTAAATGATAAATTATTATTATCTTTTATATTTAAATTCGCACCATATGAACATAATAACTTTATAAAATCTAAAATTGTAACCGAATTATATAAATTTTTAAAACTTATTTCAGTATTTTCTATATAAGAACCAAAAATTATATCAAAATTACCTATACTACTACTTTTATCTAATTCGATTAACATATAATTTAATGGAGTATTATTATTTAAATCAGTAATATTTGGTTCTGCTCCCAATTCTAATAATGTATAAACTATTTCATAATTTTTACTATATGCTGCCATAATTAATGGAGAATAACCTAACAAATTTTTATAATTAATATCTGCATCATATATATTGATTAATATTTTTATTATTTTACTAATTTTAACAATATCTATATCTGAATTACTTTCATATGATTTTAAAAGTTTATCATTAATTGATGATAGTAATAATAATGCATAATTCGCATTTCCACCATTATTAATGAATATATTAAATATTTTCAAATATACATCGAATTTAATAGATGAAATCATAATTGGATGACATAAAAGAGATATAGGTGTTAATTTTATATTACTACAGTATATGTTTGGATTTAAATCCGAATTTTTAAAAATAAACCGAAGCATTTTAACTGGGTCGTTATAAAATTTATTTCTTAAAATACATAGTAAATATGAAATTAATGGTGAAACATAATAATTTTCAATATCTAAAGTATAAAATAATTTATTAGATTTATTATTAAAATTAATTATATTATATACCTCTTTATTTATATATATATTATTATCTTTTTTATAATTATTTTTAAGTTTTACATTATTATCTAATAATAATTGAATCATATCAATATAATTATAATAAATACATATATTGATTATATTAATATTTTTGAAAATATCAATTATATCAAAATTTGCTTCGGATTTTAGTAAATAATTAACTAAAAATATATTATTTTTTTTTATTGCACATACTATTGGATAAATACCATGTTTATTATAACATATATTACAAGAAACATCTGAAATTTTACAATTTGGATCGTGTGCTGTGTAAATATTTAAATCTGCACCATATGTTATTAGTGTTTGAATACAATCCTTTTTATTTTGATCAATCGCGTGAAGTAATGAATGTTGTAAAGTTTTATTTTGCTTATTATACAATAAACATGATAATAATTTATTATATCCATTATGTGCTGAAAAATTTACTAAATATGATTTACTAAAATTATAAAAATTATCAGTTAATAATAATTCTATATAATTTTCTTCTAATAACTTAAATTTAATTATGGATAATTTAAGTAATTTATCAATATTTAAATTATAATTTATAAATATTGTTATAATATCTATATCAAAATTTTCTAATAATGATAATATAATAACTTCCGTGATTTTACTATTTTCTTCTAATAATAATTTTATTATATTTATATATTTGTTTTCAATACTATATATTATTCCATTTTGAAAATAATTACTATTATCCAAAATCTTAATATGTCTTTTAATTATTTTTAAATTAAATTCATCTAATTTATCATAATTAATATTAAGAAAATCCAAATATTCTTCCATTTATATTTTACTATTAATATTTATACTAATGAATGTAAAATATTTTGGAATATTATACTCAGTGATAATGTATGGTATTTTAATAATTAGTATGTTTATTATTATAATACTTTAAAAAAAATTTTTATTTTTTTTTTATTATTTTAATTATTTAAATAATTCGAATCATCAGACTCATCCGAATCATCCGAATCATCCGAATCATCCGAATCATCCAAATCATGTGACTTATTGGAATCATCCGACTCATCTGACTCATATGACTCATCTGACTCATCTGACTCATCTGACTCATATGACTCATCTGACTCATCTGACTCATCTGACTCATCAGAATCATTAAAATTTTCAGTTATATCATTTATATTTGAACTAATCTCATTGCTATTTAATTCGCTATGCATTTCTTGAGTATTTAACATCAATTTCTTTTGAATTTTTTCTAATTTTAGTATTTCTTTTATATCTATATCCTCTTTATTATTTTTAATTTGATTATAATATTTTTGCAATATTAATAAACTACCATCAATATCTCGGTTAGTTTTATTTTTATATATGTTTATAGTTTTTTTAAGAGTTGAACTCAAAATATGAATTTCTACTAATTTTTGTATAAATAATTCGTCTACAAATTTACATTCATTTTTAATTTGATTAAAGTATTTTAAAATATCATTTATTGAATTTTGAATCATATAAAATATTAATATTAATATATAATAATATTTTTATTTAACCATATATAATACTCAAAATATTGGTTTTTTATAACTATTATTTATTGTATCATTATCGTTTCTAATATTTTCATAATCATTACTAATATTTTCATAATCTTTCCTTAAAGATTTTTTCAAATCATTAATTTCATTTTTCTTAATATTTATTAATAATATACTTTTTTTAATAAATTTATTAGATATTTTTTTATTACTGAATGACTTTATTAAAGTTTCTATAATATTTCTACAACTTAAATTATAATCTTTATGATTTGTTAAATATTTATTTGCGTATATCCTATATATATTAAATAATCTAACAAAGAAATTATGTGCGAATATTAAAAATTTTTCTTTATCTGTGCATTGTTTAAGATATTTATTAATACATCCCCTTTTCGTTTTACACGTATATTTCACAGTTTTTTTTAATTTTTTATATTTTGAACTTGTAGTTAAATTAATATAGTTATTCATTAATATTAATAAATATATTATTTTATACTTATATTAAAAAAAAAATTTATTTTAATAACCGATTAAATGATTTTACTCTGATTTTTTTATTCTTTGTTCTTCTTTCGTGATGTTTTACATGTGTTTTTCTATTATCTGGGTCGTGTAATTTATATTTATTATCTTTTTTAACTCGTTCAATTGCACCATTTATATCAATTCCTATATTTTTTAAAGAATTTTTTAAAGTCTCGTGTTCTTTCATTATATCATTTTGTACTTGTTTCAAATGTAGTCTTTTTCCGCGAGTAAGGACCCTATTATTTTTAGTTTTCCTTACAATATTTACTAATTTTTTTATATATTGTTTTTCCTTTATGCTTTTTTTTTCCAATTCATTTATAACCGCTTTTAACGAATTAAATAATTCAATTACTTCATTGTGTTTATTGATATAATTACTATCAGATTGTTTATAATTTTTTAATAAATATCTAACATGTCCTATAAGTTTATCTATATTTCTTTTTTTGTTTGAATGTGTGTATACTTTTTTACTATTTGAATCAGAATTATTTGAATCAGAATTATTTGAATCAGAATTATTTGAATCAGAATTATTTGAATCAGAATTATTTGATTTCAACTTATTTATTTTATTACTATTATTTATTTTATTACTATTATTTTTATGTATAAAGTTATTTGCCATTAAATCAATTGGTTCATTAGAAACTACATTTTTTAAAATATCTGCCATCGATGTATATAATATTATAATATTTTATTTATATTTTAATTAATTATTTATTTTTAATCATATATTATTCTCGTATTAAATATATGGTTACAATCCGTTTTAAAAATATTTAATATTCTATAATTTATATTAATATTTTAGATTTTATAATACTTATTAATGAATTATGATTTGTAGAGAATACCTCTTTAAGATTGTTATTTGAATATATATGTATTAAAGGTACCGTAGTTATATCTAAATCTGTTACAAGTTCGCAAGCATTATCTATATTTACTTTATAAAAAATAATATTATTATTACATAAATTATTTTCAATTATATGTTCTTGTTTAACACATGTATGACACCAAGACGCATAAAAATATATTAATATTAAATGGGTTTTATTATTTATAATATTTTTAAATTGTTTTAAATTAAGTATTTCTTTAGAAATCATTGTATATAAGATAATTTATTATTTAAGTAATAAATAAATAATTAAAATATGGATATTTTTAGAATCAATATAGAAAGTAAATCATTAATTAATCTTAAAATTAAAAAGAGATTTTTTTTTAAAGTAAGTTTGGTAAAAAAAAATTATTCAGAATTGAATAGTAATAAACGAATTAAACCAAAAAAATTAATTGAAAATAAGAAATTAATTGAAAATAAGAAATTAATTGAAAATAAGAAATTAATTGAAAATAAGAAATTAATTGA
>Ga0115006_10000055_pt1 | contig 51764 bp, 46 predicted proteins | sample ArcOceMetagenome_3_FD_88943 | JGI IMG/M metagenome (GOLD analysis project Ga0115006, IMG submission 88943) | Marine eukaryotic phytoplankton communities from Arctic Ocean - Arctic Ocean- Svalbard ARC20M Metagenome | ecosystem: Environmental > Aquatic > Marine > Oceanic | place: Arctic Ocean...
AGCGGAGAAGGAGGGATTCGAACCCCCGGACCTGTTACAGTCAGTAGTTTTCAAGACTACCGCATTCGACCACTCTGCCACTTCTCCTGGATCTAATATCGCTTTAGAGGAATGTTTTCCTGCCTAAGCGGCTGCGAAAATAATCTAATACTCGTTGAATCAAATAAAAATCACAATCAATTTCATTAAAATTAAAATAAGTTAATATGTCGATTTTTATGATTTATCAAGTAGCTCAAAATAGTATGAACTTATTTGGCTTAGCTAGCTTTGTCTATACTTCTATTGAGTTCAAAACCTATGAGAACCACAAAGCAGTTTACATATATAAGTATCATAAGTACCAGTAATGTGCCCACAGAACCATATAGTTTATTATACGAGTTGAAATTTTCTACATAAATCCCAAACCCCCAAGTACTGACTATTGATAAAATAGTAGCTACGGTACTTCCTGCACTAAAGAATCTCCATTGCGCTCCTTTGTTTGATCCAAAGAAATAAAGTGAGCTAAAGATGAAATATACCAATGCAACTGTTAGAGTGAACTCAATAATATTAAGTAGAATGGGAGTCAACGTGTCATTAAAACTTACTTGATCGTCTATAAATCTAAATCCGTAATTGAAGGTGATGCTTAAGAGGATAGTGGTAATAAGAAGTGAAATAACAAGGAAAAGCAAGATAACACTTTTTGCTCTAATATCGAACCAATTACGTTGCATCTTGCTCTCTAGTCCAGAGTCAAAAGCAGCAAGCATACTAGCAAAACCATTACTACTAAAGTAAAGTGCAGCGATAAAACCAAAAGACAATAAACCTGCATTTTGATTTGTAATGATATCTTGTATAGTTTCGTTTACAAAATCAAAAGCGTTGGCAGGTAGAAACTTTTGAATAAACTCAGTGATAAGAACATCTAAGTTATCTATTGGTACATAGGGTATTAGAGTGAATAAAAAGATAATTAGAGGAAAAATAGCAATAAAGAAATTAAACGCAAGTGAAGAAGCACGTAAATTTAAGTCTTCTTCAAAAAGTCCATTCATAAAAAATTTACCTACCTGATAGACGGATTTACCTCTAAAACCTGGTAGGCTTACGTTTACCAATTTTCTATCTAAAAAAACATCTGCTTCTTTGAGTTTCGATATAATTTTTCTTTTTATTTTCAAAGTAAATGACACTGCAAATAACAAGAATTAAATAGTTTTGCCACAATTAAATTTATGAGCAAAATACATAATTTTTCAGCAGGACCAGCTATCCTACCTCAAGAGGTGATTCAAAACTGTTCCGATGCTATATTAAACTTTGCAGGAACTAACTTGTCTCTCATAGAAGTGTCGCATAGAAGCAAGGAGTTCGTGGCTGTAATGGATGAGGCTAGAAGCTTAGTAAAAAAAATAATGAAGCTAGGTGATGACTATGAAGTTATGTATCTACAAGGGGGTGCTAGTATGCAGTTCGTAATGACTGCTATGAATTTATTGGAAACAAAAGCGGCTTATACCAAAACAGGTACTTGGGCTAAAAATGCAATAAAAGAGGCTCAAGCATTTGGCAAAGTAGATGTTCTAGGAAGTTCAGAGGATAAAAAATTTAGCTATATTCCTAAAGATTTTGTCATTTCTGAGGATTACGATTATTTTCATTGTACGTCAAATAATACCATAAGTGGTACACAGATGCAAGCTTTCCCTGTTTGCCCTACTAGTTTGGTTTGCGATATGAGTTCAGATATTTTTAGTCGAGATTTAGATTTTTCACAATTTGATTTAATCTATGCTGGGGCTCAGAAAAATATGGGACCTGCAGGTACAACACTTGTAGTAGTAAAAAAGAGTATTCTAGGAAAAGTAAGTAGACATATACCAACTATACTAACCTACCAAACGCATATAGAGAAGGAGTCTATGTTCAATACTCCATCTGTATTTGCAGTATATGGCTGTTTACAGACTTTGAAATGGATAGACAAACAAGGGTTATCTCATATAGAGAAGATAAACACAGATAAATCAAATTTACTTTATAATGCTATCGACGGAAATGATTCTTTTGAAGGAACTACTGCTATTGAAGATAGATCTAAAATGAATGTGACTTTTGTCTTAAAAGATGATACTAAAAATGCAGCATTTTTAGACGCTTGTGCAGAAGCTAAAATTAATGGAATAAAAGGTCATAGAAGTGTTGGCGGATTTAGAGCGAGCATGTATAATGCATTGGGTCTAGATAGTGTTCAGGCATTAGTGGATGTGATGAACAAATTTTAATTAAGAAATAAAGAATTGATGAAGATACTAATAAACGACGGATTGCACTCTGCGGGTATTGCTTTACTCGAAAAAGCAGGACACCAAGTAGATACGAATACTATAGCTCAGGATGATTTACTCAATAAATTGAATGAATACGATGCTATCTTAGTAAGAAGTGCGACTACCGTTAGAAAAGATTTAATGGATGCAGCACCAAATCTGAAGGTTATCGGTAGAGGTGGAGTTGGTTTAGATAATATAGATGTGGAGTATGCAAAGTCTAAAAACATATCAGTTTTTAATACTCCTGCAGCTTCGTCTAGATCTGTTGCAGAATTAGCAATGGCACATTTATTTGGGATAGTTCGTTCTCTGCCTGCTGTAAATAAGGCAATGTCGCTAGACGGAGTTTCTGATTTTAAAGCTTTGAAAAAATCTGCTAGCAAAGGGATAGAACTTCAAGGTAAAACTCTTGGCCTTATTGGTTTTGGGCGAATAGGTAGAGAAACCGCCAGTATTGCTATAGGTTGTGGAATGAAAATAATTGCCTATGATCCTTATTTAACTGAAGGTGATATAGAACTGCAATTGCATCCTGAATACAATTTTAAGCATAAAATAAACGTTAAGACTATAAGTAAAGAAGAGTTGTTGGCATCTGCAGACTTTATAAGTTTACACATACCAGGTGGTCAAGGATACGTATTAGATACTGCAGATTTTGCTAAAATGAAAGATGGAGCAGGTATAGTAAATTGTGCCAGAGGTGGAACCATCAGTGAAGATGCACTACTACAAGCCATGGATAGCGGGAAAGTAAAATATATAGCTACTGACGTTTTCGAAAAAGAGCCACCTGTAGATGAGCGAATATTACGAGTGAATTCTATAGGGCTGAGCCCACACATAGGTGCTAGTACTAGTGAAGCACAAGAACGTGTAGGCGTAGAGTTAGCAGAAAAGATTATCGAATTTTTCAAATAAAATTTCCTTGCCAAAAGTCTTTCCATTTAGAGCCTTACGGCCTAATCCTGATTTTGTAAACTTAATTACAGCTAAGTCTTCAGATTTTCCAAATCACGAAGATTTAGTACGTGAAATACGCAGTAACTCTTTTACCTTTCATCACGTTACTAAAAGTCACTTAAGTTATAGTGGAGCATATCAAGAGCCTGAAAAATTTTTACCTTTTGCTAGTCAGTATATTAAGGAGATGAAGAAAAAGGGGGTGCTGATAAAAGAAGAATTGGAAGCCTTTTATCTATACGAGCAAGTTAGAAAAGACGATAAGTCATTCAAAGGAATAATTGCCTTATGCTCAATAGAAGATTACAAAGCCAATAAAATAAAAAAGCACGAAGAGATTCGTCCAAGTAGACTCAAGTTTTTAATAGAATTATTTAAAACTACCAAAGTAATGGGAGAGCCTACATTACTTGCTCACAATGGACAGATAGATCTTGAGCAATTTTCAGGTACTAAGCTTTATGCTTTTACTACTTTAGACGATAAAAAGCATACCATACATAGAATAGATAACCCTATAGAAATAGCGAGCCTTCAGCACAGTCTGGGGAATATTTCTGATTTCTATATAGCAGATGGACATCATAGATCTGCATCTACTAAAGAATTTAACGCACAGGTAAATCGACTAGATAATGATAAGTCCATGTGCTTTATAATACAAGAAGATGTCTTAGAAATACTTCCTTTTCATAGGCTTATCAAGCCAGTAGTATCTGTGGCTACAGAAGATATAATAGCTGAGCTCAGTAAGGTTTTTAAGGTAACTAAATCTGAAAAATCTTTATACGAAATACAAGAGAGAAATACTTTTGGTTTATACGTTGGTAAGCAGTGGTATAAATTAATACCCAAGATTGTTCTGCAAAGAGCAGACATAGTAGAGATGGAAGAGCTTATAGTAAAAGGTGTATTTGGAATAGAAGATAGCCGCACCGATTCTCAAATATCATTTCACGCATTCAATAGCGGAGAGTCGCTACTTACTAATCTAGTAGATACTGATACCTACAGTATTGCCATAACCAGCAAAGCTTGTGATTTCTCCGAGGTGAGAGCTATAGCAGATGCTAATCAAACAATGCCACCCAAATCTACATATATAGAACCCAAACTTAGATCTGGAATGATCATCCAAGAGTTTGGAATTGTAAAATAAATAAGGTCTAGTAAATTGAGTCTCTTTAGTCTTATGCTAATGCAATAGACTTCTTAGTAGATAATTGATATACTACATAGATACCAAGACTAAATACTATTTGGCTTACAAGTGTAGCTCTGAAGAAGGGTAGGCCTAACTCATAAGAAGTCATTAATCCTGCAAAATCCTTAGTATATTCTGGCATAGTAAGCCAAGAGCCTGCATTACTTATTAAAAAGAAGGCTACGGCAGCTAATAAACTACCACCTAAAACTTTCGTGAGAGAAGCGTTTTTGTAAAAAAATGTTCCAATTAAAATTATAGCGGCAAATGACGCGTATACGAAAAAGAAGTCTGTAGTAAATAGATACTCCATATTTAGAGGATTACTAAAGCCTAATAAAATATCTCCTAGAAGTAGAGCACCTATTGGCACTACCCATCTCAATACCTTAGAGCTAAACAACATACCGCCCATTAGTGCTATAGCACCTAATGGATTAAAATTTGGTATTTGAAAAACAACTCTTATTAGTACTAGTGCTACGAGTATTACCGAAAGTAAAATTATATCCTGCTTTTTCATCTGATTTATATAAGTGACAGCAAAGTTAAAAATCTTTATGTCACAACGAAACAAGACAACCTGACAGCTACTTAATATTTGTTAATAAATGATTTGCAAAATACTAAAAATCAGAGTATTAAACTGTTTTTAAGAACCTAATTATAAGTGAATAAATTTAGTTTTAGGCTAAAATGTTTAACAAATGTTAATTTAACAAATGTTGATTGTTTTACATTTGTTAATAGAAGTGATGAGTATAAATAAGAGAGTAGAGCAACTAGTAGAAAAGACAAGTACAAGCAAGTCTGCCTTTTCTATAGCCACAGGTATAAGCACGGTAATACTATCTCACATAAGTTCTGGAAGGAACAAAGTGAGTCTTACCGCAGTAGAGCAAATACTAAAAGCGTTTCCTAGTGTGAGTTCAGATTGGTTAGTGCTAGGCAAAGGTTCAATGTTTAGAGACGCATTGGGAGATGACATAGCATCAGAACTCCAAGACAACTTAGGTGCAATAGAGCAAGAGACGCAACGCTACATAAAGTCTGTCGAAAGTAAAATTAATAAAATGAAAGAGACAATTTTAGATTTAAGCTAGCAATCTATTTACTCGTGTTTATATTGCCCGCTCATATGATTAAAAGCACCTTAACCATAACTTTAATTGTCTTTAGCCTGGTGGCTTTAGCTATAATACCACAACCCGTTTCTATAATAACTAGTCACATTAATGAGGTGCTAGCCAAAGATGGCTTTGTTCCCGAATTTGTAATTAATGATGAAGTGCCTAGTTCTGGTGATGTTATGAACTACTACGGTCAGCAGACCTATAAAGGTATACCAGTTTACAATACAGAATTTAATATAAGCCTGAGGAGCAGTAAAGTGGTAAATTTTAAGCATAAATTCATAGTAAATATAACCAACCTAATAGCTTCTGAAGATTTTGAGTTAAATGCTATTGATGCTTTAGCTAAATATACGGGTAAGGTATCTAATGCTATAGCTAGTGTATATGAAGATGCTAGTAATAAACTTATAATAATAGATAGAAGTATCTCAAATGAGGACATTCATACTAGTAGAATATGGGTGCTTGATGGTAAAATGATAGTGCCTGCCTACAGTCTTGCTTTTCTGGAGCCAGAGGGTAAGCACTGGTACGATGCACGAGTAAGTGCGTCATCAGGAGCATTACTAAGTAGAAATGACTGGATGACAGAGTGCCATTTAGAAGACTTTGGGATTGTATCTAGCCATACAGCTAAAACCTTGGCGTATTCTCCTAGAGTGGAGCAGGTGCAATTATCTAATAAGAAAACAGCTACAGCATCCTATAACGTATTTGCATACCCAATAGAAAGTCCAAATCACGGTAATAGAAGCATTGTTGTAAGTCCAGAAAATACGGATGCGTCTCCATTCGGATGGCACGATACGAATGGAGCTACAGGAGAAGAATTTACTATTACCCGGGGGAATAATGTGCATGCAAGTGAGGATATTGCAGCTGAAGATATACCCGGTTCTAGTCCAGATGGTGGGTCTACACTTACTTTTGACGCTACCTTTGATGCAAATCAAAGTGCTGCAAATTTTACAGATGCAGCCATAATCAATCTATTCTATTGGAATAATGTAATGCACGATGTCTGGTGGCATTATGGATTTGACGAGATCTCTGGAAATTTTCAGAGCAATAACTACGGTAATGGAGGAGGAGAAGATGACTATGTGTTAGCAGATGCACAAGATGGCAGCGGTACTAATAATGCAAATTTTGGTACTCCACCTGATGGTCAAAACCCTAGAATGCAGATGTTTCTTTGGAACTCTGCACCATCAGGAGACTATTTTGCAGTAAATAGCCCCGCTAACGTAGCAGGTAAGAAATCAAGTAATAGAGCCCAGTTTGGCCCGCAACTTACTACCACACCTCTTACTGGGAATTTAGTATTGGTAGATGATGGTAGTACTAATAGTGAGCAAGGATGTAATTCATTAAATAACTCGACTCAACTAAATGGAAATATCGCCTTGATATTAAGAAGAGGTTGTAATTTTACGGTTAAAGTAAAAAATGCTCAAGATGCAGGAGCTATAGCCGTTGTCATATATGATGATGCCGCCGGGGATCCTTCCCTAATGGGAGGAACTGATGGTACAGTATCTATTCCGAGCATAATGATTACTAACTCTGACGGAGTAGAACTGATTGATCTACTAAGTACACAGGTAGTGAATGTAAGCCTATACGATTCTAGTAATGTAGGTACTACTACTTTTGATAGTGATTTTGATAATGGAGTAATAGCTCATGAGTACGGCCACGGAATTTCTAATAGACTAACAGGAGGACCTGCGGCTAGCGGCTGCTTGAGTAATGAGGAGCAAATGGGAGAGGGCTGGAGTGATTTTTTCTCATTAGTTATGACGCACCAATCGAGCGACTCTGCAAACCAGCTAAGAGGCATAGGAACGTATGTAAAAAACGAACCAGTAATCGGTGGAGGTATCAGACCATATCCATATTCCGCTGATATTACCAGAAGCCCATACTCTTATGATGATATTAAATCATTTTCTGTACCTCACGGAGTAGGAAGTGTATGGTGCTCTATGTTATGGGACCTTTATTGGGTTATGATAGAGAAATATGGCTACGATGGTGATATCTACGATGGTACTGGAGGTAATAATAAGGCAATGCAGCTAGTCATCGACGGACTTAAACTACAAAGCTGTAATCCTGGATTCGAAGATGGTAGAGACGCTATTTTACTAGCAGATAAACTGAATAATAACGGTGAAGATGAGCTGTTAATCTGGCAAGTATTTGCTAGAAGAGGGATGGGTTTTGGTGCCGACCAAGGAAGTTCTAATGATAGAGGAGATGGGTCTGAGGATTTTGAAATACCACCTTATTTGAAAAATAACCTTGTTTTCGAAAAGTTAGCTGTTAGCGAGTCGTTGAATAATGAAAATCTTTCGTACACCCTAAAAGCTTACAATAGGACTAGCAATACTATTCATACTATACTAATTACAGATACGCTCAGCAGTGATGTGAGCTTGGTAAGTAGTTCCTTAGCTTGTGATGCTACTTTTGCAAATGGGATAATCTCTATATCGCTAGATAGTCTAGCGGCACTCGATTCCTTTATCTGCACATTTGACGTAGTTCCTAGTCTTACTAAAACTACAGCATTAATCTTTGAAGATGACGTGGAAGATACCGAAAGCGAATGGACCGCAACGGAACTGCTTGGTGCTAACGGCTGGGGTATTTCGTCTTTGAAAGCCAATAGTGGAGATAAAAGTTGGTTTGTTTCAAATCAGGACCAAAGTACAGACTATACGCTTGAGAGAAATTTTGATTTAGCAAATCTTAATAATCCGGTTTTTAGCTTCAGTCATTATTATAATTCTGAAGAGACTTGGGATGGTGGTGTAGTAGAAATAAAAACAGAGTTAGGAGACTGGCAAGACGCAGGAGAGCTATTTATAGAAAACGGATATAATAGTGCTATCCAGATAAACCAAGCTAGTAATATTAGCGGTAGAAATGCTTTTACAGGTAATAGCGTTACCTTTAATCAATCTAAAATAAGCCTACAAGACTTTGCGGGTGAAACTATAAGTATAAGGTTCAGATTTGCCAGTGATGGAGCTGCAGGCATAGAAGGATGGTATATAGACGATATGACCATATCAGACGCTGTAGTAGTAACCAACTCAGCAACTGTAAATTATGGAGATGATAAAGTAGCTACATCCGCTGTAAGTACCTTTATTACGGGAGCCCCAGTAACTAGTGTATCTAATTATAATTTATTGGATAATGTAAGGGTATACCCAAATCCTGCACAAAACTATGTGACTATAGATAATGAAACTACACATTTATACTCATACCAACTTAGAACCCTTGACGGTCGAATATTAACAGAGAATAATGAGATAAAAGGAAAGTTTAGAGTTGATTTGACAGATGTCGTCATGGGCGTGTATCTACTTACAGTATTAGAAAATGATACAAGAAGAACATTCAAGGTTATGATTCAACAATAGAACAGATACATACTAAAAAAGGAGCTAATCGTCGATTAGCTCCTTTTTTTATGTTAAGTGTTGACTAGTTAAGACCTTTTTTTGATCTCATCTCTGAGCATAGCTGCTCTATCATAATCTTCTATTTGAATAGCTTTATCGAGTTCTTTGTTTAAATCTACAAGAGATAGTGAATTTAAGCTGTTGACTTCTTTTTGCTTTGGTTCGAATGTTTGCTTGCTTCTTTCTGCATCGTCCATATCTGCCTCATCATCTGCGTCATATATTATTCCTGCATTATCCATAATCGTCTTGTAGGTATAGATAGGGCACTTGGCTCTAAGGGCCATAGCAATAGCGTCTGACGTCCGAGAATCTATGACATGCTGCTCACCATTTTGTTCGGTTACCAATTTTGCATAAAAGACACCTTCCTTAAGCTGGTCTATTATTACTTCTTTTAGCTCAATACTATATTTTGTAAATGTATCGAACATAAGATCGTGAGTTAGTGGACGCTGTGGAGTAAGACCCTCTATGACTAAAGCTATAGACTGAGCCTCGTAACTACCGATAACTATAGGGAGTTTTAATTCTCCATTTTCTTCTCCTAAGATTAACGTGTAGCTATTCCGTTGAGAATGGCCAGATGTTAGTCCTACAATGTTTAATTCTATTTTTTCGCCCATAGCGATACTTACTTAACTATTATTAGGCTTAGCCTTTTAATTCGTTTACTCTTTTGAGAAGCTTTGGTAATACCTCGAAAGCATCACCAACTATTCCATAATCTGCAGCCTTAAAGAAGGGAGCCTCTGGGTCAGTATTTATAACACAAATCACCTTACTACTTCCTACACCAGCAAGATGCTGAATAGCACCTGATATACCTGCAGCTATATATAGATTTGGTTTAATAGTAATACCTGTTTGACCTACGTGCTCACTATGTGGTCTCCATCCCATATCGCTTACAGGTTTAGAGCATGCTGTCGCAGCACCCAAAGCATTAGCTAGGTCTTCTACCATATGCCAATTTTCGGGTCCTTTTAGTCCTCTACCTGCAGATATTACTAGTTCTGCTTCTGTCAATGGTATTTTACCTGTCTCTTTATTAGTAGATACTATAGTTGTATTAATAGCATCTGAGGTTACAGATACACTTGCAGCTTCAGCAGATACATCACTACCGTCACTGTTTATCTTATATGAATTAGGTATAATAGTTAGTACCTTCTTGTCATTATTTATAGATACATGTGCCATAGCTTTACTAGAAAAACTAGTCTTTTTTACAGTAAAACCACTATCTGTATTAGCCATATCTACTACACCTGTTACCAGTGCAGCCTCATTTTTTACCGCTACCAGTGGAGCTATTGACTTCCCTGTATAGGTTTGCGATATTACTATCGTATCTCCTCCATTGGCTTGAGCCACTTCGCTAAGTGCCTTAGCATATACCTGCGGATTGAATGTAGTAAATACATCACCAGAAACATTCAATTCTTTGTCTGCTCCGTATGTACCTAAATTTTCTGGGCCTTTATTGCCTATAGCTACTGCAATACACTCAGTAGATAGCTTTGTAGCCAGATCTTTACCATAAGTCACAGCCTCAAAACTGGACTTCTTATACACTCCGTTGTCGCTTTCAGCGAATACTATAACTGCCATTATCTTAAAATAATTTTTCTTGATTGTGTAAAATATCTATTAACTGCTCGGCGTTTTGGGCATCTATCATTTTTACCCCACTTTTAGCTGGGGGCAACTCATACTTAGATACACTTGTGTAATCATATTTATCTACAGCAGGTACGACATTTAGTGGTTTACTACGAGCCATCATTATACCTCTCATGTTAGGTATTCTAGGTTCGCAAAGGTCTTTTTGGGCACTTACTACGCACGGTGTGTTTGCAGTTAGCATTTCTCTGCCTCCGTCTATATCTCTAGTAGCCTTTATAATATCACCCTCAGCATCTAGTTCCATAGCTACGTTTATAAGCGGCCAGCCTAGCATTTCTGCCACTAGACCTTGCACTTGTCCACCATTATAATCTATAGATTCTCTGCCAGTAAGTACTAAGTTGTATTCGCCAGCTTTGGCATGTTCTGCTATTTGAGCAGCTACATACATGCCGTCTTTTGGACTAGCATCTACACGAATAGCATCTCCGGCACCCATTGCCAAGGCTTTTCTTATCACTGGTTCTATATCTGCTTCACCCACGGTTATTACGGTTACAGATCCACCATTGGCTTCTGTCATTTCCAAAGCTCTAGTAAGCGAAAGTTCATCGTAAGGATTTATAATAAACTGTACTCCAGCCTTGTTAAACTGCGTATCGCCATCGGTAAAGGTGATTTTAGTGGTAGTATCTGGGACTACACTTACACACACTAATATTTTCATTCTAAAAAATTGTGTTAAAATTGAGGTGCGAAAGTAAGATTAATTGAGTAAAATAGAGGAGAATATGGAGAGAATAGAACAGATTAAAACGTTTTTAAATGATACACCAGAAGATACATTTCTAAACTATGCCTTGGCCATAGAGTATGTAGCTCTGGCAAAGGATTCCGAAGCTCGTAAAATTTTCGAAAAGTTGCTTCTTCAAGAGCCTAATTACTCTGCTACCTATTATCACTTGGCTAAGCTATATGAGCGACAAGAAGAGGATCAACTAGCTGAAGAGACTTATCAAAAAGGTATGGAGGTAACTAAAAGACTAGGGGAGAAGCATGCCCATGGCGAGCTTCGCGGTGCATATGAAGAGTTAACATTTTAAAGTCATAAAAAGTAAGCTTGTTACTATAATGATCGTCAATCATAACTTTGTTTAGGTGCAATGATTTATAAATTTATATGAGTCATTGCAATGTTAATGCATCTAATTATAAGATAGCTACTCTTCAAAATAAATGGAAATGAGGAAGAGCATTGGTTGAGTAATGTTATTAGTTTGCTACGTAAGTAGCCTAGCATATATTTGCTCGATAAAGTATGAGTATATTTCAAGCTAAGGATCAAAATTTCGAGTCTAAAATAAGAGAAAGACTTAGCGGTCAGCATTTTATGCACCTAATGGGTTTTAATATTACTACAATACTTGCTGGTGAAGTTACGGGAGAAATGAAACTAGAACAAAAACATCTACAGCAATACTGCTTTGTCCATGGAGGTGTCACTGCTACTATTTTAGATATCACAATGGGATTTGCAGCTTATAGCCTAATGCCCCTGGGCAAAGGAGTAGTAACTGCCAATATTAGTGTAGACTATTTACATCCTGGAGATGGTGATCGCATTATAGCTGTTGGTTCTGTAGAAAAACCAGGAAAAAAAATGGTTTTCACCTCAGGTAAGGTGTATATAGAAAAGAATGGTGTGCGTAAGTTAATAGCGAGTGCTAGAGCTGTAATGGCGGTAATAGAGAGTAAAATAGACTCCTAAGTCAGAGTCATATCGAGCAAATTATCCATTTTATCTTTTAGGTTATCACTACTTGTTTTATTTTCGACATAAGGTGTATTTACCGTTTCATCTTTCCTTATAATATTATTTTTGAACTTTGTGAAGTTCTGCTCCATTTCGTAATTGTATCCTAACAAGATTTTTGTAATAATATAATTATATATATAGTTGGCTAACAAATTAAGAACAATTCTAACTATGGCATAATTATCCATATACATTTGCAATGCATCAATATGAATATAATTATTGCTGGAGGAGGGGAAGTTGGTTACTACCTTGCCAAGCTATTAACTAAGGAGTCTCATTCGATTGTTTTAATAGACAACCGAGCTAAGGTTCTGAATAGAGCAGATTCAGAAATGGACTTACTTACCATTCACGGCAACGCTTATTCCATAAGTATTTTAGATAAAGCAGGAATATCCGACTGTGACTTGCTCATAGCTGTAACGTCATCTGAGACTACAAACCTCACCATAGCAACGCTTGGCAAACAATTAGGAGCTAAAAAGACAATTGCAAGGGTCAACAATTCAGAGTTTTTAAAGCTGAAAGATAGATTAGATCTTGGCAAAATGGGCATTGACGTCATTATCTCTCCTGAAGATTTGGCATCGAAGGAGATTGTTAGATTATTAAGAAGGTCTTCATTTAGCAATGCTTTTGATTTTGAATTTGGTAAACTTACCTTATTGGGAGCTTACTTAACTTTAGATAGTGTACTACTAGGCAGAAAATTTGAATGTTTAGATACTTACAATAAGAAGAATAATTTCACAGCTATCGCAATAGAAAGAGATGGTGATGCTACTATACCAAACGGAGATTACGTGGTACAAGAGGGAGATCATATTTTCTTTTTGTGTAAACCTGCTGGTATTGAAGAAATTAGGGAAATATGTGGCAAGGCTAAGCTTGAGGTAAAGAATGTAATGATAATGGGAGGAGGTAATGTAGGATACAATACCGCCAAAAAAATAAGCCGCCGAAAGAATGTAAAACTAATAGAGTCTAATGAAGATAGATGCTTAGAACTTGCAGATTTACTTGCAGATACTCTTATAATAAATGACGATGGTCACGATGTTCATTTACTTGAGGATGAGAATATCTCAGAAATGGACGCTTTTATAGCAGTAACAGGTAATTCGGAGACTAACATTATGAGTTGTTTAGTAGCTAAAAACCACGGAGTCACTAAGACTATAGCTATGGTAGAAAATATGGATTACATAAATCTATCTCAAACCATTGGTATAGACACACTTATCAATAAAAAACTCATAGCTGCGAATAATATTTTCAGGTATGTACGTCAGGCAAATATTATAAATATAGCAGGTATACATGGCTTAGATGCAGAAGTAATAGAAATACAAGTGCAAGCTGGAAGCAGCGCTACTAATAAAATAGTGAAGGATATGAAATTACCCGAAGGTGCTGTACTAGGAGGAATAATTAGAAGTACCGAAGCTTGGATAGCACATGATGACTTAGAAATATTGGCTGCGGACAAAGTAGTGGTCTTTGCATTGCCCGGAGCTATAAAGAAAACGTTAGAATATTTTAGCTAAAGATGTTCCATTTTAAGGCCATTTCTCATATTCTAGGGATGTTGATGCTACTCAACGGACTTTTTATGGCTTGCGTATTACCCGTAAGTTGGTACTATGGAGACGGAGACTTTACTTCTATTTTAATGTCTTCTGCAATATGTGGTAATATAGGCTTATTAATATGGGGAATCACTCGTAATGTAAAAAAGGAACTCGCTAAAAGGGATGGCTATATTATAGTAACTTTTGGATGGATAATCTTAGGAATCACAGGTGCGTTACCTTTTATACTTAGTGAGACCATACCCAGTATATCAGGGGCTATTTTCGAAACGTTCTCTGGATATACAACTACAGGTGCTTCTGTTATAAATGATATTGAAGCATTGCCAGCAGGTATTATGCTCTGGCGAAGTATGACCCAATGGATAGGAGGAATGGGTATAATAGTACTTACTGTGGCTATACTGCCTATGTTTGGAGTAGGAGGAATGGAGCTTTTTATGGCAGAGTCTCCGGGGCCTTCGTCTAGTAAAATACACCCTAAGATAACCGACACGGCAAAACGTCTCTGGATATTGTATGTATTGCTGACCATAGTAGAAACAATTTTGCTGAAAGTAGCAGGTATGTCTTGGATAGACGCGGTAAATCACTCTTTTACAACCATGAGCACAGGGGGATTTTCCACTAAAAATGCAAGTATAGCTGCATTTAATTCGCCAGTAATAGAGTATATTATAACAGCTTTTATGCTTGTTGGGGGAGTTAATTTTAGTATGATTTATTTCATACTAAAAGGTTCATTTAAGAAGGTACTAGAAAATGAAGAGTTTAAGACATATTTAGGAATCGTAATTGGATTTACTATTGTAATTACACTTGCCTTAACCTTGAACCAAAATAGCACTTGGGAAGAGTCTTTCAGAAAAAGCATGTTTCAAGTAGTGACCATTGTCACGACCACAGGTTTTAGCACTGCTAATTACACGGTTTGGGCACCCTTTGCTTATTTGCTTATTTTATTTTTAATGTTTACAGGGGGTAGTGCAGGCTCAACAGCTGGTGGTGTGAAAATTGTTAGGCACATAATTATTTTTAAAAATGGATACACTGAGTTCAAACGATTATTACATCCTAGAGCAGTAATACCGGTAAGGTTAAACAAACGAGGAGTGGATCAAAAAACAGTACACAATGTTTTGGCTTTCTTTTTTATCTATATTTTTATTTTTATACTCGGAGCGTTAGTCATATCTGCATTTGGGCATGACATAGTCACCTCTGCAGGTGCTAGTATCGCTTGTCTCGGCAATATAGGACCTGGAATAGGTGGTGTAGACCCTTCGCATAATTTCGCTTTCTTCTCAGATGGAGCACAGTTGTTTCTATCTTTCCTTATGCTTCTAGGGCGTCTAGAACTCTTCACTGTTCTTATTCTACTAACCCCTGCCTTTTGGAAGAACGTGTAAAAAAAATGACGGAATTATGTACTGTATTAATGACCTAACATGCTTTATATTTGAACATTATATAGGCTAATACCATTTTTATAACCATATGACAAGATTTAAAGAGTTTTCAATTGCTTTCTTTACTACACTTTTATTCGTTGGATTTACTTTGGTATCCACAAATAGCAGTGCACAGTCCAAGTCTAATAAAGGAACGGAATTTTGGCTAGGGTTTATGTTTCACTATGAGGGAAACTCAGCAGGTCACTCTCTCTATATTACAAGTGACTCTAGTACTTCTGGAACCGTATCTGTGCCAGGGGCATCATGGTCTAGTAATTTTACGGTAACGGCAAATAATCTTACCGTAGTTACTATACCCGCATCAGTAGCTTATAATGGTTGCTCAGACTGTACTACATCAAAAGGTGTCAAAGTGACCTCTTTAGAGAATGTTGTAGTATATGCACACCAGTATTTAGGAAATCAATCAGATGCTACACTTGTATTACCTACACGAACTTTAGGAAAAGTTTATTATGCAGCAGCATATGATCAGTCTTCGGCTTCTTCTTCTAGAGGTAGGAGTACATTCATAGTAGTTGCTACTCAAGATAGTACAAAAGTAAGAATTACGCCAACTATAGACATTCAAAAAGGAACTGCTACATCGTCCACCGGATCTAAGCCAGCTAATACTTCTTACGAGGTTATTTTGGACGAAGGAGAGGTGTACCAAGGTTATGGCAGATATGCTACATCGTCAGATGATGTCACAGGTACTAAAATAGAAGTAATAGATACCGGGGCCTCTGCAAATTGTAGAAAAGTGGCGGTATTCTCAGGGAGTTCGTATACTCGAGTAGGCCAATGTTCTGGTAGAGGTTTTAACTCTGGTGATAATCTATATGAACAAATGTTCCCCACAAACTCTTGGGGTTCTAAGTTTGTGTTGGTACCTGCTGACGGAAGAAGTGGTGATAATTTTCGATTTATCGCAAGTGAAAATACTACAGAAGTTATAGTATTTAATTCTGGTGGACCTCCCGATATTTATTATTTAGATGCGGGTGAATATAGTGAGCTGGATGCTGAGACCAATGTAAGGAACGTCATAGCTACCAAGCCGATTATGGCTGTACAGTATCAAAGAACTGCTAAGTGTGATGGTGGCGGTAATAGAACGGGCGACCCATCTATGACTGTTCTAAATCCGCTGGAGCAGACGCTAAATGATATTACGGTTTATTCTAGCCGATATTATGATATAGATAATCATTACATCAACGTAGTCATTCCTGCTTGGGCCGCATCAAGTTTTAGAATAGACGGTAGTGCTGCTTCATTTACCGGAGTACCAGGTAACGCGGGATATAGCTACGCTAAAATAACAGTAAATGCAGGTAATCATAGACTTAAGGCAGATGGTGGATTTATAGCTACGGCATACGGAGAAGGGCAATATGAAAGTTATGGATATGCTGCTGGTGCTAACGTAAGAGATTTGACAGCGGTCGCTTCTGTAACCAACTCTGTTAAAAATACAGAAATATCCAATTGCATTGGTCGACTAACGGCATTTAAAGGTGAGGCAGAATATACACCTGTGAGTTGGAAATGGTTCTTTGATGATGGTGATACATCACTATTACAAAATCCTACACATTTATTTACAGATACTGGGAGGTATGAAGTTAAAATGTATGCCTACAAACCAACATTTGATGGATGTCAAAACTACGATTCGTCTATAGTAGAAGTAAGGATATACGATAAGCCAGAAGCTTCTATTTCATACGGAAATATCTGCGATAGTAATTCAGTTTTATTTACAGAAAACAGTTCATTCCCTAGTCCAGAAACACACCTTACCTCCAAGTGGAGTATCGACGGAGGAGCATTCTCTTATTCAAGAACCAGAAGTCAATATTTTGATACCATAGGTAAGTTTGATATTTTTATGGAAGTAACTTCTGCGAATGGATGTAGAGATACTATCCAAGATTCGCTAGTTGTAAATCCATTACCAAATCCAAGTTTTACTAAAAATAATTCTTGCTTTTATGATTCTACTTTCTTTACTAATACTTCTTCCGTACTCACCGGAGATATAGTGCTTCATTCTTGGGAGTTCAGCACTGGAGATGGCAGCCTAGAGAGTGATCCAGCTTATTTCTTGCCAGATTCGGGATGGTTTTATGTGACGTATACCCCTAGAACAGATAGTGGATGCTTTAGTAATAGTATAACGGATAGTGTATATAAATATCCCCCTTTTGATGTTTCCTATAGTTACAACGATACGTGCCTAGGGTTTGGCAATGTGTTTACCAATACTACACTATTAGAAGGAGGTAGTTTTACTGATACGGCATGGTATATATCTACTTTAGATACAGCTTACACGTATAACTATGCAAGCACTTTTACTTCTGTAGGAGACGTAACCGTACAACTAGTAATGGAGCAAGATAGCTTCTGTAGAGATACGTTTACACAAATTATCGCTATACATCCGCTGGTAGTTCCTAACTTCAGTTATAGTGAAACATGCTTTGGAGATAGTACATTGTTTACAGATTTATCCTCAGTCAGCAATGGTACCTATACCAGAGATTGGAGTTTTAGTGATGGCTTCTTTGGAAGTGCAGATACTGAAAATGTTAAATACGCAACCGGGGGACAGAAAACGGTTACACTGACTTTGACCTCTGATAAAAATTGTGTTACAGATACTACTAGAGCAGTCCTAATAACTAACCCTGAAATAACAGCACTTAACCTTGTAGATGGTTGCCAAGGAAGTACTCAGAGTATAAGTTCTACTAACTCACTAGGTCTCGACAGTTTTGATACTTATAGCTGGACTGTGAATGGTGCCGTAGTATCTACAGACTCTATGTTTGATTATACTTCTACTACGGATGGTTTTATAGTAGTAATCTTAGATGTAGTTTCTAAAAATGGATGTAGTATATCACTCATCGATAGCTTTGAGTCTTACACCGCTCCAAGTGCTAACTTCTTTATTAATTCGGTTTGTAATAATGTAAATCTAACGCCAACAGATAATTCAAATATCTCTGCACCAAGTACCATAATTAGCTACAACTGGTTTGCAAATGGGGTGCCCGTGAGTACAGATCAAAATCCATCCATACCTACTACTGTAGCTGGAAGTATACCAATGAAGCTAAGTATAGAAAGTGATAATGGATGTAAAGATTCTATCGAAAAACAAGTAATCGTACATCCGCTTCCTATAGCTGGATTTAATGCTGCTGATCTATGCTTGGGAGATATAACTATTCTTACTTCTACAGCGAGTCTTACTACTGGAAGTATTACGTCTACTACCTGGCAGGTAGATGGTACAGCCCAATCTGGCACTACGGTTAGTTATCAGTTTCCAACAACTAGTACATATAGCGTAGAACAAATAGTAACTACGGACAGAAGCTGTAAGGATACCATCTTATCTAATGTCATAGTGAGTCCGTTACCTTTAATAGACGCTACTCTGGATGAGTATGAAGGGTGCGATCCATTTGATATAACCACAATAAATAATAGTACGATACCAAGTCCTGATGTAATTAGCAGCTTTATGTGGTTTTGGGGCGACGGAAGTTCCAATGCAGGTTTTGAACCATCACACACGTATACCCCTGCAGGTAGCTACTCACTAAAAGTGATAGGGACGTCAGATAAAGGTTGTATAGATTCATTGTCTATTGCTACGCCTGTTACTGTATTTGCTAATCCGATTGCAGATTTCTACTATACCCCAGATGATCCAAGTAACCTGACTGACTTTGTCACTTTCATAGACAGTTCTAGTACAGATGTAGTACAGTGGGATTGGTCTACGAGCGATGGCGGGATCTACAGTGGAACACCTGCCTTTCATACTTTTATAGATTCTGGAACCTATAGCGTAACGCTATTGACTACTAATGCAAATGGTTGTGAAGATGAAAAGACTAAGTTCATTTATGTAAATGCGGACCTTTTTGTACATATACCAAATGCATTTTCTCCAAATGGTGATTTCATAAATGATACATACGGCCTAGGAGGATTGACCCAAGGAGTAGAAAAACTAAGAATGACCATTTACAACAGATGGGGAGAGCAAGTATTTTACACCGAAGATGTTAATAAAAAGTGGGATGGAAACTATAATGGATCACCTGCACAGCAAGGCGTATACGTTTATATGATACAGTTTACTAATCCTAAACAAACTAGGTGGTACTATTATAACGGAGTGATAAATTTACTAAGGTAGTCATCCTACATATTTATACTCTATGAGACAAAAAACTAGACTTACTTGTCGAAGTTTTTGGTCTAAATCGTTTTACAAACTATACGTTTGAATCCAATAGAATGAAAAAATTACTTATAGTACTTTTAATTATGTCGATATTTAGCTGTAATAACATTGATGGTAATGTTATACCTAGCTTTACGTTTACAACTTTAGCTGGTAGAACCATCACGCAAAAGGACCTTAAAGGGGATGCTACAATACTATGCGTATGGGCCACCTGGTGTGGAGATTGCATACGTGAGATCCCAGAGTTAAATGAACTTGTAGCCAAATACGAAGGAAATAATAAGGTAAATTTTATTGCTATAAGCGATGAAGACGAGGCAATAGTTAGAAAGTCGTTGAAGAGGTTTCCCTTTAATTTTACTCAAGTGGTAAATGCAAAGGAGTATAGCGACCAATTAAAGACTGGAGTTACGAAACACTTCCCACAAGTACTAGTGATAGACAAGGATTTGAAAGTGGTTTTTGATGTAACTGAAAACAAAGAGAAGATCTTTGATGTTTTAGATACTCATATACAGATCATATTAAATTAACTCATTGACTTATTGTACTACAGCTAATCCGACTAGGGATTTAGAAGTTCAGTTCTATACTTCTGTAAATCAATTGGATAAAGAGCACTGGGATTCAGTGGTCGGATCTAAGAATGTTTACCTAAGCTTAGACTACCTTAAGGCTATAGAAGAGGGTCTAAATTTTTATGACTTTAGATATCTAATTTTCTATTCAGAAGATAATTTGCCTATAGGAATAGCTTATTGTCAAATAATCAAAATTACTTCGGCAGATATAGATACCAGAGCATTAGTAAAACGAATAGGAGGGATGCTTCCTCAGTCACTAATTAATTCCTTAGATCTTAGGATACTAATATGCGGCAATGCCTTTGCAAGTGGTGAAAATGGCTATATATTCAAAGATGAAATACCCAATGCAGTAGTACTGGACTCTTTGAATATGGCGATAGATAAGATACATCTGAATGCTAAAAAACAAGGACAACGAATCAGCATTACAATGATTAAGGAGTTTTGGCCTGAATCTTTTGATAAAATGTCTTATTTAAAAGAGAAAGGCTGCTCAGAGATAAACATAGACGTCAATATGGTTCTCACCTTAAAAGACGATTGGTCTTCTTTTGAAGACTATCTAAGTGCGCTTAATTCTAAGTTTAGAACTAAAGCAAAACAAGTATTAAAAAAATCTGATCAATTAGTTATTGAAGAGTTCACAGTAGAGAGTATTATAGAGAAGTTGGATCAAATAGATGAGCTCTATAATACTATTGTAGATCGTGCCAGTTTTAGTTTTGGGAGACTAAATGCAAGCACCTTACTAGAAATAAAAAGAGCTTTAGGAGAAAATTTCTTTTTTAATGGCTACTACCGAGGAGATATACTCATTGGTTTTAGCACTGCAACTTCATTTGAGGATGTACTAGACGGTAATTTTATAGGTCTAGATTACGATTATAATCAAGAGTATGCTGTATACCAGCGTATGTTATACGATTTTGTAAAACACGCTATTACAATAGGAGCCAAGCAGGTGAAAATAGGCAGAACCGCCGAAGAGATAAAAAGTGGGGTAGGAGCATTACCTATAGAAATGAAATTCTATGCTAAGCACAGAAATAAAGTAAAAAATGCCATATTGAAACCGTTTGTTGGGAATCTAAAACCCAATACTTTCGAACTCAGAAAACCTTTTAAAGCAAAATATTATAAGTCTTAAATGGACTCACTTACACAAATAGTACTAGGAGCAGCAGTAGGAGAGGTTGTACTAGGAAAAAAAATAGGAAATAAGGCAATGCTGTGGGGAGCTATTGCTGGTACTATTCCAGATTTAGATGTTTATCAGTCCTTACTATATGATTCACTCAAAGCCAATGAATTGCATAGAGGAATCTCACATTCCCTTTTGTTTAGTATTTGTATGGCACCCTTGCTGGCGTGGCTAGCGAGAACAAAAGAAAAATGGTCATTGGTAGGTTTTATTACTGTTATTTTAGCTTATCCATTTATTACCATAAGTAGCAGCACCGTTAGTCTTGTGCTCTTTGTAGTTTGGGCACTGGTAGTGTTTTTTATACTTAGGAATAAATATACTGAAAACGCTTCCCAAAAAGATTGGACCAAACTTGCCTTTTGGAGTTTAGTTACTCATCCTTTGCTCGATTGTCATACGACTTGGGGCACTCAGTTCTTATGGCCTTTACCTACTAAGTTTGCTTGGAATAATATTTTCGTAGTAGATCCTTTTTACACCGTACCGTTTATCATTTTCGTGGCGTTAGCTATGTTTTATAAGAGACAGAGTAAAACTAGAGCTATACTTAATTATACAGGTATAGTAATAAGTAGTGCTTACATGCTATGGTCTTTAGGAGCAAAGTATTACACATACTGTATTTTTGAGCAGAATCTACAACAACAAGAAATAAAATACACTCGACTTACGACTGTTCCTACGCCCCTAAATACATTTTTATGGAGTGCCACTGCAGATGGAGATACAGTGTTATATTCTGGTCTGTATTCTATCTTTGATAAAGATCAAAAGATTGAATTTCATACCATTAAGACTAATCACGAGCTTGTAGATAGTTACAGTGGTGATGATGTATTGAATCGATTGAATTTCCTCTCAAAGGGTTGGTACGTAATCAATAATGATAACCCAGATACGCTAGTATATAATGACGCCCGCTTTGGACCCATGTATTTAGGAGATAAGCCGATGTATGGCTTTGGGTATCAGCTTACCGATAAGCCGGCAGGAGTAAGTGCCGAAGCACAACGTCCAGATCCAGATAGTGAACTTATGAGCAAGATGATAAGCACCTTGTGGAATAGAATCTGGGGAAAATAAAAAAGCGAGTTTTATTAGATAACTGCTTACTTCCTATTTTTTAGAACTTATTCATAAGATAATTACTTGCAAATACCTCGCAACACCCGAGGTCGTATAAGTTAATTGTGATTACAAGAACTGTACTACCCCTTGGTATATAAGGTATGAAGCTACTCCTAGGAGTCCTACTCCTAAAACTTTGAAGATCTTCTTAAGCCAGCTTGATTTTAGGTAAGGTGCAAGTCTAGCAGCACCAAGGGCTTTGCCCGAATCTGTAATAAAAACACCTAATAAAATACCAATTAAATAAATGCTAATATCGGCAGGAGAGGAGTAGTTAGATTTCGCAAGTGTGATAAAGGCAATCCAAAGTAGGAAAACAGCCGGATTTGCAAAGTTGACAATGAAACCCTGAACAAATGACTTGAACCTAACCCTTGTTGCCTGTATAGGATTTCCTGAAATTTCGTTAATTGGTTTTCTAATAAAAGAAATACCAAATGAGATAAGAATGAAGGCAGCTATGAACTTAATAATGGGTAACTCAACATATTGATCAAGAAAGCTCCCTGCAAAATAGTAGCAGATACCAGCTACAGCAATATCGCTCACTACAATGCCCAGAGCAGTAATTAAACCGTCTTTTACGCCTTTCTGTAATGAGTTACGGAGCAAAGTAAAGAATACTGGCCCTAGAATGAAGGCTGTACCCATACCAATTAGAAGTCCTTTTAAGAGTGCGATAGTTCAAATGTATATGAAAAAAGCTCCTAATTATCTTTGAAACTTTTTAATGTGAATTAGTGACAATAAAACTACTGTAGCATTAATGATGTACAGAATTTATTGCAAATATTTCTTATCTACGTAGAACGTTCCAAAAGGAATTACAGAGGCTATCAGCACGATAATTATTGTCTTATTATCCCAATTCATTTTTTGCTTTATTATGATGGCTAGAAATATATAAGCCATAAACAGAATACCATGTGGCATGCCTAGAGTTTTTACTAAGGAGTCATTACCTGCTAGGTACTTCAGGGGAACTCCAATTCCTAGAAGTAGTAAGTATGATATACCCTCTAAGTAGCTTGTGATTCTGAATAGTTTAATCATCATACAAAGATAAACGAGCTAATGTTATGGGAATATATTATCTATATTTATTTAGCACATAATTTATATTATGTTAACTAAAAGGTAGTAAACAAACGGGAGCACTTCAAAGAACTCCCGTATTAAACATTATGATACTACCAACTGAGTTATTTGTTGGCTTCTACAAAAGCCTTCATTGCATTGTACTTCTCCATCATTTCTAGCCTAGCATACATTTTTTTCATTGTACCTGCTAGTTCTACCTTGTCTTTGATAGCCATATTTTCATTGTTCTCAAATACATTTTCAAATTGTACTAGAGCTAGTTTATATAAACCGTTTATCTCAGCTTCTCTCTTTTCAATTATACTTGGCTTATACTCACCGTTTAGCTCATCTACTATATTAGATATCTTATTAAGATACATTACCCCTTTATTATAAGCAGCGTCATAATATTCTGGGTCTATATCTAGAATCTTATCGTAATCGGCGGCAGCTTTTTCAGTCTCATCTAGACCTTCATAACTGATAGCTCTAGCAAAATAGTATATCGTATTTCCAGGATCATCTGCTATCGCAGCATCTAATTTAGTGATGAGCTCTTTGCTTCTCCCCTGCTTAAGAAATATATCTAACTCCATATTAATTAGGTTCTTATCTGCTTCGTTTATCTGCTTACCAGACTTTATCACATTAAGAGCTGCTGTAGTATCGCCCCCTTTTAGATGTAGCTTAGCTAAGTTGGAGTATATGCTAGATTCTAACGTTCCTTTCTTTACCAACGCTGTTAATGCAAGTATTGCTTTTTCATCTTCTCCATTGTTCATTGCCGAGAAAGCCATCATTTGCTCTAGCACTTCTGCAGTAAGGTTATTTTGTTTCAATAATCCATCTACATCGTACTTGATTAGCGGTAATGCTAGACTAAAGTCGGTATATGCTGTAGTAAAGTCCTCTGCAGAATAGGCTGTATAACCGGTGTTATATAGTCCTATAGCTACATTTAGCAAGTTAGTCTTAGCTTGCTTAGTCACTCTATTCTTAGTGTCAGTCTCTATCGCCTTATTAAAACAGTTCAGTGCTATTTTTATTGCATCTGGGTTCACTTTACTAAGCTCATTATTTAATCCCGCTACTTTCAAATAGGTCAAACCTCTGTAATACCACATTTTAGGGTCATTACTAGTCTTAGGGTGTGCCCTTGACTCATTAGCCCATTTTAATAAATCAGTATAATTTTTATCTGAATCAGGTTTAGTAACATCTTCTAGCTCCATTTTCATCGACTCTACTGTAAACTTCTGTGCGTTTACAGTGTAACCAGCAAATAAAAGGGCTATAAGAATTAGATTGCTGTATTTAATCTTCATTTTCTTCATTAGTTGTTTCATTCGTTTCGTTGTTTGCTGCAGAATCAGTACCCGAGTTGTCTTCTTCTCCAGATGCCATATTTTCAAGATCTTCATCTTCCTCGTCTACCTTGGGTACTTTGGCCACTGAGGCGATGTCGTCTTTGTCTCTTACTTTTATGAGCCTAACTCCTTGGGTGGCTCTTCCCATTACTCTTACATCTTCCATCTTCATACGGATGGTAATGCCAAGTTTTGTAATGATCATAAGGTCATTCTCATCGGTTACGTCCTTCATTGAGATTAGAGCTCCGGTCTTTTCGGTTACGCTCAGAGTCTTTACTCCTTTGCCTCCCCTACCAGTGATTCTATAATCATCTATGTTGGTACGTTTTCCGTAACCTTTTTCAGAAACTACCATTATAGTGGTATCCTCCATATTAGAGTTTACACATACCATACCAATCACCTCGTCAGCATCACTTTCTAGCCTTACACCTCTTACTCCAGAGGCTGTTCTACCCATAGGTCTTACATTCTCTTCATTGAAACGTATGGCCTTACCACTCTTCTTTGCAAGCAGTATTTCTGCGGTTCCGTCAGTAAGTTTAGCTTCTAGCAGTTGGTCACCATCTCTTACAGTGATAGCGTTGATACCATTCGTTCTAGGTCTAGAGTATTGCTCTAGTGAGGTTTTCTTAATTGTACCATTTTTAGTACACATTACGATGAAATTATTGTTCACATACTCCTCATCCTTCAAGTTACCTGTAGCTACGAAAGCTCTGACAGTGTCATCTGTAGGGATATTTATCAAGTTTTGGATAGCTCTACCTTGTGACACTTTACTTCCTACAGGTATTTCGTAGACTTTCATCCAGAAGCATCTACCTTGGTCAGTAAATAGTAGAATATAGTTATGTGTCATCGTGACAAATAGATTTTCGACGTAGTCTTTATCTCTATGTTTCACTCCTTTATTACCTACTCCACCCCTAGTTTGAGATTTATATTCGGTAAGCGGTGTACGTTTTATATAGCCCATACTAGAGATAGTTACTACCATCTCTTCGTTCGCTATTAGGTCTTCTATATTTATTTCTCCTGCGTCAAATTCAATAGCTGTTCTACGCTCATCTCCATACTTCTCTTTCATTTCTAAAAGTTCGTCTTTGATGATTTGCATTCTACGAGTTTCATCTCCTAAAATGTCTTTTAAGTCTGTAATAGTTGCCATTAACTCAGCGTATTCTGCTCTCACTTTGTCTATTTCTAGACCAGTAAGCTTCTGCAGACGCATATCGAGTATGGCTTTAGCTTGTATTTCTGAAAGTTTGAAATCTTTCATCAATCCAGCACGAGCTTCCTCACCATTTTTGGACGCTCTAATAAGCTTAATTACTGCATCTAGATTATCTAGAGCTATAGTAAGTCCTTCTAATATGTGAGCACGCTTAAGTGCTTCTTTTAGTAGATACTCAGTTCTACGTACCACAACCTCGTGACGGTGCTCTACGTAGTGGTGTATCATATCGCGAAGATTTAGCATCTCCGGTCTACCTTTTACAAGGGCTATATTATTTACACTAAAACTAGTCTGTAGTGGTGTGTACTTATATAGTTTATTCAATACGATGTTCGGTATTGCATCACGCTTAAGGTCAAAAACAATACGCAGTCCTTGTCTGCCACTCTCGTCTCTTACCTCACTTATACCTTCTATTACCTTATCATTTACTAAGTCAACTGCTTTTATAATGATCTGTGACGGACTTACTTGGTATGGTACTTCTGTGATAACGATTTGCTCACGTCCTGTCTTAGTGACATCAAACTCAGCTTTACCACGCATTACTATACGTCCTCTTCCAGTTTCAAATGCAGATTTGACACCTTCTGTACCGTAAATAATACCTCCTGTTGGAAAATCTGGAGCTTTTACGTACTCCATTAGACCTTCTACATCTATATCATTATTATCTATATAAGCTACTGTACCGTCTATAACCTCACTTAGGTTATGCGGAGCCATATTAGTAGCCATACCTACTGCTATACCAGATGCACCGTTTACCAATAAGTTGGGTATACGAGCTGGCAATACTGTAGGTTCGCTAAGACTATCGTCAAAATTAGGACGGTAATCTACTGTATCCTTATCTATATCAGCAAGCATTTCTTCAGCTAGTTTTCTCATTCTAGCCTCCGTGTATCTCATAGCCGCTGGTGGATCACCATCTATACTACCAAAGTTACCTTGCCCATCTACCATCGGATAGCGAAGACTCCAACTTTGAGCCATACGCACCATCGCATCGTATACAGAAGTATCTCCGTGCGGGTGATACTTACCTAGGACCTCTCCTACTATTCTAGCTGATTTTTTATATGATCTATTGCTGGCAAGTCCCAGGTCACTCATACCATAAAGTACCCGTCTGTGCACTGGCTTGAGACCGTCTCGTACATCTGGAAGAGCACGCGAAACAATAACCGACATCGAATAATCGATGTATGCGGTTTTCATTTCATCTTCAATGTTAATTGGAATTATTTTCTCGTTTTCCGAATTCATCTATAAGAATGTTTATTTGGCGTGCAATGTATTGGTAATACCCTTATTCTTACACTATATCAAAGGCGAAATACCCACATTTCTTCGACTTATTTGGGGATAATTTAAGGAGAGTGTGTTTTGGGTTTAGCAACTCACTTTTAACATTCTGTTTTTCTCCTGAAAATCAAGCTGCCACTCAAAAATATAATTGCTTTCTCGAAGCCAAGAATCAAGTAGTTCTCTGTAGTATTCGCTTGTCTCAAAATAGCACGTAGCTTTCTGTATATTAGCTAGTTGTATTATTTTTTTATAGAATATGAGAGGGTCGGCATCGTCCACAAATAAGGCAATATGAGGTTCATGCTCCAACACATTTTTATGCATTTGGTCTTTTTCTGATTGAGCTATGTACGGCGGATTACTAATGATAATATCATAAGCGTCTATATCCTCATGTATAATGTCCTTTTGAAAAAAGTTAACTTCTAGCTTTATTTCATTGCTATTTTGCTGAGCAATAGCAATAGCATCTGCACTGATGTCGCATCCGCTTATCTGTGCTTTTGGCCAATGGCTTTTTAGGACTAAAGGAATACAGCCGCCACCGGTGCCTATGTCTAATACAGAGCCTTCGAAATCTGGATTGTCTTGTAGCACCCAATGAACTAATTGCTCTGTCTCGGGCCTAGGAATGAGCACATTTTCATCGACATATAAATCTAAGCCGTAAAAAGGAGCTTCGTGCGTAAGATATTGAACGGGTTTACCCAAAAGCAATTCCTCTAAAACTACTTGGTACGTATCTATGAGCAAAGTCTCTTGTCCTAAAAGTACCGCAGTCTTTGATTTTTTTTCTAACCATTGGAGTGTGATGTAAAAAAGATTTTCTGCCTCGCTATAGCTATATAGCTTGGTCAGTTGGTCTGTATAGAGTGCTTTGATAAGTCCCAGTTGCATAGGGCAAATTTACTTTTAAAGTATAAATCATTTTAACCTTAGATTCGCAGCGTGCAAGATGAGAAATTCATGATGAAATGTATAGAGCTGGCCCAAAAAGGTGAGCTCTATACTGCTCCTAATCCAATGGTAGGATGCGTCATAGTATATGATGATGAAATAGTAGCTGATGGCTACCATCAGCGATATGGCGAAGCACACGCAGAAGTCAATGCTTTTGCGGCATTACATGAGTCCATTGATGTATCTAAATGTATAGTATACGTGAATCTAGAGCCTTGCCCCCACTATGGCAAAACTCCACCTTGTGCAGATCTTATAATTACCAAAAAACCACAGCGTGTGGTCATAGGAATGCTAGATCCACACGAAAAAGTAGCTGGGAAAGGTATCAAGAAGCTTTTAGAAGCGGGTATAGACTTGAGCGTGGGCATATTAGAGGAAGAATGTAAGGCCATAAACAAGCGTTTTATAAAAGCTCATACACAGCAGTTACCCTATGTCACTCTAAAATGGGCAGAAACCAAGGATGGCTATATGGCAAGTCAGAAAGGGCAAGTAAAAATAAGTGCCCCAGAAAATGATGCATTTGTGCATTATCTAAGAGCAACGCACCAAGCTCTATTGGTGGGAGCTAATACAGTAAATAACGACAATCCTTTGCTAGATGTACGTCATACAGAGGGTGGTAACCCTACCAAAGTAATTTACTCACCAAAGCTCAGTGTTATTAGAAACGCACTGCTATTTGAAAGCGGTAAAACAATAGTTTACAATATATTGACAGATGAGGAGTCCGATAATACCTCATTAGTAAATATAGCAAACGGCGGCATCAAAGCTATGTTAGCAGATATGTATAGTAAAGGCATTCATAGTGTTTTGGTAGAGGGAGGTCCAACCCTATTGCAAGGTTTTTTAGACGAGAAGCTATGGGATGAAGCTATCATAATTAAGTCAAGTAATAAATGGAATGATGGCATAAAATCTCCTTGGGTTGGTATTCCTTCATATAAGGAGTTGCAGCAGTATTCAGACCTAATAAAATATTTTAAACCTCACAAATAATGGCAACCATTTTCCTACTACTGAGCATTGCATTTAGCACCTTTATAAATCTGATATTCAGATGGTTTAAGGATTTTAATGTGAACAAATTTCAGGCTATTATAGTGAATTACGTAGTCTGCTTTATTATAGGATTTAGTCTCTCTACTCATCAGGATATAATGAGTTATGTCCATGAGCAGTGGTTTATCTATTGCATTCTGCTAGGTTTTCTTTTCATAGCTATTTTCTTCTCTATGGCTCTCACCACGGAGAAGCTAGGAATAAGTGTTACAGCAGTTAGTGGCAAGATGAGTGTGGTTATTCCTATACTCTTCGCTTATTTCTTTGCCAAAGAGGACATTACATTGCTATTCGTTATTGGGTTAATACTATCCATACTCAGTATCTACTTCATTACTATAAAAAAAGAGCTTCATATAGATAAGCGATATCTCATTCTTCCGGTCATCGTTTTTTTAGGTGGAGGAATGATAGATACAAGTCTCAAAGTACTACAACAAGCTTACAGTCAAGACATACCACTAAGTACTATATCCTACTCTATTTTCTTAGGAGCATTCATCGCCGGCACTTCTATATACCTAGTGAAAGAAAAATCTAACTTTAGTTCTTGGGAGTGGAAAAGTGTAAAAGCAGGAGTTGCCTTAGGAGTACCAAATTACTTTTCTATCTTCTTTCTGCTTAGTGCTATAGAGGGTTTTAGTGTGAAGAGTGCCTTCGTTTTTGGAGTGAATAATGTGGGTGTTGTTTTAGTAAGTACGTTACTTTCAGTGCTTATTTTTAAAGAAAAATTAGAACCAAAAAACCAATGGGGACTGCTGCTTGCAGTACTGTCTATTGCCATCATTTCCTATGCCAGTTGATATATACAGGGGGATAGTAAACATATTTACGAGTGAGTATAAGGCTGGCGGAAGCAAGTTCTATGGGTTTCTTTTTCCAGTAAGAGACGAGTACGACTTTGAGCAAAAAATAAAGGACTATAAGACTGAGTTTGCAGATGCTACACATGTATGCTCTGGCTGTGTGATAGGTATAAATAAGGATTATCAGCGATTTAGTGATGATGGTGAACCGAGTAATAGTAGTGGAAGACCTATACTTCACGCACTTTTATCTGCTGAGATTACGTACGTAGGATGTGCAGTAGTCCGTTACTTTGGTGGTAAAAAACTTGGAATACCAGGACTCATAGAAGCGTATGGTGGAGCAGCTGAGTCTTCTATTAGCTCCGCCAAAATAAAAGAACTTGTGCTCACAGATTCTATAGCTTGTACTATAGCGCCAGCTAACTCCTATGTACTGTACAACTTGCTAAATAAATGGCCAGACATAGCATACGAAGTGAATTCCGATGGTCAATTTATAATAACTTGTGCTAAAAGTATGACTTCTAAATTATTAACTGAACTAAATAAAATCGATACCTTAGCCCTAGAAAATGAGAAGTAATTCCTTATCCTATCTACTTGTAGTATTATGTCTTATTATTTCTGATTCCATTTGGGCTCAAGAAGTAATGTATCCTGAAATGCGTAGTACACGGATTTACGCAACTCCGAATGCCGCACTTACACATTCTTTTACCTCTGTTTTAGACCAACTGACTATGCCTGAGGGAAGTCGTCTAGTCAAAATAAATGAAGTAGAAAGTCCGTTTGGTGTGCATACCACTTATCAGCAGTATATAAATGAATCTAAGGTCCTTTTTGCAGGAGTAAAAGTACATCAATCGACTAATGGACGCCAAGTAGTACAGAATCATTTATATACTGGCACAGTAGGAACAGTTAGCCAGTCAGATTTACTAATGCCCACTAATATAGGGCTTGTGCCTGTATTTATGCAGCAAGTGAAAGACCTAGTGCATCCTAAAATAGAATATGTAACCTCCAATGGAATGGTATTGATATCTAGTGAGCAATATCAATTTGCAAAAGAAGATACGACTCTATTTAGTAAGGTTTTTATGGTAAACCCTATAAACTCTGCCAATACTAGTTATGGGGGTAATTTTATAGATAATAAAGACTCTACCAATAGCAGCTTAGACGCTCAGTTGATATGGGTAAGTAACCCTGCTAAAGTAGAAAATAACATCTACTTCTTAGAATCAGAATTTTTGAGCTTTGATGATATAAGTGCCCCAACAGATTTGCCATTCGCTTTATCTAATGATAGTGCTTCTTTCACAAGAGATGAGGATGAGTTTGAATATATGAACGTTTACTATCATATAAATACTTTTGGTGAGTATGTGAACAGTCTAGGATACGATGCCCTTACTCAGCCACTAAAAGTAGATGTTCATGCTTTCGGAGGTGCCGATAATTCTGCCTATGATCCCTTTGAGCATACATTACAATTTGGGGATGGCGGAGTGGATGATGCGGAAGATGGCGAAGTTATTATTCATGAATTTACGCATTCTCTCAGTGAGATTGCTTCCCCATTTAATACTGAAGGAACCCAACGAAAAGCTATGGAAGAAGGTACATGTGATTATTTCGCAAAGTCGTATAGTCGTAGTATAAACGATAATACACCTGATAGGGTGTTTAGTTGGGATGGGCACAATCCGTTTTGGGATGGTTTTGGAATCAATACGAAAAGATCATATCCTCGAGATCTTGCAAATAGTAAGGATGGAGACAGAGACATTTGGTCTAGTGCTCTTATGTGCGGGCATGATTTTATTGGTAGGCAACCTATGGATAGTTTAGTACTAGAACATTTATACTATCAAGGAGTGAATACCACGATGCCACAGATGGCAAAAATAATTCTAGATATAGACAGTTCAGATTTTAATGGCAGGTACCAAGGAGAGCTAAAACAATGTTTTGTAGATGCAGGTTTCATGGTTAGAGGAGCTTCTATAGCCAAGGTGAAAAATTCACCTTTTTCTGTCCTAAACCAAAGGGACTTTGCTTTAGGTGAAGGCAAATTGACTATTCAAACACCAGAAAAGATAGATGCTACAGTTTACGATGCTATGGGCAAAGCAGTTTATACAGTAGCACACCAAGATAGATTGGTTTTAAGTCCAGAAAACTTCACCCCTGGAATGTATGTAGTCTATATAAAAATGGGAGACTCCCATTTTACACAAAAAATTATACGATAATATGAGTTGGAACGAAGAGAATAACACACTGGAGAAAACCTTTAAGTTTGTCAGTTTTTTACAAGCTATGAACTTTATGACTGAGTGTTCTAAAGAGATTGATGCACAAAATCATCATCCGGAGTGGACTAATATCTACAATAAAGTAATAGTATCATTAACTACGCACGATGAAGGCAACACTATTACTGCAAAAGACCGTAAACTTGCGGCAGTCATAGATCAAGTTTATTGCAACTACCCATAAAAATATATTGTCCAGATCCTAGTGCTAGGCATAGGTATATCTTCGATCTTCTTTTCAAAGAGCTTTTAGGTACAGATTATGTTTTTATTGATGAAATCAATACGTGTCATATCAATTATTCGAAAGATTCAGGTGGTCTATGTCACATACTGCCTCAGGGTTTATTGAGTGAAAAGGATATCAAATCTGATATCCAAGTTGTGTTTGAAAACATAGATAATCAATGGTTTATGTTTAGAACGAATGATGCTTCCAAAACTCCTTTTGATGTGTTTGCTGCTTCATTTTACCTTGTTTCGCGATATGAGGAATACTTGCCTTATGAAGCTGATGATCATAATCGTTTCTCGGCGTGCTTTTCTTGTCTTACACAAAACGACCTGCTCGAAGAGCCCCTGATTAATAAATGGGCTTTGTATATCAAAAATATACTTAGCAGTAGCACGGATTTAAGGTTTATTCCTCGTAAGTTTGAGTTCCTCAGTACTATAGATGTAGACCAAGCATGGAAGTTTAAGAACAAGGGTCTATTTCGCAATGTATTAGGGACGTTCAGAGATTTAAAAGAAGGGAAATGGGAAAATTTCAGAGATAGGTGGCCTGTGCTTTTTGGGCTTCGCAAGGACCCTTTTCATGAAGCTTTTTCTTGGCACAAATTACAAGAGACCAAGTATGACATAAAACTAAACTACTTCATGCTACTTGGCGACTATGGTACTTTTGATAAAAATACATCTCATAAGAATTCTGAGTTTGTGAAGTTCATCCAGTCTTTGGATAGTGCTGATTCTATAGGGATACATCCTTCCTATAAAAGTAATACAGAAAAGCCTAAAGTAGCACAAGAGATAAACAGATTAGAAAGTATACTATGCAGGCCTATTGTGATGTCTAGACAACATTTTTTGATGCATAGGATGCCTGAAACGTATCAAACTTTGATAAAAAACGGTATAACGGAAGATCATACTATGGGATATAGTACTCATCTAGGTTTTAGGGCAGGAATAGCGGCACCCTTCTATTGGTTTGATCTGGAGAATAATATACAAACGAAGCTCAAACTAGTTCCCTTTTGTGCTATGGATATAACACCACTGCATTACAGAAAAGAAAGTCCTGATAAAGCTATTAAGACTCTTAGAAATCTGATGGAAAAGGTGAATGACGTCGGAGGTTTATTTGTGAGTCTTTGGCACAATGAAAGCTTTAGTGAAACAGAAAGATGGCGTGGATGGAGAGTAGTATACGAGAGTTTGCTAGCTAAAGCATCGAAGTCTTAGATCGTTTTATAATTACGGTACTCACCTACTCGCCAGCCTGTAAGCTTTTCTATTCCATAGAGTAGCTTAAGCTTTAAGCCAAAAGATTTTACCGTTGGGTCTTTATCAAATCTCCAATTCATTTTAGAAATACGGTTTTGCATGACCTCTGGATGAGTTCCTTCAAAGTATTTTAAGGAATCGATTTCTGAGTAATCAAAATCTTTAGAAGCATCAAATTTTTGGTCTATGTACTCATCATCGTGCCATAGCTTATTTGCTTCACGTAGCTTAGCCATCTGATATTTTGGGTGACGTACCCATCCATAGTGATATACCTCTGCATCGATGGGTTCCACCTGTAATTTTTTACCGTTCTTTCTAAAACCTTGAGCGTCTTTGTAACTACGTATTTCTTTGTTATTTTTAACTATACGTATTTCTTTTCTATACCAAGTACGGCTATCGCCCAAATAATCATAGCTGCCATAGAAGTGGGCATAGTCAAAGAGTAGACCCTCTACCCTACTATCCTCTTTGTACAGTTGCATCTGCTGCAATATATGAGAATGATATTTTTCGTGGATACACTCATCACCTTGTATATAGAAGCACCAATCTGCTTGGTCGCTTACAGCATCAAATGCCTTGTTAGTTTCATCTGCCAGGACTTTTCCTCCTTCTCTTAAGTTTTCGTCCCAAAGGGTATCTATAATTCTTATTTTGGCTCCTAGTGACGCTATTAGATCACGAGTTTTATCATCGCTTTGTCCAACAGCTACCACCATTTCATCTACCAAAGGTAAAATAGATAGGATAGCTTCCTTTACAGGATAGTCCAGTTTTATGGCATTGCGTATAAAGGTAAATCCTGAGACAAACACGAGTGCAAACTTAAAGCAATAAAAAAAGAGGCATACATAGTATACCTCTTTTCTTTAAACTAAAATTTTAGTTTTCTATTACTTAGAAAGAATAACTTTTTTAGTTGTAGAGCCTTCATTCGTTATTATGTTAAAGAAGTAAACTCCTTCAGCATAATCACTTAGGTTAAGGTTTAATGAGTTGTTTCCTGCATTTACATTTTCATATATATATGTATTTACAACTTGTCCCATAGAGTTAGTCAATGTAACATTCACGGATGAGTTTCTTAGTAAATCTAATGAAACTTTTGCTAAACCAGTAGTCGGGTTCGGTGATACGCCTGCATTTAAAGTACTAGATACATCATTTACTCCTAAGTTTATTTCTTGAGCATAAGCAGATTGCAATACTTTTTTAGTAGCATTGTCTTGTACCCAAACCAGAACTTTTAGATTTTCGAAATCTTCTACATCGTGATTTGAATTTATGTTTATCCAACTTGTGCTTGACCCATTTGATGCTAGTTTGTAATCTCCTTTGAAATCTACTTGGTATGATTTACTTGTTGGTGTACCTGAAGTAATGTTTATCAAATCTCCATTAGCAGAAGTCATAAATCTCTTAAAGACATTTATAAATTCAGTTTCGCCATTTGATTTTATATTTTCTACATTTAAGGTTTCTATAACAGCTGCATAGATACTTACATTACTTAAGTCTTTTATAGCATCTACATTAACAGTAGTCACTACAGACTGTCCCCATTTATCAAAACTAGCAGATAGTTCTACTAAACAAAAACTAGATGTGGCCTCATCATGTAAAGTAACTGTAAAGCTATTTGCATTACCATCCCATTCGCCATCTATTTCCATACGTGGAATAGAATTAATAGCATAGTAACCTCGTCTACCCACAGATTGTGAAGAAGCATAAGGGTCACCAGTACCTGGGAAGTTTTGTTGGTATTTGATATACGTACAGTTTTCTGATCTGGCACCATCTATTATACTATGAAAATTTTCATTCCCAGGTGTACATGGCCCACAAGTAGAAGATGTAAATACTTCATAAAGTGGTATTCTAGCAGGAGCAGAAGAGAATACATCTACTGCAAAAGTTTGAAGGTTATCATTGTCAGGATTTTCATCTGCACTATTGTTAGGATTAGAAAATGAAACAGCGATATTGTAATTTCCAGCTGCAGATGCATTCCAAGCAGTAGTATGTGTGAAGGTTTTTGCTGCTCCTGGAGCGATACTTGTAGTAAAGTTATCTGTAACAGCGGCTCCACCATCTACAGTATAAGAGAGGTCAATAGAAGTAACAGTTTCACTTCCGTAGTTTCTTATAGTAGTTACTGTAGGTACCGAGCCTATAAGTGTCTCTTTTACCATGTCTACACTTACTATACCTACGTCTTTAGCAGACTGTATACCAGGGAAGAATGAATATACCTTAAAATTAGCTGAAGAACCATCTAAATTTGGAAATGCTGCACTAGGACCTTCTACTGTAATACCTTCTGTGCCGTCATCATTGTTTATACCAATGGTAGCAGTTTCTGTATATGCCGTAGTGTTAGTATATTGATTTTCGTGTACTATCTCAAATCCACCTTGCTCGTGAAGAACAATTCCAAAAGTAATTAATTCAGAAATTTCTGCAGCTCTACCAGTATGATTTGCTTGAAACCATTTGATTACGTGTGTTCTATTTGGAGCGGTACCTTGTGTAGTACTTACAGCTGCAAAAAGGAAAGTTTGATATTGCTCAAACTCTAAATCATCCCAGAATGCCATTATAGCATTAGCCGGAGCACTATCACTTGGCAAGGCAGTGTTTCTATTATTAGAAGTGGTGGCAGCTACATCAAAAGTTATATATCCATTATCACTTAATTTATATTGTGTAAAATTCGTTCCGAAAAAATCAAAAGCAAATGGGATGGTCTGTGCTGCAGACATCACATCATTTATCTCACTGCTTGGATCTGCTCTGTCAGCAGTCATAACCGTAGTATAACTATCAGCTAGTCCTTCATAATAATCTTGTGAAGTACCAGTGCCTGGTAGATAATAATACGATTGTCCAAAAGAGAAGCAATACAACGACAAGAAAGCCGCTAGGAAAGTAATTTTTTTCATATAATTTTAATGTTTATATTAATTGAGGTGGCAAAGTAGTAAAACTAATTTAAATTGGAATAATTGCGTTGAGATTTCATACCTTTTGTTTGACAGCTTTACATTTAGAAGACGTTTGTATTTTGTATTTTTGATTAATTATGTGCTACGATATTAAAACTTCATTAGAAAAGCAGTTACGCAGAGCACTCTTGGACGGTAGCAAGGCAGATGCACAAGAAATAGCTGAAAAACTCAAGATATTTACTAAAGAGGATATCGAATTACATCACGCTTCTGGGTTTAAGCATCCACAAATGTTTATATACACACAAGAAACTCCCGATACACCTACAGTAGCTACATGGGGTCTAGTGCCAGAGTGGGCTGCAGACAAAGAGTCTATTTGGAACAAAACACTGAATGCACGTGGAGAGACTATTTTTGAGAAAGCATCTTTTAGAGACTCTGCCACTAATAAGCGATGTCTCATATATTTAGAAGGGTTTTATGAGCATCACCACAAAAATGGAAAAACGTATCCTTACTTTATAAAGTATAAGGAGAAAGACTTATTCGCAGTAGCCGGGCTCTGGAGTGAGTGGCAAAATGAATTAGGTGAGTTGCTCAAGACATTCAGCATAGTGACTACCAAAGGAAATCTGCTAATGGCCGATATTCATAATAATCCTAAACTCCCAGAGCCTCGCATGCCGCTCATTTTAACAGCAGATATGGAATCTCAATGGCTCGATGGCAAGTTGGCACAAAATGACATAGAAAAATTAATTAAACCCTTGGCAGGGGATAAACTAGTAGCTCACACAGTTGGACCCATTAAAGGAAAAAAAGCCAGTGGCAATGTGCCACAAGCTAGCCTAGAGGTGAACTATGCGGAACTACAAGTGTCACAACTTGGTTTATTCTGATTCTTAACTCTTTCTTCCTACTATTAGATAGATGCAAAATATTACCTTCGCCCAATGAACGTAAGAGACCTAGAACCTAAGATAGTTTGGAACCATTTTTCTGATTTAAACGCAGTGCCACGTCCTAGTAAAAAGGAAGAGCGTGTTATTAAGTTTATGCAAGATTTTGGTGCTAAGTTAGCACTAGATACCTACACAGATGCTATTGGCAATGTCATTATCAAAAAACCAGCGACTGCAGGTATGGAAGATAGACAGACTGTAATAATACAGAGTCACTTGGATATGGTACACCAAAAAAATTCGGATACTAACTTTGACTTTGATACTCAAGGAATAGAAATGTATGTAGACGGCGACTGGGTAAGGGCTAATGGAACTACTCTAGGTGCAGATAATGGAATGGGTGTAGCTGCTATTATGGCTCTACTTAGTTCTGAGGATATAGCTCATCCTACTATAGAAGCACTTTTTACCATAGACGAAGAGACTGGTATGACAGGTGCTATGGAATTAGAAAAAGGACTTTTAAAAGGGACTATACTTCTTAATCTTGATACGGAAGATGATGATGAGTTTAGCATAGGATGTGCCGGTGGCATAGACACCAATACTACATATAAGTATGCTCAAGCGTCGGTTATAGCTGGTTCTCAAACCTATAATATCATTGTAAATGGTTTAAATGGCGGTCATAGTGGTGTGCATATAAACGAAGAATTAGGAAATGCTAACAAGATAATGAACCGTCTAATGTACGGTTGCGAAGATTATAATCTCCAGATTATAAACGTGGATGGTGGTAGCCTAAGAAATGCGATACCACGTGAGAGTTTTGCAACTATAGCTGCTAGTCCGGCATACTTAGAAGAACTAGAGCAAAGAACACAAGCTATAAAAGAAGAATATAGCATACAAGATCCTAATCTAAGTATCCGAGTAGAGGCGACGTCACAAGCTGATAAAGCAATGAGCTTTGAAGATACTATAAAAGTAACTACTGCACTATACGCAGTGCATAACGGGGTATTCAGATATAGCAGAGCCATAGAAGGTTTAGTAGAAACATCATCTTCGCTAGCCAGAGTGATAGTAAAAGAGGGCGAGTTTATAACTCAAAGTCTACAACGTAGCTCATTAGAAAGTGGGAAATACGATGTTGCTTATACGGTAGCAGCACCCTTTTATCTAATGGGATGTGAAGTACAGCAGAAAGGTGATTACCCAGGGTGGTCTCCTAATCCTACCTCTCCTATTTTGGATATTTTAGTAGCAAAGTACAAAGAGTTATTTAATAATGAGGAGCCAAAGGTAATGGCTATACATGCCGGTTTAGAATGTGGTCTACTAGGAAAACGCTATCCTGGTCTAGATATGATAAGCTTTGGTCCTACTATAAAAGGAGCACACAGCCCAGACGAGCGATGTGGAATAAAATCTACTGCTAAGTTTTGGATGTTCTTGAAGGAGATATTGGCAAATGTGCCGAAGTAATTTAGTGGTTGGTTAATTTGTTAACTAAGAGACTAGTATTACTCTGGATATATCCCACTCAAGTTTATGTGAGGTAACGTATTCATTCCAATATATAAGTATGGTTTTACATCCTAAGGATTTCTTTTTTAAACTTGCAGCAACAAATTAACCAAAATATATGGCATCCTCTTTTTTCGCTTTATTAGATGATATCTCTGTACTAATGGATGATGTAGCCACCATGAGTAAGGTAGCTACTGAAAAAACGGCAGGTATCCTAGGCGATGATTTAGCTGTAAACGCAGAGAAATCATCTGATTTTTTGAATAGTAGAGAACTTCCTGTGTTATGGCAAATAACCAAAGCCTCATTGCTCAATAAAGTAATGATATTACCTGTGGCTTTTTTGCTAAGTGCATTTGTTCCCATCGTTATTACTATTATTTTAATAATGGGAGGTGTGTATCTGTCTTATGAAGGAGTAGAAAAAATAATAGGATTCCTATTTCATAGAGGACATAAGAAACAAGTAAAAAAGATAGTAGGTCAATCGGATGAGGAGCTAAAAACACAAGAAAACGAAAAAGTAAAATCAGCCGTCTTTGTGGATTTTATACTATCCATAGAAATTGTAATCATAGCGTTAAGTACGGTAACTGAGAGCACAATCCTCGTCCAAATAATTGTGGTTACTCTAATAGCCTTAATGGCTACAGTAGGTGTCTACGGTATAGTAGCATTAATCGTACGAATGGACGATATGGGCTACAAGCTTATAAAAGCGAACAAGAGTAAGTTTGCTGCCACACTTGGCATGGGATTAGTAAATGCATTACCATGGGTTATTAAAACACTAAACGTAGTAGGAACCGTAGCTCTTATTCTAGTAGCAGGTGGTATCTTTACTCATAATCTATATTTTGCACACGATTTAATCTCAGGCATCCCAAAGATGCTAGCTGATACAGCAGCAGGACTAGTAGTAGGTTCATTGGCACTGTTAGTCGTTTTATTATTTAATAAGATTAAAAGTAAACTTCTGATTAACTAGTAGGTCCAAGATATGGCCTAGTAATTGTAATCTGTATTTTGAGAGATATTCAATACTAAAATTCTAATAACTTGCAAAATGATAATTAAAAAGCACATTATATACTTCATAATATTAGTCGCCTTTATGGGGTGTAAATCTCAAGGGACAAGCCAAGGTGAGAAACAAGACTATTTTAAGGGTACTATAATATACGATGTAGAAGTAGTGCTGAGCACTACGGACACTTCCGCCAAGGCAAAGAAGTCTTTTTTTGGAGACGAAATGTACCTTACTATATTCAAAAACGGAGACATTCAACGTAAGTATAATGGCAACTCGCCAGAAGGGTATGATTTATACTATGTAGACTTAGAGGAAAATTTGGTGATGGAAAAGTATAATAATTCAGACACCCTCTTTACTCATAAAGCAAGTACTCAAAACATTATTAAGTTGAATGCTTTGAGAGAAGATAATGTAAAAAGAAAAGTAATGGAGTATGATCTGAAAGATGTATCCATAGGTGCACAGTCGCTAAGTGCGAAAGGGAATTCAATAGCTTATTTAACTATCAAATACTGGTATACAGAAGCATTAAAAGTAGATAAAATGCAATACGTAAAAATCAATGATGACTTATGGAATTATTTAATGAGAGAGTCTAATGGATCTCTTTTTCTAAAGTATGAGCTAGACTATTTTAACTACAAAGTAATCTATACAGCTAAAGAAATAAAGCCAAATAGGTACGAAAATTATAAGGAAAAGGTGAGCACTGACTCTCCAAGAGTAAGTAAGTAGACTTATTTTATTCTAATGTCTTATACTCCTTGCCATCATTAATAGTACAGCCATTTTGTATCATATCAAATAATTCTAATTCACGCACTGTGGAGTATTTCTTGGAAGCAATATGCTGTTCTGCTTTGCTATCTACTTGTACTATTCTAATCAGATGTATATCCTCTTTGTTTGCCTTGAAATAAAATACAGTATCCTTCTCAGCTTTTTTAAGGTATTGCACTCCTCTGAGCACACCTTCCCATACTACATCGCTAAATTGATTGATAATCTCCTCTGCATTTACAGGCTCATTTTCTTTGATAGCCACCCAATCATCTGCTGTGATGCCGTTTACAACTAAGAAATTGATAAATTCTTTTTCTAGCTCGTGTAATTCTTCAACTTGTAATCTAGTATATTTCATCTGTGCGAAGATATTATTTACGTTGAAGGTTTGATAGTAAAACAAGGTTTATACCTTTGCACCAATGAAGATAGAAAGTAACACCGTAGTAGGTGTAAATTACGCATTAGAAGTAGAAGGGCAACCAGTTGACGCATCTGGAGATACACCTCTTACTTACCTTCACGGTCACGGGATGATGATTCCTGGTTTCGAGAAGCAACTAGAAGGCTTAGTAGAAGGCGACAAGTACGATTTTACAGTACCTGCTGCCGAAGGATACGGTGAGCTGAATCCAGAAGCTATAGTAGATCTAGATAAAGCTATATTTTTAGTAGATGGAAATATGAGCACAGAAGTATTTGCTGGAGCACAGTTACAATTGACAAACCAGGATGGTCAGCCAATGGTAGGTGTAGTACAAGCTATATCAGACGATAAAGTTACTATGGATTTCAACCATCAATTAGCTGGTAAAGAATTACATTTTGCTGGAGATATAGCTAACCTAAGAGCAGCTACAGAAGAAGAAATAACTCACGGTCACGTACACGGTCCAGAGGGACACCAGCACTAAAAATAGCTGACTTACTTTATAGTTGCAAAAACTTGCACTGCAGTAAGTGAATAATTTTGAGGATTGAAGTAAGAAGCAATCCCACTTAATTGATAATTTGGATTAATTAAGTTTTTATTATGAAATTCGCTTGCTATCCAAGCGTTGAGCATATAAGTAGCCGCCTCGTTGTACGTGGTGGCTACACTTTTTTTAGTACTACCATTCCTTAAGTAGTTCTGAGTATTTCGCAGGACAAAGGTTCGTGCTATATTCTCAGCCACACTATAGCTTTTTACATTGATATAGCTAACTAATCGTTGCTGAACATTTTTTTTGCCAGCGGTGGGCTGGTCATGTGTTATCTCACTTTTAGTCTTCAAAAAAGTATTTTGATCTGCCGCTACCTTATATATAATAGTGTTGGACATAAGCGGACCAATTCCTTTCTCTTTCCTGTAGGCATTGATTTTGAGCAACAGGACCTTTTCATATAAGTTATGATCAAATTTTTTTGGGTCAATCTTGTCATCACCAATATTCCCAAAAGAGGATGTTAGAATAAAAATGGATAAAGTAAATGTTAAAAGTCTGGTCATTGTAATAAGTATAAACAAGTAATGTGCCTAATTGGCTAATTCTATAATTTTCCTGTGTCTATCTGGATCTTCAGTAACTCCCGTAACTTCTAAGTTTGCTTAGCTTTTTTGTTCCTAGATATTTGCTTCTTCCATTGTACCCGTGCAGTGGGTATGGTGTCCATTTTTTCGCCGTCATTATATAGTAAATCATCCTCGGAACAAGCCCAGGGACATTGATTTACTATCCTCAGTGGACTTATCATAATTCACATTTTCCAATGTGAAGGTCTCTTTAACAATTGTTCTAAAAAGACTAGCAAAATTTGCCTTCGGGCTTTCTTCTTCTGGGGAAGTATTCATTTAATTATTAGTTAAAGGATATTTCTGCTTACAGTGGCTAAGACTTTTCTTCTTTTGAAAAAAGGATGTTTTCTCTTAATTTCATAAATCCAGCACGCTTTACAGCTGATTTTTTAAATACATCTTTAAAAACTTCTTTGGTAAGTTCTTCCCAATCGTTTTGGTGTAGTTCCTTGAGTTTTGGATGAGGATTAAAAGCACTTTCAGTATGACCATGGCTGAATTTATTCCAAGGACATACATCTTGGCAAATATCACATCCAAATGCCCAGCCTTCCATTTGCCCCTTGAAGGATACAGGTATATTCTCTTTTAGCTCAATAGTAAGATACGAAATACATTTGGTGCTGTCTACTACCTTGTCAGCCACTATAGCATCTGTAGGACAAGAATCTATACAGGCTGTGCAAGTACCGCAATGATCTGTAGTAGGTGCATCTGCTACTAGATCTAAATCAATAATTAACTCTGCTATAAAGTAAAAGCTTCCCTCTTGTTTGGTGATGAGCATAGTGTTTTTACCTATCCAGCCAAGGCCACTCTTAGCAGCCCAAGCTCTATCGAGGACCGGAGCTGAGTCTATGAATACCCTACCTCCTACTTCACCTATTTCTGTGTTAATATGCTGTAGAAATGTTTTAAGTTTATGTTTTATAATATGGTGGTAGTCATCACCATATGCGTACTTAGATATTTTATAGTCTTCATTATCATACTTTTCTTCAGGATAATAATTGAATAATAAAGAGACCACAGATTTAGCACCGTCTACGAGCTTAGTTGGGTCTACTCGTTTATCAAAATGGCCCTCCATCCATTGCATTTTACCGTGATACCCTTTTTGTAACCAGTTAGTAAGATGCACTTCTTCTTCTTCCAGATGCTCCGCTTTGCTAATACCACAATAGGCAAATCCCAATTGTGACGCTATTTCTTTTACTTTATCGGTGTTTTTTTTTGCTGATGCTAGAAGCATAGCACTAGAATAAACTTGGATTATTTCCGCGAGTCATAGTTCTGCCAAGATGCTTATAGGCTAATTCTGTAGCCTCTCGGCCCCTTGCTGTTCGTTGTAAAAAACCTTCTTTTATCAAAAACGGTTCATATACTTCTTCTATTGTACCTGCCTCCTCACTCACTGCTGTAGCTATAGTGCTTAGACCTACAGGTCCTCCTTTGAATTTATCAATTATAGCTGCAAGAATGCGGTTATCCATCTCGTCTAGGCCTAGAGCATCTACATTTAGAGCATTTAACGCTATCTGTGCTATATCTAAGCTTATGGTGCCGTCTCCTTTTATCTGAGCAAAATCTCTAGTTCTTCTTAGCAGAGCATTAGCAATTCTAGGTGTGCCTCTACTTCTACCAGCTATTTCTATAGCAGCCTTATGGTCTATAGGCATATTTAAAATACTGGAAGACCGCTCTACTATTTGTGCTAGTAGTGATTTATCGTAGTATTCTAATCTACTTGTTATTCCAAATCTAGCTCTAAGAGGAGAAGTAAGTAATCCACTTCTAGTAGTAGCTCCAATAAGTGTAAAAGGGCTTATACCTATTTGTACACTTCTAGCATTAGGACCTGTATCTAGTACTATGTCAATTTTATAATCTTCCATAGCCGAGTACAGATACTCCTCTATTACTGGGCTTAGTCGATGTATCTCGTCAATAAAGAGTACGTCGCCTTCGTCTAAGTTGGTAAGCAAGCCTGCCAAATCTCCAGGTTTTTCTAAAACCGGGCCACTAGTTATTCTAATGTTGCTGTTTAGTTCATGAGCTATAATATTAGCCAAGGTAGTTTTACCAAGACCTGGAGGGCCGTGTAGTAAAACGTGATCTAGTGCTTCACCTCTTTGATTAGCAGCTTGTACAAATATTTTTAAATTTTCTAATATCTTATCTTGTCCCGCAAAATCATCGAAAGATATCGGTCGTAAAACTCGTTCAATGTCCTTCTCAGAATCTGATAAATCATCGGCATTGCCTTGTAAGATTTCGTTACTCACAGAGCGAAAGTAAAGATAAGTTTTGGAATGGTAGGCAACGTTTTTTACATACATTTCATCTACTTCATAATTATAGATAACTAAATGTCGTTTTCTTTGAAACACAATATGCAGAAGCAATTATTTTTTATTTTAAGTTTCTTTTTTATTGCTTGGTCTTCTTCAGCTCAAGTTAAAAAAAATGACATCATTTTCGAAAAAACAACCATAGACTTTGGTAGAATATTTGTAGAAGGAGGTATAGTTTTAGCCAATTATCAATTTACAAATAATAGTACTCAGGACTTTGTGATCAAATCTTTAGACGCAGCTTGTGGGTGCACCAATCCTAGAAGTTCTGCAGATACTATAGTTCCAGGAGCTTTAGGCGATATTAGTGTTGAGTTTAACCCTAAAGGCATGAGAGGCAAGGTAGCTAAATATGTGAATGTAATAGGTAACTACTCTGATGACTATCAAGTGGAACTAAAATTTACAGCAGAAATAGTTTCTTCCGAGGAAAGAGATCCAAACGCATATTATAAAGGTGAATTTGGATATTTGCTGCTAGACAAAATAAGACTAGACTGGGGAGATAGATATGTAGGGCAAACTTTTTTGGATTCTGTACTATTATCGAATGATGGGTACAACGATATAATCATCAGCGGTTTTACTCAAAGCCCGGTTTACATTACCACTCTCAATACCCCGATTACTCTTAAAGTAGGCGAGACTAAAGCATTATTATTAAAAGTAGATGTGCTAGATACCGTTGGCAAAAACACAGATGTTCTGAAGCTTAAAACCAATGATAAATTTTTCCCTACCAAGCAAATTACGGTAGGCATAAACTATAAGCAAGACTATAGCATGTGGAAGAAACGTAATTATAAGAAAGCACCTCAGATAGTATTTAGCAATGAAAAAATACAAATGGGAGAAGTAAAGAGTGGTGCTATTACTAGAAGAAATATAGACATTACTAATTCTGGCAAAACAAACCTTGCAATAAGACGAATAGATACGGATTGCAGTTGTGCTATAATAGCTCCTTCTAAGCTAGTAATAGCTCCAGGAGAAAGTATAAAAGTTGATGTTAAGTTTGATTCATTGTATAAGAAGGGCTCACAATCTAAAGCCATAACGGTCTACTCTAATGACCCTATAAATCCTGTTAAAAAAATATACGTCCAAGCTGTAGTTTATTAGGCTTTGAGTTTGGCAACATTTTTGAATAGTTAGAAATATGAAAAAAAGTCAGTCTTTACTTTTAGTTGCAGTGTGCCTAATGGCCTCATTTCTAGGTGCATTTGCATATAAAACTTGGTTTGATACCGATAGCACTATTTTAATAAACCAAGATGACGAAACGCCCTATCGGAATGTTAATACTTCCGAAATGGCAAACTTAGAGACTGGGTTTATAGATGCATCTAAAAGCAGCACTTCGAGTGTGGTATTTATAAAAACGGAGTCTCAGCAGTATCAATCTAGTGGTTTTTGGGGTTTTGGATTTGATCCTTTTGGACGTATAGGCAAAGTCGCTAGTACTGGTTCTGGGGTTATTATAAGTGCAGATGGATACATCGTCACAAATAATCACGTAATAGCTAATGCGGATAAAATAGATGTAGTACTGAGCAGCAACAAAAAAAGCTACAGTGCTGAGCTAATAGGTGCTGATCCTAGTAGCGATTTGGCTTTACTTAGGGTACAGGCAACCGATTTAAAACCGATTAGGTTTACTAATTCTGATGATGTTCAAATAGGTCAGTGGGTACTAGCTGTTGGAAATCCCTTTAATCTGACTAGTACAGTAACAGCGGGTATAGTGAGTGCTAAAGGAAGAAATATAAACATCGTAAATAATCAATTTCCGATAGAGTCTTTTATACAAACAGATGCCGCTATTAATCCTGGAAACAGTGGAGGTGCGTTGGTGAATCTAGAGGGTGACTTGATAGGCGTAAACACTGCCATAGCCAGCAAAACAGGTAGTTATGTAGGTTACGGATTTGCAATACCCAGTAATATAGTGATGAAAACCATTGATGACTTGAGAGAATATGGTGAAGTGCAGCGAGGATTTGTGGGTGTAGACGTAGTAGACATAGATGGTGATATAGGTGAGAAACTAGGAAGCAATGGTGTACTCATAAAAAGGATAACCGGGACGAATGATGAGGCAGCTAAAAAGCTAGAAGTGGGTGATGTAATTAGCAAAATAAATGAGAAAATCATTGACAGTAAATCTACGTTCGATGAACGTATCGCTTACCTTAGACCAGGTGATATAGTAAAGTTTGAGGTTTTTAGAAATGAAAATAAGATGGAGCTGGAACTTACTTTGGTCAATAAAAACGGTACAACTAAAATCACTAAGAAAGAATCGATAATCAGTGAAACCCTTGGTGGCGAGTTTGAAGCTATTTCTAAACTAGAAGCTAAAACATTCAGAATAGAAAACGGCGTGAAAGTGACAAATATATCAACAGGTAAACTCCGTAAAATGAATATCAGTGAAGGTTTTATTTTTGTAAAAGTGAATGGAGAAGCTCAGAATGATCCTGCTCAACTAATAGAGCTCCTAGAGTTTTATAAAGGTCAGGTACGTATAGAAGGTATTGCCTCTAACGGTAGCACGCAGTTTTTAAGCTTCACGTTTCGGTAGCTCATTTGTTTTCGTTTATTAATGGCATCGGCTTATTAAATGATTACTTTGACTACCTATCTAAAAAGAAAGGGACTTTTAATGTATACATTGATTAACCGTTTAAAGAGGGGTTAATCAATCTTGTAAAAATTCTTTTAATTATAATATCCTGTATTATAAAATAAGCTAAATGACTAGGCCATAGACACTTTGAACTCACTGGTCTCGTGAAATTCTATCTCTGGATTGTTAGATTTGGCCATTTGCAATAGATAAGCTGTTTGAGCTAAGTATACTAGATTTTCATCTTTGTCTAGCACCACATCTTGTGGTTTGTATTTTATGAACTCAGCTATCTTGTCTTTATCTCCCGTCATCCAACACGCTTTGTGGTAGTTTACAGAATCAAATCTAGCTTTAGCATTATACTCGTGCTCTAGTCTATATTGTATAACCTCAAACTGTAATTCACCTACTACACCTATTATTTTTCTATTACCAGGTTGTTGTGTAAATAGCTGAGCTACACCTTCATCTGTAAGCTGATTTAAACCCTTCTCTAGCTGTTTGCTCTTCATTGGGTCCATATTAACTACCTCTCGGAATAGTTCAGGACTGAAGCTTGGAATCCCTTTAAACACGAGCTCCTCTCCTTCTGTAAGTCCATCCCCAATTTTGAAATTTCCTGTATCGTATAATCCTACTACATCTCCCGGGTATGCAAATTGAGTTACTTCCTTGCTATCTGCTAAGAAAGTATACGGATTACTAAAACGCATCTTTTTACCAGTACGTGGATGAATGTAAAAGGTATTTCTCTCGAAAGTTCCGCTACACACCCTCAGAAATGCAATTCTATCTCGATGATTTGGATCTAGATTAGCATGTATTTTAAAAACAAAACCAGTCATTTTTTTCTCGTCTGGTTCTACTTCCCGTTTATCTGTGGGCCGTGGTCTAGGCGATGGAGCTATTTTTACGAATGTATCTAGCATCTCTTGTACCCCAAAATTATTGAGTGCAGAACCAAAAAATACAGGAGCTAACAGTCCCTCTTCATAAAGCGAAACATCAAAAGGCTCAAAAACACCATTGATCAACTCTACATCTTCTCTTAGTTGATTAGCGTCATCCTCTCCTATTATTTTATCTAATCGTTCATCCTCTATGTTATCTATTTGTACATAGTCAGCAGCCTTTTTCGTTTTATCCGCTTCAAATAGGTTTAATGAGTTATCGTGGAGAAGAAATACACCTTTGAATCTTCGCCCCATGTTAATAGGCCAACTAAGTGGTCTTGTGGTGATTTGCAGCTCATTTTCTAACTCTTCTAGTATATCGAAGGGATCTTGACCTTCTCTATCCATTTTATTTACAAAGATGATAACTGGAGTATTACGCATTCTACATACCTGCATTAGTTTACGAGTTTGGGCCTCTACTCCTTTTGCTACGTCTACTACTAGTATTACACTATCTACTGCGGTAAGTGTACGATAGGTGTCTTCAGCAAAATCCTTGTGCCCAGGCGTATCTAAAATATTGATTTTCTTACCCTTGTACTCAAAACTCATCACCGAAGTAGCCACCGAAATACCACGCTGCTTCTCTATCTCCATAAAATCAGAAGTCGCAGTTTTTTTAATTTTATTACTCTTTACTGCACCCGCAGTTTGAATAGCACCCCCAAAAAGTAGAAGCTTCTCCGTAAGCGTAGTTTTACCTGCATCTGGGTGAGAAATGATTCCAAATGTTTTGCGTTTTTCTATTTCAGCTTTTAAACTCATACAAGACTGCAAGATTAGCACATTAGGTACCAATCAAAAAAGAATACCCTTGATAATTCTATACCACAGTACTCACATTGTATAGATGAAAAAAGTATTTCTCATATTTTAATACTATTTCAGTAGCTCAGAGACCTAAATAGATACATTATTATTGTAAATATCAATGCGTAAACATTGTATTTTTTTACATTTGCGGCAATGAAGGTACATCAATTATTAATCGCACTTTTAGTCATAAGTTCTTGCTCTATATTCAAGGGTGAAAAAACTCAAAATAAAACTGTTTGGGTAAATAGTGAACAATCTGAATGTGCCACTGGCACTTGTTTGCAAGTGAAATATTCTCAAAAGGCTACCGAATGGACTACGCTCAATCAAAAGATTGAAGGTTTTGAAGCCACCAAAGGATTTTTATACCAACTAGAAGTTTCTGAGACTCAAGTACCTAAAGAAGAGGAAGCCACAGATAAACCAACTACGAAACTCAAACTAGTAAATTTACAAGCTAAGCATCCAGACTTAAAAGAAGATGGGATGTACGCATATATCAAAACAAGTATAGGAGATATAGTAGGTAAGCTCTATATCAACAGAGCACCGCTTACCGTTGCCAATTTTGTCGGCTTAGCGGAAGGTACTCTAGAAAATACGGCAAGACCTATTGGTACGCCTTTTTACGATAGTCTAATATTCCATAGAGTGATTCCAGGTTTTATGATTCAGGGTGGAGACCCAGATGGTATGGGCAGCGGTGGACCTGGTTATAAGTTTAAAAATGAGATTCATCCTGAGTTGAAACACAATAAGCCAGGCATATTTAGTATGGCAAATTCTGGACCAAATACCAATGGTAGTCAGTTTTTCATAACTCATAAAGCTACACCGTGGTTAGATGGTGCTTATAATATATTTGGGGAAGTAGTGCTAGGTCAAAATATAGTAGATGCTATGGGAAATGTACCACGCGGCAGAGGCGATAGACCAAATGATCCAATATATATGTCTATAAAAATAATCAGAGTAGGCGATGCGGCTATCAAGTTCAATGCTAACTCTACCTTTAAAATAATGCAAAGGTGAGTAGTCCGATAGAGCGAAAACAATTTAAATTTAAAGGAAGTAAAGAGAAGCTAATTACGGGGGATCTTACCTATGCCAAGTATGCAGGTGAAGTACCTATAGTCATCTTTGCACATGGTTTCAAAGGATTCAAAGATTGGGGAGCGTGGCCACTAGCGGCAGAAATATTTGCGGTAAAAGGATTACCATTCTTCAAGTTTAATTTCTCGCATAACGGTACCACACCAGAAAATCTTACAGATTTTAAAGATCTAGAGGCTTTTGGTAATAATAATTTTAAAATAGAATTAGATGATTTAGGCCTTGTTATAGATTTCATTGAGAAAAAATCATCATCCTTTGACTTTAGTTGGAACGGTGAGATATTTCTAATAGGACATAGCAGAGGTGGTGCCATAGCACTGCTAAGAGCTGCCACAGATAAAAGGATAACCAAATGTGCTACTTGGGCTAGCGTATCTGACCTAGAGCGATACCTAGAATTAAAAGAGGTGAATAGTTGGCGAAAAGATGGTGTGCACCACATACCTAATGCTCGCACAAACGTAGATATGCCTATCTACTTCCAGTTTGTAGATGCATACGCTCAAAATGCTAAAGAGTTGCACTTAGGCTCTTGCTTAGAAAACATAGACTGCCCACTGCTCATAGTACACGGCGAAAGTGATACCGTAGTACCCTTGACAGACGCACACACTATATATAGCGAGGTACATCACTCCAT
>Ga0115006_10000056_pt1 | contig 51491 bp, 67 predicted proteins | sample ArcOceMetagenome_3_FD_88943 | JGI IMG/M metagenome (GOLD analysis project Ga0115006, IMG submission 88943) | Marine eukaryotic phytoplankton communities from Arctic Ocean - Arctic Ocean- Svalbard ARC20M Metagenome | ecosystem: Environmental > Aquatic > Marine > Oceanic | place: Arctic Ocean...
CATCGCTGCTGCTGCTAATTGGTCCGCCAAAGTGAGACAGGTAGCGCCAAGAAAACACGTCTTGCCCGCTCAGCCGATTTGCCAAGCGAAGCACGTCAACGACACCCGCCATTTCCGTAAGAACAAACCCATCAGCCACAGCAATATCGCAATGCTGTGGCGCACGAACAGCCGTTTGCGATGAAGCTGCCCGCATTCGCTTAGGCACGAATACGGGCGTTGTCGGGATCCCACAGTGGCGCATCGGCTTGCACCGTGGCAGTCACATCTTGACCAAAGATGTTCACAATAACCTTAGTCCCTGCAACGGCCAAATCAGACTGGATCATCGCCAGTGCGATCGACTTGTTCACGCGGTAACCATATGCACCCGATGTGGTTTCACCCACGACTTTGCCATCATACAGGACCGTCGACATATAGGGCGCATCTGCGGCGCAGTCTTCATCCATCACAAGCGTCGCGAACCGCTTTTTGCTGCCCTGCTGTTTTTCTGCCAGCAACGCTGCCTTGCCGGGGAAATCTTGGGGCTTATCGAACTTGATAAACCGTTCCACGCCTCCTTCGAGCAAGGAATAATCTGTTGTCAGATCGCCCTTCCATGCGCGGTACCCTTTTTCGATCCGCAGGGAATTCAGCGCATACATCCCAAACGGGACGGCACCAGCCCCCAGCACAGCCGCATAAAGCGCGGGCATATTGGCGCTCGTCGCATGGATTTCCCAACCTAACTCGCCGGCAAATGACACACGCGCAAGCGCGCAATCAACGCCTGCCACCTTGGCCGTTTGATGGGTCAACCAGCCAAGCGACAGGTCGGCATCTGTGCCCAGCGCCGTGAACAAATCACGAGCCTTGGGCCCCGTTACGATTAGCGTGGAAAATTCAGTTGTGTGATCAGTCAGGCTTAGGGTGGCAGGCAAACTGTCGCGCAGGACTTCAAAATCGTGCCACTGCGCACTGGCCGCTGTGATCAAGGTGAACGTGTCTTCACCGTGACGCATCATCGACATCTCTGTCAAAATCCGGCCCCGGCTATCTGCGAAATACGCAAGGTTCATGCGTCCAATTTTCGGCAATGCGCCAGCGATCATACCGCGCAGCCATTCGGCAGCACCGTCACCGGATAAATTGAATCGAGAGAACCCCGGCAGGTCAAGAACACCAACGCCGTCGCGCACGGCTTCGCATTCTTCTTTGATGCGCGGCTGCCACGGGCCGTTGCGATCCCATGTATGGGTGGATTTCTCGGCTATATCGTCTCCGTCTTTGGCGAACCAATTGGCCCGTTCCCAACCGTTGTACGCGCCCATGACGCCACCCAACTCACGTATTTTCACATCAACTGGTGACAGCTTTTTGTCGCGTGCCGCAGGCCATTCATGCTGCGGGAAATGCATGGCGTATTCGTGGCCGTAAACTTCCATTGCTTTGCGGTCACAATAATCCTGATCAGTGTAATCCGTGTAACGGCGCGGATCGACGGCCCACATATCCCACTCGGTTTCGCCCTCAGTGATCCATTCAGCCATCACCTTGCCCGCACCACCACCTTGGGTGATGCCAAAGGTAAACACGCAGGCTTCATAAGCATTCGGCACACCGGGCATTGGGCCCATCAGCGGCAGACCATCAGGCGCATATGGGATCGGCCCATTGATGACACGGCCAACACCACTGGTGCCAAGGATCGGCACACGCGCCATCGCATCCTCGAAATACCATTCAAGACGCTCAAGATCATCCGGGAACAACTGGAAACTAAAGTCTTCGGGCATCGGGTCAGTCGGTGACATCCAGTGACCCTTGCAGTTCCGCTCGTAGGGGCCAAGGTTCAGGCCGTTTTTGTCCTGGCGCAGGTAATAGGAACTGTCGACATCACGCAGCAGCGGGACTTTGCGGCCCTCAGTTTCGGTCCATTCCTTCAGTTCCAGAATTTCTTCGGTCAGGAAAAACTGGTGCGACATAGTGGCCATTGGCACAGTGCGCCCACCGTAAGGTTTGAACCATTCACCAACGCGCTGCGCATAATAACCAGCGGCGTTCACCACCTTTTCACAGCGAATATCGCCTTTGTCGGTATGCACGATCCATTCATCGCCATCGCGGGTCACACCCGTGGCAGGGCAGAACCGCTCAATACGCGCGCCCAGCGCACGGGCGCCTTTGGCAAGCGCTTGGGTCAACTGCGCGGGGTCAATATCACCATCATCAGGATCCCACATGCCGCCCACAAGATCGTGTGTTTCAAGAAACGGATACGCATCTTTCATGTCATGATTCGACATCATGTCGATATTCAAACCCTGATAGTTGGCCATCGCACGGGCGCGCTCAAATTCCTGCATCCGTTCTTTGGAATGCGCGAGCCGGATGGATCCGGTCACATGATAGTTCATCGGGTAGTCGACCTCGTCAGCCAACCCTGCATAAAGCCCCAGCGAATACCGCTGCATGTTCATGATCGCCCAAGACGTGGAAAACGACGGACAGTTGCCTGCGGCGTGCCACGTGGACCCAGCGGTCAATTCGTTTTTTTCCAGCAAAACACAATCAGTCCATCCCGCCAACGCAAGATGGTAAAGCGTTGATACACCGACAACGCCGCCTCCGATAATGACCACACGGGCCGTTGTTGGAAAATCGCTCATAGGTCTTGCTCCTGTTGCAGAACTCTGTCGGAATATTGTCATTGCAACCCAATTTGGGCGTAATTCTTTGCCCGTTAATAAACAGGCGGTGCGATGACCCAGATCGCCTTGCAAGTCACATCATGGGGGTTGGCCCAGCGGTAATGCTGACCACGAATGCGAAAACTATCACCCGGATTTAGGTGAAAACAGGTGTCGTCAATCCACAGATCAAGCTGACCAGATACGATGTAGCCCACTTCTTGGGTCGGCCGGCAAACCGCGTGTGTCATGGTCGCTCCAGCCTCGAATGCAGAATGCACAACCTCAAAGTCATCGGTCAGATCCGGCGAAAGCAGTTCCTCGACAAGCCCTGCTTCACGAGACCCAATCGGACGTCGGGCAGTTTTGCGCACGATGAAACCTTCTTCACCAACGGCTGCCGCGACGCGGAACAGGCTGGAAACCGACACGTCCAACATCCGTGCAAAAGCCCGCAGATCGTCGATGCTTGGCTCTGAAATATCGCGTTCAACCTGGCTAAGCCAGCCAACGGATTTGCCTAAATCATCCGCCATCGACGCAAGCGTCAGTCCACGCGCCTTGCGCAGGGCCCGTAAATCTGCGCCTAGGGTGCGCACTTCAGCTGGTAGCTTGTGAAGCATCGTGATTCCGTGAAAATTGTAGCTTTTTTTTCATGATGCCTCAGCATGCAGGAAAAAGCAAAGAAAAATTTCACGCGCGGTGATTTATCTTGCTACGGCGAAGGTCGCCTTCAAAATTGATGCCATATGCGTGGCATCATCACCGTCGAATGACGCAGGCTGATCGCTGTCGATGTCAAACACCCCAAGCAATGTTCCGGCATCATTCCAAACCGGCAACACCAGCTCGGACCGTGTTGAACTTGCACAAGCGATATGACCCACAAACGCATCCACATCAGCCACCAATTGCGTGGTTCCAGTACGGGCGGCAGCACCACAGACCCCACGCGAGAACGGGATTACAAGACAGCCGTGCCCACCTTGGTACGGTCCGACTTTCAACACTTCAGGCCCAGTGACACGGTAAAAACCCGTCCAAGCGAACCGCGTATCCGCATGGTGAACTTCACATGCGACCGTGGCCATCAAAGACACCACGTCGGTTTCACCTTCGGTTAGCGCTGCAATTGTTTTTGCCAAAAGGTCGTAATCAACGCACATCGCTTAGATCCTTTGCGGTGTTTGTGGCCGGAATAGACTATGGGCGCTCTATCGCAATGGCAGTGCCTTCACCACCACCAATGCAAATCGCAGCGATGCCACGCTTAAGGTTTCGCGCCTCTAGGGCATGCAACAGCGTCACGATAATGCGCGCGCCTGATGCGCCAATCGGATGCCCCAATGCGCAGGCGCCACCGTTCACGTTCAATATCTCACGCGGGATGTTCAAGTCGTGCATGAACGCCATTGGGACAACCGCAAAGGCCTCGTTTACTTCCCAAAGATCGACGTCATCAACAGACCAGCCGATTTTTGCGAGCAGCTTTTGCGTTGCGGGCACAGGTGCGGTTGTGAATAGGTTCGGAGCTTGTGCATGGCTTGCATGCCCGATGATACGCGCACGTGACGGCCCATCTGTCGCACCTTCCAAGGCAATCACAAGGGCAGATGCGCCATCAGATATGCTTGACGCATTCGCCGCCGTCACGGTCCCATTTTCGCGAAAAGCAGGCTTGAGCTTGGGGATTTTATCGGGGCGTGCCGCACTTGGTTGCTCATCTGAATCCACAACGATCTCGGACTTGCACGACCGAACCGTGACTGGTGCGATCTCGCGCGCAAACCCGCCGCCGTTTTGCGCGGCAATCGCGTTAGAAAGGGACGTCAGTGCAAAGTCGTCTTGGGCCGTACGCGTGAATTGGTAGGTTTCGGCGCAGTCCTCAGCGAATGAGCCCATAAGCCGACCTTTGTCATAGGCGTCTTCCAAACCGTCAAGGAACATACTGTCTTGAACGCTTTGGTGACCGATCCGCGCACCACCGCGCAGCTTAGCCATCAGGTACGGCGCGTTGGTCATGCTTTCCATGCCACCCGCGACAATCACATCCGTGCCACCTGCTTTGATCTGATCAAACGCCATCATAACGGCCTTCATTCCTGACCCACACATTTTATTGAGTGTCGTTGCAGGGACAGCGTCCGAAAGCCCACCATGGAAACTTGCTTGGCGCGCGGGTGCTTGTCCCAAACCTGCAGGCAAAACGCAGCCCATCAGTACCTCATCCACAGTTGGCTGACCGGCACCGAGTAAAGCAGCCTTGATCGCCACACCACCAAGGGTCGGCGCGTCAACATCTGCAAAACTGCCTTGAAACCCCCCCATCGGCGTGCGCGAGGCTCCTGTGATAACGACTGAAGTCATGGTTCATCCTTTCGTGTTTTGCTTGGAATTGAACGTATGTTCTTTTCCAATGCAAGAAAAGGATTTTGACTGATATTCCGATCCACCATTAAACCGTCTTGTTTTGTACATTTTACAGCCACGATCACGGAACAAAGATAGGCTTATGGCTGAATAGCTTAGCTCGACGCCGTGTATATCAAGCCCCCACCCAGTTGCACGGCGTCGAGGAACCTCCCCTTTTATCATTGCACCCATCGTATGTTGCCCTAGGTTTCAGCACAGGAAAATATGGGGATTTTAAATGCGCGATTTTCAAAAGCAGGGCCGGTCGGCGGTTTTTGCAACGAACGGAATGTGCGCTACGTCGCACCCACTGGCTGCGAAAGTCGCCGTTCAAATGTTAGAGGCTGGTGGCAATGCCGTTGATGCAGCAATTGCTGGGGCTGTCTTGCTGGGAATTTGCGAACCGCAGATGACCGGCATTGGCGGAGACTGCTTTGTGCTGCTGACGCCGCCCGGCGAAGATCGCGTTGTCGCGCTGAATGGATCAGGCCGCGCCCCTGCTGGCTTGGACGCTAATCTTTTGCGCGATAAAGGTATGACCACTGTACCACTGGGTGGTCCAGAAGCCGTCACCATTCCCGGCGCGGTCGATGCATTTTGCAGGTTGTCTGCCGATTTCGGAAAATTGGGGCTTAAGGCCTCACTGGCCCCTGCTATTCATTACGCAGATACGGGCGTCCCAGTTGCGCCGCGTGTGGCGTTTGACTGGGCGCTATCGACGGATGCGCTGCAAGGGACGGCGCGCGACGCCTATCTGATCAATGGGAAAGCCCCAACCGCGGGCCAAATATTCCGCGCACCCGGCCAAGCAGATGTATTGCGTCGGATCGCTATGAACGGACGTGAAGCATTTTACGAAGGCGAAGTCGCCGAAGATATGGTCGCTGCGCTAAACGCGCGTGGCGGTGTTCATACGCTTGCTGACTTTGCCAATTGCGCAAGCGAATACACGGCCCCGATTACTGGCGGCTATGGCGGGCTGGACCTTTGGGAGCATCCACCAAACGGGCAAGGCGCAACTGCAATTTTGCTACTCAATATCCTAAAGCATTTTGACATCGCCGGCATGGATCCGTTTGGGATTGAACGCGCGCATATTGAGGCCGAAGCGACTAAATTGGCCTATGACGCCCGCAACCGCTTTGTGGCTGATCCCGACTATATGACCAAACTCGATCATATGATGGCGCCTGAAACCGCAGCGGACCTTGCAGCGTTGATCAATCCCAAGAAGGCTATGCCCGCATCCGTTCCGGGGACAGAGGCCGTGCACAAAGACACAATCTACATCACGGTCGTCGACAAGGACCGCATGTGTGTATCGCTGATCTATTCCGTATTCCATTCGTTTGGGTCAGGCATCGCCTCAGACAAATTTGACGTCTTGTTCCAAAATCGTGGCGCTGGTTTTACATTGGACAAGGGGCACCCGAACGAGGCAGGCGGTGGCAAGCGGCCAATGCACACGATCATTCCCGGGCTTCTTAAGAAAAACGGATCAAATTATATGCCGTTTGGCGTGATGGGGGGGGCCTATCAATCCACCGGTCATGCGCGGTTCGTGACCAACCTCAGTGATTTTGGAATGGACGTCCAATCAGCCATCGATGGACCACGTTGCTTTGCAGATAACGGTACGCTGAAAGTTGAAACAACCTATGGACCCGATGTGCATGCTGGACTAGCGGATTTGGGCCACAACATCATGATCCCTGAAGGACCGATCGGTGGCGCGCAAGCGATTGCCTTGGGCGATGATGGCGTGCTTATCGGTGGATCAGATCCTCGCAAAGACGGGTGTGCGTTGGGTTACTGACGTAGGATGGGTTTTAACCCATCTTCCTATATTCAGTTCAGTTGAACTTGCAGCGGGTACTGCCCGTCCTCAAAAGGACCAAACAGATCTTCCAGATCGGGATGTTCGACTGGCTGGCCAGAATAGTCGGCCACAAGGTTCTGCTCCGACACATAAGCCACATAATAGCTTTGGTCGTTTTCGGCCAATAAATGGTAAAACGGCTGCTCTTTTGTCGGACGACTATCCTCTGGGATCGCCTCGTACCACGCATCCGTATTTGAGAACATTGCGTCCACGTCAAACACCACCCCTCGGAAAGGATGCTTGCGATGCCGTACAACTTGGCCCAAATGATATTTAGCGCGTGATTGGAACATCAAAAACGTACCCCCGTTGGCCTTTTAGCCCTCTCTGATGCGCCATGTCTATGGGCAGGGCATCGATTTGAAGGAAACAGTCTGTGAACCTAGCACTAACAGTCCTAAATATCACCGCACCTATATTCATTTTGGCCGCTGTTGGCTATGGTTGGGTCAAGTTGGGGTTCGAGTACCGCGTGGAGTTTGTCACGCGGTTGGCGATGACCCTGTCGGTCCCATGCCTGATCTTCGTGGCGCTAATGACTGCGGACATCGACCCCCAAGCCCTTGGGTCCTTGTCACTTGCTAGTTTTACGGCGTACGGCCTTGTTTCCATAGTATTCCTGGGCATCGTCAAGTTGCGAAAACTGGATACATCAACCTATCTTGCACCGCTCGTCTTTGGAAACACTGGCAACCTTGGCCTGCCATTAGCTATGTTCGCATTTGGCGAAGAAGGGCTCAGCTATGCAGTCGTAGTTTTCGCAGTCATGGCGATATTATCGTTCACAATCGGTGTCTTGGTCGTTGCAGGCGGAGGCTCGCCTATCCGCGTCATCAAGGAACCCGTTGTGGCAGCAACATTTCTTGGTGCGCTATTTTTGTGGCAAGGATGGCAGACACCCATCTTCTTGACCAACGCACTTGAGCTCATTGGGCAGATGGCGATTCCGATTATGTTGATCACACTTGGCGTCGCCATCGCGCGGTTGGAAACGAACGATATGGGACGTGCGGTATGGTTGTCAGCGATTAAGGTTGTGGTCAGCGCAGGCGCCGCATGGACAGCCGCACGTTGGTTTGGTTTAGCCCCAATTCCCAGTGCCGTTTTGATCGTGCAACTTGCTACTCCAGTCGCCGTCACCTCATACCTACTTGCCAAAAAATACGGTCATGAAGCACAGCCCGTTGCAGGACTAGTCGTCGCATCAACATTGCTTTGCGTGATCAGTTTACCGCTTATCCTTGCATTCGTGATCTAACCAAGTTGCCAAAGCTGTTCACAGGGCGATGAAAATCTTTTAAGGTGGAAAAAAAGACAAAACAAAAAGCGAGTGGCAGATGAGCAGATTGTTCCGCGCAATAATACTTTTAGTGGCTTTAGGGAGCTGTGGGTCGAGGAATTTCTCGGTGCCGCGCAATCTTGATAACGCCTGTCAAATTGTATCTGAGCGCCCAGCATACCTTCGGGCCTTTAAGGCAACTGAACGCAAATGGGGCGTTCCTGTCTCTGGTTTGATGGCGATTATCTATCAGGAAAGTAAATTCATCGGGAACAACCGAACCCCGCATCGATATGCGCTGGGCGTCATTCCAATTGGTCGCCAGTCGTCGGCATTTGGATATTCCCAAGCCCTTGATGGCACATGGAAAGAATACCAACGTGCCGAAGGTGGGTCTGGCGCACGTCGCGACAACATCAGGGACGCGACGGACTTTATGGGGTGGTACATGTCGCTGACCAAAGCCGAAGTCGGCTTGGCAATGAACGACACCCGCAATCAGTATCTAGCCTATCACGATGGCCGGACCGGATATAAGCGCGGCACGTGGAAAAACAAAAGTTGGCTTGTCCGTGTCGCAAATGAAGTCGACGCACGTGCGGTAATGTACGACGCGCAGCTACGATCTTGTCGCAAAATTTAGCAAAAAAGGGCGCCTCAGTCAGGCGCCCCTTTTTAATGCGAACGGGTTCAATTATTCCAATTTTTCGTCTCATTGACGATATTGAACTTAATATCGTTGATCCGGCCGCCACGCACCAGATCGTTCAAAATCATCGTAGTCTGACTACCAACTTCGTCAGTGACAATCCATTGACGTAGCTCAACCGGATTGGCCGTGAATACCATTTGAATATTGCCGTATTGCGGATGTGCAGGATCTTGAGCAGTGACAGTCGTTGTCGTGCCGTCCGACGTATGCCCCATGACCATGCTGGCCCACGCAAGATCGACATTGCGTTCGAGAATAATCTTAAGCGGTGTCTGGTTCAGCGGATACCGATCCGGCCCATTGTTGGACCGCGGATCGAAGATCGCGACTTGCCCACCACCTGCCATCACAAGCGAATTGTCCGGTGCGTTATATTCAAACCGGATCCGCCCTGGCCGTTTGATGTATATCTGACCCGTCGACAGCGTCCCATCTGCGTTGATCTGCGTGAACCCACCTTGTGCCGTTTGAAGCCCGTTCAAATACGCTGACACTTGGTCCAGCGAAAGTCCCTGAGCGACTGCCGGTGTCGCCGTCAAAACCACAGCTGCGATCCAAGCCATAAAGGAACGTCGTTTCATCATACTATCTTACCTTATTTGCGCAGGGTCATAATGCACCTGACAGATAGGCATCAACCTGAGAGATAGCCAGATGATAAGCAATAACGCGCCGCACGCCATCCGATAACATCCTGGTGTCCAGGTCGTTCTACCAATGGCTTTACAGGACTGGGCAATCAGAACGGTAGTGTCGCAAGGTTTCAGATTTCAGCTGCATTGCCGAGCGTGTCGAGCAAGATCACACACTTTCCCCAAGCTAAGTCAGGATTGAAGAGTTGATCAGGTGCTATCAAACAAATGCGAACCAGTCTCGGCAAGGATAATGAGGCCACCCTTTATGCCACACCGAGTTGACGCCACTCGCAGAGAGCAGCGGCGCGATTAAGCTTGAAATTTGATTGGCTATAGAAGTGGAGGCTAAAAAGAGACTAGATAAGAAAAAAGGCTTAGCAGTCTATTGCTAAGCCCTTGAATTATTTGGTGGACTGGGGAGGATTCGAACCCCCGACCCCTTGATTCGTAGTCAAGTACTCTATCCAACTGAGCTACCAATCCACTGTGAGGCTGCATTTAGCGGGGCCGCGCGGCTGATGCAAGGCTAAATGCGAATTTTCTTCATTCCACCACAGGGGTAAGAGCCAGATCTGCTTTGGGCAGCTGAACAACAAAGGTTGTGCCTTCGGTTCCGGTTTTTGACAGTTCTAGCCGCCCACCATGCCCGCGCACTAAATCCGCTGCAATCACAAGGCCAAGACCAGAGCCGCCCTTGCGGACACCGCCCTGAAACGGCTGGAACAGATGTTCTTGCGCCCGTGGCGGCAGGCCCGGTCCGGTATCGGTTACACGGATCCACCACGCGCTGTCGTCCTCATAGCCCTCGACGTTAATTTCCCCCGCCATGTGGGTGGCCATAATCGCCTGCCGCGCATTTCGTACGAGGTTGAATATGGCCCGGAACAGCTGTTCGCCATCTGCGCGCAGGGTCATGCCAGCGGGGATGTCTTCCGAAAACGACAGGTCAAAATCGCCCGCAGCCAGTCTTTCGCTGTCGATCACATCGCTGACAATGCTGGCAAGGTTCACACGGGCGAGAACAGGCGCTGGCTCATCCACACGACCAAAAGCAAGCGTCGATTCGCACAAGTTGACCGCGCGCGTGATAGACCCGACCAGCTTGGGCGCCATGCGTTTCACAAGCGGATCATCGGACCCTTCGATCCGGTCCGTGAACAATTGCGCGGACGTCAGGATGTTGCGCAGATCGTGGCTGACCTTGGCCACTGCCCCGCCCAATTGCGCAAGCCGTTCCTTTTGCTTAAGCGCACTGGTCAGTTCGGTTTGCATCATTTGCAAGGCGAGCTCAGCGTCATGCAATTCGGTGACGCTCGCAGATGGCGTAATGATCCGGCGGGCGTCTTCGGGTGCTTTGGCATAGCTTTGCATATGCCCGACAACGCGTTTGATCGGGCGCACGAGCAGGAACTGGACGGCTCCAAACAACAACAAGGCGGTGATGATCGAGATAACCGCTGACAGGGCCAAAACATTCAAACCATAATCGACCATCGCAGACCGCAGGGGCATCTCATCCATCGTGACTTCGATCAGCAAACCACCATCGCGCACAGGGTTCCCGATGACACGCACGATCCGTTCCTGCGGGTTCACGAGCGTTTTCATTGCGTCCGAGATCAATATCATCGCCGGTGGGTCGCGCATATCATAAGTCGCGTCGATGGGTGACGGAATAGGCGACGATAAGGCCAACTGCCTAATTTCATCGCGCCGCAACACCACGTTATACACTTCCGCATTGCGCAGCAGCTCTGCCTCAAGTTCTGGCGTGATCATGTCGTCGGCTTCTAACGCTAGTGATGCAATCTGTGCACGCTCTAGCCGCGCCAACAGATAATCCTCGCGGAACCGCGCGACAGAGGGCACAAAAATTAGGACCTCTGCCAACATCACAAAGATCGTCGTCAGGATCAGAAATCGACCCGAAAGTGTGTTAAGCATGCGCCCCCAACTTACCCAATTTCGTCACCCCTTTTACTTATGGCAGCCAGCGTTGGACGAACCGAACAACCCGCTTTACCATATCGCTTTCAAACAGGCGCGGGCTGAAATAGGCACCCGCCACGCGCTTGTTCACTTCACTTACTGTTGGGTAAGGTAGCACAGTATTCGCCACTGCGGACATCTTCAAATTATTCGCAATCGCCATCGCCCACGTTCCAATCAGTTCGCCTGCCATTGGCCCAACGATAGACGCACCAACGGGTCGACCTTTAACGACCATGACCTTAATCAGGCCTTTGTTCTTACGCTCCGCGATCAAGCGGTCATTGTGACGCATATCAAAGCGAACGATCTCGAGCTTATCGCCATGCTTGCCGCGCGCTTGCGCCTCGGTCAGGCCGATTTGCGCCAGTTCTGGGTCCGTATAGGTGGCCCACGGGATGTGCGACGTCTTTTGCTTACTTGGCAGCCCAAACAGCAACGACCGGATCAGAACGCTGGCATGGTAGCCCGCGACATGCGTGAACTGCAGCCCACCAGCGACGTCGCCAGCGGCATAGACTTTACGGTTTGAAACAGACCGCAGATCGTCACCGACCTTGATCCCACCGCGTGTGAATGCGACGCCACCCTTTTCAAGGTCCAGTTTTTCGATATTAACTTTACGCCCAACGGCCATCAGCAGGTGCGAACCTGCGAAATCACCCTTAGGAGTGTGCACTGTAATTAGGTCACCCTTACCGCTAATCTTATTGGCCTGTGCGTCTTCGATGATCTCAATCCCCTCAGCCTTGAGGTTCGCGATCACAATCGCAGCCATTTCCGGGTCGTCTTTGCCGAATGCTTTGGCACCTTCGATGACCGTTACCTTGGACCCAAGCCGCACATGCGCCTGCGCCATCTCCATGCCAATCGGACCGCCACCAATAACGATCAGATGATCGGGCTTGGTGCGCAGATCAAAGATGTCTTCGTTTGTGTAATATTTGACCGTATTCAGCCCATCGATCGGCGGCACAAATGGGCCAGAGCCTGTGGCAATAACAAAGCGACGGGCCTCAATGATCGTATCGCCAGCCTGCACCTCGGTTTCCGAGATGAAGCGTCCAAATTCCTCAATGACAGTCACGCCAAGGCCTTCGAACCGCTCAACGCTGTCCAATGGTGCAATCATGGCAATCACGTCATGCACGTGGTCCTTGGCAGCCACATAGTCGACCGATGCAACCGCGTCCGCGACGCCGTATTTCGCGCCATGCGACATGGCATGCGCCTGTTTGGCCGAAGCAATCAACGCTTTGGACGGCACGCAGCCATAATTCAAGCAATCGCCGCCCATCTTATGGCCTTCAAGCAGTACAACTGAAGCGCCCATCTGGACCGCTCCCGCAGCCACGGATAATCCGCCAGAGCCACCACCAATGATGCATAAATCTGTTTTGATCCGGTTCATAACTTACAGACCTTTCTTGCCACGAACGGCCTTGATAATAATGGGAAGCGCAGCCAGCGCAATAAGGCCAAGTACTGGTAGAAATATCTTAGGCTCCAAGAAAACGCCCAGATCGGGCGTATCACCACGGGCAAACACCTCACCCAGCCCTGCTCCCACCGACGTCAGAACAAGCGCACCAGGTATAATTCCCAAAAATGTCGACACCACAAAGCGATGCAGCGGTACGCCCAAGAAACCGGGAATCAGGTTCGCCATAAAGAATGGAACCGCAGGGACAAAACGGATCAGGAACAACATGGACCATTGATTCTCATCGATTTCCTTTTTGATTTTTTTGACGATGCCATCCGCACCTTGCATCTTCGCGCTCAAGTTTTCTCCAAGCCCCCAACGGGCCGCCAAAAATATTGCTGTGCCTCCAATCGTTGCACCTAACATATTGTAGAATACGCCGGGAAAGGTGCCAAATAGAAACCCGCCAGTAAGTGACGCAATCGTCGCTCCCGGCAAAGAGAACCCAGCGATAAGGATATAGATGCCAACAAAAGCAAGAACAGTGATCGGATAGTTGGCATCGCGAAATGCGATCAACGCCTCACGATTCGCGGCCAGTGCGTCAAATGTCAGTTCATCGCGCAAATAAACCACCCCCAAGATCGCAACAGCCAAAATGATGATCAACGGCAAGAGCCGCACGATAGGATTTGTCTTCGACATTACGGATGGCTTTCTGGTTTTAATTTATTCCGTGTTGCTTCCTAGATGGACCCTGTGGGCTGATTGTTATAGCCTGCTCACGCGTCGTTGATGAAACATGGGGCCATAATCCTTATTAACAGTCGCATTCCGTGATCACTGTAACATTTGGGTGCGTGCAGAGTGTACGTTTTGTGCGAATTGTTGCAGTTTGACCCCGCCTTGCGCGTTGACAGACCTGCCGACCCCCTCTATTGGCAGGGTCTGAATTGTAGACCGGCTTCGAATCCCTTTTCTTGGGTTTTGGCCATTAACCAAAGGACACCGCTATGAAGCGCACGTTCCAACCTTCCAACCGGGTTCGTAAGAACCGTCACGGTTTTCGCGCACGTATGGCTACAAAAGCTGGACGTCGCATTTTGAACAACCGCCGCGCCAAAGGCCGGTCTAAGCTTAGCGCGTAAGCGCCGCTTTCGGTTATTCGATTTGAAACCGCCGATGGAACCCAAGGTTAGCGATATCGCTAGTCCCTTGGTCAGTCCACCGGCGGTTTCTATTTGTCCAAAGATCAGCACACTAACCAAACGGGCCGATTTCGTACGGACTTCAAAAGCACGGCGGCAGGGCACTACTGGTGTACACCTGCAGGCGCGCAAACGGATGGACGGCGAGGCAATCGGTATCCGTGTCGGGTACACTTGTTCCAAAAAAGTAGGCAACGCCGTGGCACGTAACCGCGCCAAACGACGCTTACGCGAAATTGCCCGTATGACCTTACCAAATTTGGGGCGTGACGGCTGGGACTATGTCCTTGTCGGGCGCAATACGACGACGGGTTCGATCCCCTTTGAAGACCTGCTGCGCGACTTGCACCGAGCGTTGGCAAAGGTCCACGCATGAGTCCGCTCGCATATATCCTATCCCTCCCTATTCGCGCCTACCGCACTATTGGGTCGCCTTGGGTCGGGCATGGCTGTCGGTATCACCCAACCTGTTCAGCCTATGCCATGGAAGCGTTGGAGAAACACGGCGGACTCAAAGGTGGCTGGCTTGCGGCGCGGCGCATAGGTCGCTGCCACCCGTGGGGTGGCTCAGGAATTGACGACGTCCCTGACTGACTCGTTCAGATGACGACGGTCCAGCTCATAGATGCGGTGTCTACCGCGCCCCACACCCAATCCGTCGCCGGTATATCAAAACTGCTTTCATGTTAATAAATTGGACACGGTCAAGGCGCTAAGATGTTCAAGAATCGTAGCGCAGGAGTGCTGCAAGCTATGAAAGGGCATAGGGAATTTTATGCATAAGGCAATACGCCGCCACATCTCAGGTGTGGCAGTGGCCCTTTGGCATGCAGCAGAACGCGCAGTACAAAAGGGCTTCATCGGTCTAAATCGAAAGCCAATCATCGCGTCAGGATTCGGCGGCCGTGACAAAGTCACAGCGGCGCTGGCACGCTATTTAGCTGAGAATTGCCATTTACGGTTCGAATCAGCAGCGCTCGTATTTGAAATTGACGATTTTCGCAAAATTGAAGAAATCTATGATTGTGATCTCATTGAAGACATTTTGCTTGAGACCAGCAAGCGTCTGCGGCACTTGCTTCAGGCCTCGGATGTCGCAGCAAGCCTAGAAGGACCGCGTTTCGCGATCGCGCTAACACCGTATCGCCGTTTGGACCTCGCCGGTGCTATTCAACTTGCCAAGCATTCAGCGTGCAATGGCCGAACCCATTGTGCTTGCACAAGGTAATTTGTACATTACGGCGCCTGTTGGGTTCGCCTTGGCATCCCGTCTGGACAAACCTATTGGTGGGCAACTTCTCCGCGCAGCTAGCGTCGCGCAGCTAGAGGCGTCGCGCGACAGACCCAATGCAATTCTTAGCTATTCACCAGCAATGCATAAACGCATAAACGCGTCCAACGGTTTGCGTGATGAGGTACTAGCTGCCTTGGACGACCAATCAATCACCGCATTTTTCCAACCACAAATTGACTTGACGTCAGGTGTGGTAACCGGCCTCGAAGCCCTTGCACGGTGGCAGCATCCACAACGCCGACTAATTCCACCTAGCGACTTTCTGCCAGTTTTAGAGAAATTTGGCCTAATGGAGCGCCTAGGTCAGCGGATGTTGTCCGATGCGTTGGCCGCTTTGGCAAACTGGGATCAATACGGTGTGCATGTACCTGCCATCTCGATCAACATGTCCAACAGTGAACTGCGAAACCCGCATTTAGTCGATCACATCATGATGGAATTGGATCGCCACGAGTTAACACCTGAAAGGCTCGTGGTTGAGGTCCTTGAGACAGTCGTCGTAACAGGTAAAGAAGGGATTATGGAAACCAACCTGAGCCGCCTCGCCGCAATGGGGTGCGGGATCGACCTCGATGATTTTGGGATGGGTCATGCGTCGATAACATCGATCCGCAAATTCGCCATTCAACGCATTAAAATTGACCGTTCTTTCATCACAAACGTTGACCGCGTTACCGAACAACAAGATATGATCGCAGCGATTCTGACAATGGCCGCACGCCTTAAGGTTTCGACGCTTGCCGAGGGCGTCGAGACATCTCAAGAACAAGAGCAACTCGCTCAGATGGAGTGCCAGCACATGCAGGGATTCGCCCTCGCCCGTCCAGCCAGTTTTAAGGATATTACCCGTTGGATGCAGGCCTATAAGCCTGTTCCAACAGACGCGGCCAGTTATAATCAAGCCGCCAATCGATGGGTCAATTAGTGCAGACTCCGCGCAAGCGATCACAAAGCTTGCGCATCTGCGCAAAATCACTGAAAACAGCTTGACCTTTGGCCCCTGCGGGGGTTGAACGACCTTCATATTTTCCTTTGATGTGGGCAGTTTCAGATGGACGACCAGAACAAGAACCTCATCTTAGCAACAGTGCTAAGCTTTCTCGTGATCCTCACGTGGTTTTGGCTGTTTCCGCCAGAAGAGACAGTAATTCTGCCAGGCGCAGAAACAACCGTTGCACAGATCGATGGTGCGGTCCCCTTGGCCCAAGATGACACAGCGGCAATCGCCGCCATACCGTCTGAGGCGCCAGCCCCTGATGTTCCACGTGTCGCCATTGAGACCCCTGAATTGTCCGGGTCATTGTCCTTGCTCGGTGGTCGCATTGATGACCTTGGGTTAAGCCAGTACCGCGAAACGCTTGATGATGGTGCAGAAACCGTGCGTTTGCTGCGCCCCGTCGGTGAACTCGATGCGTATTTCGCGACCTTTGGCTGGGCTGGAGCAGACGGCCTTGCCGCCGATTCTGTACCAGGCCCAGAAACACTATGGACCCTTGAGAGCGGCGATGTACTCACGCCTGATAGCTCCGTCACTTTAGTCTGGGATAACGGCGCTGGCCTTACATTCCGCAACACTGTCAGCGTCGACGACAAATTTATGTTTTCTTTCGAACAAAGTGTCGAAAACGACACTGGTGCAACAATCTCGGCCCGTCCTTACGGCCTGCTTCGCCGGCATGGCGAGCCATCCTACTTGAAAAACTTCTTCATCCTTCACGAAGGTATGGTCCGGATGTCGGACGGTGAATTGGAAGAAACAAAATACAGCAAGATCGAAGACTATGACGTTGACGACCGTGAAGGTACCCAAGCCGAACGCATCGACGTAACTGCAAACGGCTGGGTTGGCTATACAGACCATTTTTGGATGACGACGCTGATCCCAGATCAGACGCAACCATTCCGGTCGGTCAGCAAGTACTTTGCGTCCCGCAATCTGTTCCAAGTCGAAGCAGTCATGCCAATCAAGACGGTAGAAGCGGGTGCAACGGCAACCGTCACGACCCGTCTGTTTGCCGGCGCGAAAGAATGGGAAGCGATCCGCAACTACGAAGAAGCTGAAAACGTCACTGGTTTCCTTGATAGCATCGACTGGGGCTGGTTCTTTTTCTTGACCAAGCCGATTTTCTGGTTGCTGCACACGCTCAACATTTACATCGGCAACATGGGCTGGTCGATCATTGCCCTGACTGTGATTCTAAAGGCGTTGGTTCTGCCGTTAGCCTTCAAATCACACGTGTCTATGGCCAGAATGAAAGAGCTTCAGCCAGAGATGGAAAAGCTTAAAGAGCGGACTGGCGACGACAAGCAAGCAATGCAGCAAGGCATGATGAAGTTGTATAAAGATAATAAGGTGAACCCCGCGTCTGGGTGCCTGCCGATTTTCCTACAGATTCCGATCTTCTTTTCGCTGTATAAAGTGATCTTTGTCACGATCGAATTGCGCCATGCCAGCTGGATTGCATGGATCACAGACCTGAGCGCGCCGGATCCATCATCGATCCTGAACCTCTTTGGCCTACTGCCGTGGGGCGTACCAGAGGTCGGCAGCATCTTTGCAATTTTCAGCCTTGGTGTCCTGCCAATCCTGTTGGGTATTTCGATGTGGATGCAGCAAAAGCTGAACCTCGCGCCGACTGACCCTACGCAGAAAATGATCTTTGCTTGGATGCCGTGGGTGTTCATGTTCATGCTTGGCTCTTTTGCCAGCGGCTTAGTCATCTACTGGATTGCGAACAACACGATCACGTTCATTCAGCAGTATTTGATTATGGCCAGCCACGGCGCGAAGCCTGATGTCTTTGGCAACATTCGTCAAAGCTTCTCGCGCAAAGACAAGGCTGCGAACGACCCCAAAGCGCCGAAAGGTAAGTAAATGGGGGCCGTCGCATCTCTGTGGCGGTATCCGATCAAAAGCCACGGCCGAGAGGCACTGGGCGCTGTCGAGCTGATCGCAGGGCAAACATTGCCTTGGGATCGCCACTGGGCAGTGGCCCACGCCGATACCAAATTTGACTACGCCAATCCCGCGTGGGTCTTTTGCCGTAACTTCATGATTGGGAACCTGACCCCTGATCTTGCTGGCATATGGGCCACCTTGGACGAGGCAACCGCCTCGGTCACATTGCGCCACGAGGCCTTGGGAGAAATCACTTTTCGCCCGGATGATGCAGTCGATGCCGCACGGTTTATCAAATGGGTCATGCCGATTTGCCCCGCTGACAAACGTACGCCACACGCGATTGCACATGTTCCGGGTCAGGGGCTCACCGATACCGATTTCCCGTCGGTGTCGATTATGAACATGGCCAGTCATGCTGCTGTTGCAGATAAGATCGACCAACCGTTTGCACTTGAACGCTGGCGTGGCAATATCTGGGTCGACGGCTTTAATGCATGGTCCGAATGGGATTGGGTCGGCAACACCGTTACCATTGGCGATACGATTTTACGGGTCACGACCCCTGTGATCCGTTGCAATCATACCGCCGCAAACCCAACTACCGGCAAACGCGACGTCGATACGCTGCGCGTTTTGCGCGAAAATTGGGACCATCAGAATTTTGGCGTCTATGCCGAAGTCATCCAAGGCGGTACCGTCAACCTTGGCGACAAATTGAAAGTAAATTGATATGAAAATCCGTTTCATTGAAGCACCAACGCCAGAACCAGATGCGCTTGAAAAAGGGCGACTTTTGTTTGCAGGCGAAACCGACTTCCTAAAAGGGGTCGTTGCGATGGAAGGCCTGCCCGATGCGGACCGCGTCGAGATTTGCTTTGCTGGTCGGTCGAACGTTGGCAAATCGACTCTGATCAACGCATTGACGGGCCGCAAAGGTTTGGCGCGCGCGTCCAACACGCCAGGCCGTACGCAAGAGATTAACTTTTTCACTGCGGGCGACATCTATGTTGTCGATCTGCCGGGCTACGGCTTTGCCAATGCGCCCGTGGCCGTCGTTGAAAAATGGCAACGCTTGCTTAAGAATTACCTGTCGGGCCGCCAGACGCTGCGCCGTGTATTTGTGCTTATCGATGCCCGCCATGGTGCTAAGGCCGTCGATGAAGAGATCATGACGCTGTTGGATCGGTCAGCTGTGACGTTCCAAGTTGTCATGACCAAGGTCGACAAATTGCGCGGCGACGCGCTTGATGAATCGCTTGCGAAAACACGCGCAGCATTGGCCAAGCACCCTGCTGCCTATCCTGAGCTAATCTTGTCCAGCTCCGAAAAAGGCGATGGGATTGAAACGCTGCGGGCCGTTATCGCCGGTATCGCATGAAACAAAGGACGCGCAAGATGAACCAAGACTGGATCGCCACCGCCGCCACCCTGTCAAAGGCTCTGCCCTATTTGCAGCGCTACGCAGGTGCGACTGTCGTTATCAAATTGGGCGGTCATGCAATGGGCAGCGACGAGGCCATGTATAGCTTTGCGCGCGATGTTGTACTGATGCAGCAGGTCGGTTTGAATCCCGTCGTCGTGCACGGCGGCGGCCCAATGATCAACGAAATGCTGTCCAAGCTTGGGATAGAGTCCGAGTTTGTGAACGGCAAGCGTGTCACAGATCAGGCCACCATGGACGTCGTTGAAATGGTCCTGTCAGGCAAGGTCAACAACCGCATCGTGCAAGCTATTAGTGACGAGGGCGGCAAGGCCGTCGGCTTGTCGGGCAAAGACGCGCATATGATGGTTTGCGATCAAACCGATCCTGAGCTCGGCCTTGTTGGTACCCCCGCAGACATCGATGTGACCATCCTGCGCGACCTGCACGCGGCCAAGGCGATCCCTGTGATTGCACCGCTAGGCATGGGCCGTGAAGGCGAAACGTTTAATGTGAACGGGGACACTGTGGCTGGCGCTATAGCTGGCGCACTGCAGGCGGATCGTCTGCTTTTGCTGACCGACGTATCTGGCGTAAAAGACAAAGCCGGCACTGTGTTAACTGAAATGTCCCCTACCCAAATCGCTGATTTGATCGCGGATGGCACAATTGCTGGCGGCATGATCCCAAAAACCGAAACCGCGCTTGATGCAATCGCCCAAGGCGTGCGGGCCGTCGTTATTCTGGACGGGCGTGCGCCTAATGCGTGCTTGCTGGAATTGTTCACTGACCATGGTGCGGGGTCCCTGATCCGCGAGCCAAAGGCTTGAGCGATCTAAATCTTGCTGGCACTGGCCTGATAGAGATGGGCCATTGTCCGGTTGTGCCATCCGACGGGCTTGCCCACGACCATGGCACCCTCGTTTTGCTTGGCCCTGATGAACCTACATTTTGGCCGATGTTTAACCAGACACCCGAATACAATGATGACGCATCAGACTCTCTGGACCGCTGGTCTCGCCAGACTATTGACGCCATTGCCGCACGGGCCCATGGCGCCGCGTACTATCCGTTCGGCGGTGAACCGTTCTTGCCATTCTACACATGGGCACTGCGCACCGGCCAAGCATGGGCATCGCCAATTGGCTTTCTTGTGCATAAAAATGCTGGCCTGTTTGCCTCCTACCGTGGGGCCGTGTGGATATCAGAAGACCGACCGATACAGACGGCAACTCAGCCCTGCTTGACCTGTGACGCACCATGCAAAGCGGCTTGTCCTGCCGATGCATTTGCACAAGGATATGACGTTGCCGTATGTAAAGCGCACTTAAACGCGCCGCAGGGTGCGTCATGTTTGTCGGACGGTTGCATGGCCCGCCGCGCCTGCCCTGTTGGTACCGACTTGCGGATTTCTGCCCAAGCAGCATTTCATATGAAGGCATTCCGCTAATGCGTTTGATCCTGATCCGCCACGCGAAATCAAGCTGGGACGACCCGTTTCAAGATGACCATGCACGCATGCTGAACAAGCGCGGACGTGACGCAGCGCGCGCCATCGGGACTTGGTTGCAGGCCAAGGGACATGAACCAGATCATGTTTTGGTTTCCGACGCGGCGCGTACGGTTGAAACCGCCGAACTGATCCTGCCTTGCCTGAATAGCGACCCGACAGTCGATCACTTGCCCGCGCTTTACCATGCATCGCCCGATACGGTCTTGGACCTCGCACAGCAGCGCCCAGACGGCTGCGTGGCCATCATTGCGCATAACCCTGGCATCGGCATGCTAGCGCGCGCTTTGACCGTCAAAGCGCCCGACCATCGCCGGTTTGATGACTATCCAACTTGCGCGACGACGGTGATTGATTTTAACGGACCTGTCAGTATCGGGAACGGCGTCGTTGTGGACTTTATTGTTCCACGCGACCTTATCGGGGCGGCAGGTCGCGAAGCCGATTAGGCACAAAAAAGCCCCGGCCAAAGACAAGGGCCCTTTCAAATCTTAACAGTCTTAGTGGCCCAGAATTTGGCTCAGGAACAACTGTGTGCGCTCTGATTTTGGGTTCAAGAAGAACTCTTCTGGCTCGTTCTGTTCCACGATCTGACCTTGGTCCATAAAGATAACGCGGTTGGCTACCTGACGGGCAAAGCCCATCTCGTGGGTTACGCAAATCATGGTCATGCCTTCTTCGGCCAGCTCGATCATCGTGTCGAGCACCTCTTTGATCATCTCTGGGTCGAGCGCGGATGTTGGTTCATCGAACAACATGATCCGTGGCTTCATGCAAAGCGAACGGGCAATCGCCACACGCTGTTGCTGTCCACCGGACAACTGACCCGGATACTTCATCGCCTGATCAGGGATCTTAACCTTTTCAAGGAAGTGCATCGCGATCTCTTCGGCTTCTTTCTTGGGTGTTTTACGCACCCAGATAGGCGCCAGCGTGCAGTTTTCCAAAATCGTCAGATGCGGGAACAGGTTGAAGTGCTGAAAGCACATGCCAACCTCTGACCGGATCTTGTCGATGTCTTTCAAATCGGACGATATCTCAGTGCCGTCGACGATGATCTGACCCTGCTGATGCTCTTCCAGACGGTTCATGCAGCGGATCAAAGTGGATTTTCCAGACCCAGATGGGCCACAGACAACGATCCGCTCACCACGTTGAACAGTCAGGTTGATGTCACGCAGAACGTGGAACGTGCCATACCACTTGTTCATATTGCTAACTTCAATTGCAACCTCATCAGAAACCTGAAGCTTGCTACGATCAATTGTAAGTTCAGTTGTATCAGACATGTCTCAGCCCTTCCTTAACGATGTTCACGCTGGAGTTTGTTCTCCAGGTAAAGTGAATAACGGCCCATGCTAAAGCAAAAGATGAAAAACATCACGCCGATGAAGATGAACAATTCCCAGTAAATGCCATTCCAATCAGTGGAGGCACGGATCGCACCAGCCAAGCCGATTGGGTCAAACAAACCGATGAACACCACCAGGGTCGTATCTTTAAAAAGACCAATGAACGTGTTCACGATACCTGGGATCGAGATTTTAAGTGCCTGCGGTAAAATGATCAACTGCATGGACTGCCAGTATGACAGGCCAAGGCTATCGCCACCTTCATACTGACCCTTTGGCAAAGCGGCCAAACCGCCGCGCACGACCTCTGCGATATAAGCTGCAGAGAAAAGGGTCACCATTATGATCACACGCAGCATCAAGTCAAAATTCGTGCCGGGTGGCAGGAAATAGTTGAGCAGCAATGACGCTGTGAACAGCCAAACGATTAGTGGGACACCACGGATAACCTCGATGAAGGTCACAGCAGAATACTTGATAATCGGTAGGTTGGACTGACGGGCCAGCGCCAACAAGATACCCAGCGGAAGCGACAAGATAATCGCCACGATCCCAATGACTAACGATAGGGTGAACCCACCAAAACTTTTCGACGGAACAAATTCAAATCCAATGGGTGCATAAAATGTCAGCCAACCTGCGATTGGGCCCGCAAGATAGAGCCAGAAAATCAGCGGCAGGATGATGGCACCTATCGTGCCAAGCAAACCGTTTACTGGCGATAGAAACTTCATTGCGAGATACCCAACGCCAAAGCCAGCCACGACCATCAGTGGCAACCAAATCGCACCACCCCAAAGTAATAGGTACATCACGAAGGGTGTTAGTATAGTCAAGATCAGCATCTTGCGCGGTACGCTATCGAAAAGCACGGGCGTGATACCGACGAAGAATACCAGCAATGCCAAGACGGGGCGCCAGTAATATTCGCTTGGATAGAAACCAAAGATCAACTGTTGCCAGCGGTCCTTAATAACGCCAAAGCAGGCACCATCATGACCAGTCATTCCTTTAGCAGCCAAAATCTCGCGGCACTCGGTCAAGGAACCTGCATCCCAGACGCTATTCCAAAACCAAGGACCGATCTTCGATACGGCCCAATAGACCACCAAAATCGACAAGACAGTGAGCACAGAATTTAGAACGCTTGAGAACAAGTTCTCGCGCATCCATTTAATTGTCCCTGTTTCCGTCGACGGTGGTGCCGATTCCGCAAGCATGGATTCGCGTACGTAGGATACGGAGTGTGTGTTTGTATCGCTCATATCAACGCTCCCGAAGTTGTGTACGGTTGTTAAAATAGTTCATCACTGAAGAGATGAGCAGCGACAGCAGCAGATAGAACCCACCAAGAAGCAGCATGCCCTCAAGCTCGCGGCCAGTCTGGTTGATCGTAATACCGCCAAGCGTGGCACGCACATCCATGTAACCCACCGCGATCGCCAGCGAAGAGTTTTTCGCAAGGTTCAAATATTGTGAAATCAGTGGCGGAACGATGACGCGCATTGCCTGCGGCAAGATCACAAGGTTCATGGTACGGTTTGGACGCATGCCCAAGGCAAACGCAGCCTCTGACTGGCCTTTGCTAACCGCCAGAATACCGGCGCGCACAATCTCTGCGATGAACGCACCTGTATACAGCGACAATGCGATCCAAAGCGCGATCAGCGAGTTACGCAAATGCGTGCCTTCAGTAAAGTTAAAGCCCTTCAAGAAAGGCGTCACAACGGTCATACCTAGGAACAGCGCGACGATGACAAACGGTATCACCAATAATCCGAGCTGCAGGTACCACGTTGTGGGCCTATTGCCCGTGGCCTCCTGCAATTGAGATGCACGCGTACGGACAAAACCGATTGCGATGATGCTGATTAGCAATGTGACACCGATCAGTGCCCAGTCGGCACCACCAGTTGCAACTGCGGGCAGGCCTTCAACAGACGCGACAGCCTCATTGCCCGAAAGCGAATTGGTAAACCCAAGACGTGGGATCCAGATACCCCGGTTGGTGACAGCCACATGATCACTGAAGATCATCGATGCGGCAGGTTCAGCCCCGCGAAAGTCCTTTGGTTGCGGCATGGATTCGGACATGATCGAGAAAATCAGAATAATCCACAGCAGCAAAGGAACGTTCCGGAAACCTTCAACATAGACAGCCATTAGACGGCTTACGACCCAGTTTTTGGACAAACGCAGCACACCAGCGATCACGCCGATGACAGTTGCAGTCACACAGCCAAGGAACGCCACAAGTAAGGTATTCAGTATACCTACCATCGCGGCGCGGCCGTGGCTCATCTGACTATTATAATCGATAAGTCGCTGGTTGATGTCGTAACCAGCAGAGTTATCGAGGAACCCAAAGTTAAAATCTTTGCCTAAGGCTGCAAGGTTTTGAACGGTGTTATTTACCAGCCATCCAATACCGAGAACCATCAACAGTAATGCAATAAGTTGAATTGTAATGGAACGGTAGCGGGTATCATAAATAAGTTGGCTCAACCGAAACACAGGTTTCGGTGGGTCGGTCAACGTCGACATTTGTTATCTCCCCGGCTCCGCGCTTATCAGGTCTGTCGTGGAAATCCACCGACACCCATACGGGATGCTCTTTGATCTATTCTATAGCGTATAAACAAAGGGCCCAAGCGATGCTCAGGCCCTTTGTTTTAAGTATTTAGCGGAAAGGTGGCGAATAGATCAGGCCGCCTTCAGTCCACATTGCGTTCAGGCCACGTGCCAGACCGATTGGAGTGCTTTCGCCGATGTTCTTTTCGAACAATTCGCCGTAGTTACCACCAGCTGCAATCGCGTTTGCAGCCCAGTTCGCATCAAGACCGATCATGCTGCCCAATTGGCCTTCAGTGCCGAGCAAACGGTTAACTTCTGGGTTGTTGGTTGGTGCAGCAGCGAGTTCTGCAATGTTGGAAGATGTTACACCCAGCTCTTCAGCTGAAACGAGTGCATTCAATGTCCAACGTGCGATATCGCCCCACTCAGAATCACCATGACGGACCAGTGGACCGAGTGGCTCTTTGGAGATGATTTCTGGCAGAAGTGTGTGATCGTTAGGTGCTTCGAACGTTGCACGTGTCGCAGCCAAACCGGATGCGTCAGTTGTGTAAACGTCACATGCGCCAGAAAGATACTGCTGCTGAGCTTCTGCATTAGTTTCAATCGGCACTGGCTCATATGAAATGTTGTTTGTGCGGAAGAAATCAGCAAGGTTCAGCTCGGTTGTTGTACCAGTTTGGATACATACAGTCGCGCCGTCCAGATCTTTAGCAGAAGAAACACCCAGATCTTTTGGAACCATAAAGCCTTGGCCATCGTAGTAATTCACGCCAACGAATTCAAACTTGAGGTCTGTGTCGCGCGAGAATGTCCATGTGGTGTTACGTGCCAGCAAGTCGATCTCGCCAGAAGCAAGCGCGGTAAAGCGTGTCTGACCCGTTGTTGGAACGAATTCAACAGCTGTTGGGTCACCAAAGATTGCGGCTGCAACAGCGCGGCAGATGCCTACGTCGAAACCTTCCCAAACGCCATTGGCGTCCGGTGCAGCGAAACCAACAAGACCAGTCGTCACGCCACAGTTCAAAGAGCCACGTGCTTTAACATCATCAAGTGTCGCTGCGGATGCAACACCAGCCACCAGGGCTGCAACAGTTAATGCGCCAAAAAATACGGTTTTTTTCATTTTCTTACCTCTTCCAGAGTTTCTGCCTAAACATTGTCAGGCGGATCTTTTTTTGCCCTAAGGGCTTGTGTGTATTATGAAGGCTCTCACCTTCAATCGAAAGATACTGTGCGAAATCGCACCCAAAGGTCAAGACTGGCATTTAACAATGATGGAGTTGAATCGACCCGAATCACGTGATTTCCAGTGAAATCGGCGGCGGCGACCAAGTGACGCTAGGTCAATGATAGCCGATAGAAGAGTTCCGCGTGTGAAAAAGCTTGTTCTTTCAACAATTCGTTAGCGCTAGCATCGTCATCATCGCCCCATTGAGACGCTTGCCAATATTCGTCAACGCGGCTTTTGCCCCACGCGTCCGCGACCGAAATCGCACCGCGGGTCACAGCCAATGCAAGAATCAACGACCCGCTTATGCTTACAAGGTCATGCACACCGACCAGCGCAAAGTGGTCAAATGCCGCAACCTGAGCATGCAAGTTAGCAAGCAACGCCGGGTCTTGCTTCACGTGCATGACCCCTTCACCCACCGCCAATCTACTGCCAAATTCCTCCGCGGCCCAATCTAGCATGATATCCCATGCAGCAACTTGTTGCGCGATCAGCTCAACCGGTCCGGCGGCGCGGTAGCACAGCAAATCGCTGTCGCCGTATTCCGCTAACATAGCGACGACTTCGGTCTGTTGTGGCAAGACCTTATCAAGCGCCGAATTTGCGCTGCGGGTCACAGGCATCGAAAGTGGGTCAATCTTTTCGGACTGGGCATCCCATTCTGCCGCAACCGCCTCGGCCATTGACCGCGTTGGGACAATCAGCGGCGTCTTGTTAGGCGTGTTCACTGATCGCGCATCAAGCATAACGCCATATCCGTCATCACGTTGATGGACTGTCGCCTGTTTCCAAAACCGTTTTTGCTTGAGGATGCTCATCAGTTATGTCCTGTTAGTTTGTCGATCGCGTCTGGCAGTTCCGAAAAGCTGTCGATCACGATATCAGCATTCACGTCGGCCACTTTGTGATAACCCCAGCTGACGCCAATCGTTCCAACGCCAGCCGATCGCCCCATATCCATGTCATATGTCGTATCGCCCAGCATCACGGCCTGTCCGGCGTCAACACCAGTTTCAGAAAGCGCCGTCAGAACCATCGCTGGGTGCGGTTTACTGGGGTGAAAATCAGCGACTTGCTGGCTGACGAACAACCCTTCAAGCCCGTGCCGCTCGATCATCTTGTCCAACCCGCGCTTTGATTTACCAGTCGCAACTGCAAGCAAGGTATCGTCTTGTGTGTGCAATAGGTGAAGCGCAGCAAGTGCGCCGTCGAACATCGGCGACAACTCTGCATTGCCACCCGCGCCGCGCAGATCATTGAACGCGTCTTTATAGGCCTGCACCATGCGGGTTTGTTGCGCCGATTCAGAATTGGGGCAAAGCACGGCAAATGCTTCTGCCAGCGACAGACCAACAATCGACAACACGGTCGGGCGATCAAGCATTGGCAACCGTTCGGATGCAAAAGCCTGGGTCATTGCCGCCATAATCTCGGCCTGACTGTCAACGAGCGTGCCATCGACGTCAAAGATTACCAGCCGCAATTCAGGCATCCGGCATGTTGAACGGATCAACCGGCGCGTGGTTCACGACCCATCCGACAAAATCCCAGGTCGCCTGCATGTGATCTGGCAATGGCGCTGTGAAGTGCAGCTTTGCTCCCGTCACAGGGTGCTCGATCTGCAAAGACCGTGCGTGCAAATGCATCTTGCGGCCGATCTCTTCGCCCATGCCGGAACCCCAGCCGTCGCCCATGTTTTCCTGCGCAGAGCCGCCGTATTTTCCGTCACCAACGATCGGATGACCGATCTCGGCCATATGCGCGCGCAACTGGTGGGTCCGGCCCGTAATCGGCACAAGCGCACACCAAGATGCGCGGTTACCAATCGTATCCATCACCGCATAATCGGTGGTGGCGCGCTTGGCGCCTTCGGTCTTGGCAACGTCATTGGGGTGGATGCAGCGCATCTTTTCGTTCTCACCACCCTTACCATGGCCGCCAGATTTATGCAGTCCGTATTTGATCGTCGCCGCACGTGGATGCGGCACACCAGCAATCGCAGCCCAATAAATTTTACGGGTATCGCGGTGCTTAAGGTTCTCGGTCAATTGCTTGGCCATCATGCGGGTACGAGCAAGCAAAAGAACGCCAGAGGTGTCCTTATCTAAGCGGTGCACAAGCCGTGGCTTTTCGTCGTAATCAAACATCAAGGCCTCAGCCATCCCATCGACGTGACGGGTTGTCTTGGACCCACCTTGTGTCGCCAAGCCAGCAGGTTTGTTGATCGCGATGATGTGGTCGTCTTTGTAGATGACGCAGGATTGGATCAACTTGGCGTCCGCCTTGGTCACGCCGTGCTTTGCCAGCGACGCTGATTGTGCGGCCTGCTCTTCTGTGGGCAGCGGTGGAATGCGGATTGTCTGCCCGACTTCCAGTCGCATATTCGACTTCACACGGCCACCATCAAGGCGAATATCACCCTTGCGGCACATCTTTTCGACGCGCCCTTGGGTCACATGTGGAAACAAGCGGCGCATGTAGCGATCCAGCCGCTGATCCCCATCGTCGGGGCCGATTTGACGGGTTTGAACACCGCTCATAAACTTAATCCTTTGGTCAGCCACAGACCCAATGCACAGGCCCCCAGCGAAAGCAGCATTGATGCTGCAACATATGTAACCGCGGCGCCCAGACGTCCGGCTTCAAGAAGCCGCATCGTATCAAGGCTGAACGCGCTGAAGGTTGTGAAACCTCCAAGAAATCCAGTCATCACCAGCGGCAGCCATGCTTGTAGGCCACGCGCGGTGAACAGCGCCCAAACGACGCCAATCGCCAATGATCCTGCGACGTTGACGGTCAGCGTGCCCAACGGAAAGGCTACGGCCAGCCCAACTAGGTATCGCGCCACAGCGCCAAACGCGCCACCAAGCGCCACAGAGATCACGGGTGTTATCATAGTGGTGCCTTGGCCCAATGCGGGCCGCTTGTCAATTCTTGGACCGCTTGGCCCGCAGTCCAGCAAAGAAATCGACGCGCTTTTTCAGGTCTCTCTCAAATCCACGATCAACGGGCAGATAATAGATCGGGCGTTTCATGGTTTCGGGGAAGTAATTTTGCCCCGAGAACCCGTCTTCGGCATCGTGGTCATAGGCATACCCTGCGCCAAACCCCTGTTCTTTCATCAGCGTCGTCGGTGCATTCAGAATGTGGGTGGGCGGCGGTTCTGATCCGGTTTGCTTGGCGCCGTCCATCGCGGCCTTATAGGCCACGTAGTTCGCGTTCGATTTGGGCGCGAGCGCTAAGTAAGTGACCGCTTGGGCGAGCGCCAATTCACCTTCGGGGCTGCCAAGCCGTTCATATGTTTCCCAAGATTGCAGACAAACCGCTTGCGCCTGCGGGTCGGCCAAGCCGATATCTTCGACGGCCATGCGGGTAATCCGGCGGGCAAGGAACCTTGGATCTTCACCACCTGCCAACATACGTGCGAACCAATAAAGCGCAGCATCAGGGTCGGACCCGCGCACGGATTTATGCAATGCGCTGATCAGGTTGTAATGCTCGTCACCAGATTTATCGTATTTCACCGCGCGTTTCATCAGGCGGGTCGAGAGGCTGTCACAGTCGATTTTTCCGTCAACTTTCCACGCCATAATTTGTTCGATCAAATTCAGCAGGGCACGCCCATCACCGTCGGCCATTTCAAGCAAGGCTTCGCGAGCAGGGCCATCAAGCGGAAGCGGTTTTTCCATCTCTTGTTCGGCGCGTTGCGCGAGGCGTTCAAGGTCCGCCAAATCAAGACGGGTCAGGATAAGCACTTGAGAACGCGACAAAACCGCAGCGTTCAACTCAAAACTTGGGTTCTCGGTTGTGGCACCGACCAGCAGGATTGTGCCGTCTTCCATGTAGGGTAAAAAGCCGTCTTGTTGGGCTTTGTTAAAGCGGTGGATTTCATCGACGAATAGCAACGTGCCCTTGCCGTTTTGGCGGCGGATCTTGGCGGCCTCAAACACTTTTCGCAGGTCAGGGATACCGGTGAAAATCGCGCTGATCTGCACGAAATGTAGATCGGATTCGTTGGCGAGCAAGCGGGCGATGGTGGTTTTACCAACACCGGGTGGACCCCAGAAAATTAGCGATGACAGTGACCCGGACGCCAGCATCACGCCGAGTGGCGCATCAGGGCCAAGCACTTGTTCTTGGCCAATAACTTCGCCCAATACCTGCGGGCGCAAACGGTCTGCCAGCGGGCGTGGGCCTGCGGGGGTAGATTGGATGGAGCTGTCAAAAAGATCGGCCATGGATCAAACCTATGTCTGGATAGGCCCCATGGGAAGGGGCGGACGAAAAAGGCCCCGCGTTTCCGCGAGGCCCCTTAAATTCTTGTGATAAGTCAAAGACTTATTCGTCAGCGTCTACGAACTCTTCGAGACGTGCACGGTCAGCGGACCCTTTAGCGTCTACGTCGCGGTCAACGAATTCGATGATCGCCATAGGCGCCATGTCGCCGTAACGGAAGCCAGCCTTCAGTACGCGGACATAGCCGCCCTGACGCTCTGCGTAACGTGGGCCGAGAATTTCAAAAAGCTTAGCGCAATGCATGTCTTGCTTCAGCTGCGCACGGGCTTGACGACGTGCGTGCAGATCGCCGCGCTTGCCAAGTGTGATCAGCTTTTCGATGACGCGCTTAAGTTCTTTTGCCTTAGGCAAAGTTGTCTTGATCTGCTCATGTTCGATGAGCGAGCCAGACATGTTTGCGAACAGTGCTTTACGGTGTTCGTGTGTCCGGTTGAGGCGGCGGTAACCACGTGCGTGACGCATGAGAAAGTCTCCATTTTGTATTATGATGGGCCGTGCGCTGCGATGACGCCGGCTCCTTTATTGGGGCGGGATTGCCCAGTAATTATCGTATAAGTTTCGTATAAGTTTTGCATATCCCACCCGCGCCCTATTCAGGCACGGGTGAAATGCGTGTTCTTAAAACTGGTCTTCGAACTTTTTAGCCAGATCTTCGATATTGTCCGGTGGCCAATCCTCAACGTCCATACCGAGATGCAGACCCATACCTGACAACACTTCTTTGATCTCGTTCAAAGACTTGCGGCCGAAGTTTGGCGTACGCAGCATTTCTGCTTCAGTTTTCTGGATCAAATCGCCAATGTAAACGATGTTATCGTTCTTAAGGCAGTTTGCAGAACGAACAGACAGTTCCAGCTCGTCCACTTTCTTCAACAGAAGCGGGTTGAACTCGAGGCCATCGTCGTCGGCGCCAGCAGTTGCTGATTCAGGCTCGTCAAAGTTAACGAAGATCGACAGTTGGTCCTGCAGGATACGTGCAGCATATGCCACAGCGTCGTCCGGCGTGATGGAGCCGTCTGTTTCGACCTTCATGGTCAGCTTGTCATAGTCCAAAACCTGACCTTCACGGGTCGGCTGCACGTCGTAAGACACTTTCTTAACCGGCGAATAAATCGCGTCGATTGAGATCATGCCGATCGGTGCGTCTTCTGGCTTGTTCTTTTCCGCAGCGACATAGCCGTTACCGGTATTAACGGTAAGTTCCATGTACAAATCAGCGCCATCGTCGAGGTGACAGATAACGTGATCCTTGTTGAGGATTTCGATGCCAGCTGTTTCAGAAATATCAGCAGCAGTCACAACGCCCGGGCCTTTTGCCTGAACGCTGAGCCGCTTTGGCCCGTCGACTTCCATACGGATTGCAACGCCCTTAAGGTTCAAGACGATGTCGGTGACGTCTTCACGTACGCCGGCCACGCTTGAGAACTCGTGCAGAACATTGTCGATCTGAACGGCAGTGATCGCGGCACCTTGCAGTGACGACATCAGGATGCGGCGCAGGGCGTTGCCCAGCGTCAGGCCGAAGCCCCGCTCGAGTGGTTCTGCAACCACTGTTGCCTGACGCATCGGGTCATTGCCCGGTGTAACGTCAAGCTGTGTCGGCTTGATCAATTCAGCCCAATTTTTGTGGATCATGCGTCCCTCCATTCCTGTCTGCCTTCATGTCCGAAAGGCAAACGCCCGAGGTTTCAAAATGACGGATTGGGGCCGTGCAAAGATGCAAGACCCCAAAGCGTTTCGTAATGTCTTAGACGCGGCGGCGCTTTGGTGGGCGGCAGCCGTTGTGCGCCATTGGCGTAACATCACGAATAGAAGTGACGTTGAAACCAGCAGCAGCCAAAGCGCGCAATGCGCTTTCACGACCAGAACCAGGACCCTGCACTTCGACTTCAAGCGTTTTCACGCCGTGGTCTTGCGCCTTTTTGGCCACATCTTCCGCAGCCATCTGAGCCGCGTAAGGTGTAGATTTCCGTGAGCCTTTAAAGCCCATCGTACCGGCAGACGACCAAGCGATCGCATTGCCCTGAACGTCGGAAATCAGGATTTTTGTGTTGTTGAAAGAAGAATTCACGTGAGCAACGCCTGCGGCGATGTTCTTGGAGACCTTCTTCTTGGTGCGTTTAGTATCGCGTGCCATATCTGATGCCCTCCCTTATTTCTTCTTACCAGCAATGGCCTTTGCAGGGCCTTTGCGAGTACGTGCGTTAGTTGATGTACGCTGACCACGCACAGGCAGGTTACGACGGTGACGCAAGCCACGGTAGCTACCAAGATCCATGTGACGCTTGATGTTCATCTGTGTTTCACGGCGAAGGTCGCCTTCAACAGTCAGATTAGAGTCAATGTACTCGCGAACCTTCAGGATTTCAGCATCCGACAGTTCGTTAACGCGACGAGCGCGGTCGATACCGATGGCCTCACAGATTTCTTCTGCTTTGGTCGAACCGATACCAGCGATATATGTGAGGGCGATCAGAACACGTTTCCCAGTAGGGATGTTCACGCCAGCAATACGTGCCAAGGTGGTATTTCCTTTTCGTTGCGGGTCCGTTATTCCGGACCCTTTTTTCACAACGGAGGCCCGAACGATCAATCGTCGGGCCGCGTCATATCGAGGTGCTCTGTGGATGTAGGGTGCGACCCCTTAACCACAAATTGATTCCCGCTAGGGATGTCGGTGTTTAGGAGCCCACGGCCCAAGGGTCAAGGGGGTGAAATGGCCCCACCGAAGATTCTGGTGCGACCAATTACCTTGAGCTTAATCGAGCGCTGATTTAATGCTCGCTGCAACGTCGTCCATGCTGGCCAGACCATCGACAGATTTCAGGTCGCCTTTGGCATAATAGTAGCCAACAAGCGGGGACGTCTGTTTGTAGTAAGCCATCAGGCGGGTGCGCAGGCTGTCTTCGTTATCGTCTGCACGACGCTGAAAATCGGATGCGCCGCAGTTGGTGCATTTCTCGTCAGCAGGGATCGGTTTGGTGTTGTCGTTATAGACCTCTCCACAAGACCCACATGTCGACCGCGCGGTGATGCGGGCCACGAGGGCCTCGTCGTCGACTTGCATCTCGATCACACAATCAAGGGTTTCACCCATCCCGACAAGCAATGCGCCAAGTGCGTCGGCCTGAGCCAATGTGCGCGGGAAGCCATCAAAGATGTATCCAGATGCGCCATTGTCCAGCTCGAGCTGCTCATGGATCAATCCGATGACGATTTCGTCGGTCACAAGTTCACCAGCGTCCATGACGGCAGCGACCTTAAGACCCATCTCGGTGCCAGAGCTTTTTGCAGCACGCAGCATGTCACCTGTGGACAGCTGAACCATGTTGCGTTCATCCACAAGTTTACGTGCTTGTGTGCCTTTGCCCGCGCCTGGCGGTCCGAGAAGGATAATATTCATTTACGAGATGGCCCTTTGCGTTTTGCGTCACGGCCTTTGCCACGAAGCTGCGATTTTTCGATAAGGCCTTCGTATTGATGGGCCAGCAAATGGGATTGAATTTGTTGAATAGTATCCATCCCTACCGACACAATAATCAAGACCGAGGTTCCACCAAAGTAAAAAGGAATAGCGAACTGGCTGCGCAGGATTTCAGGCAACAGCGCAACAAGCGCCAGATAACCCGACCCCAGAACAAGGATACGTGTCACTACGTAATCCAGATATTCGGCTGTTTTCTTGCCTGGACGGATGCCCGGCACAAAGCCGTTCTGGTTTTTGAGGTTGTCCGCGACTTCATCAGTCTTGAACGCAACTTCACGGGTGTAGAAATATGTGAAGAAGATGATCATGCCCGCAAAGAACAACAGATAAAGCGGCTGACCAGGGCCAAAGTAGGCCAGAATGGTCGACATCACGGGACCAGTTGAGCCACCAGAGAATGTGCTGATCGTGGTTGGCAATAGCAGCAATGCGGATGCAAAGATCGCTGGGATAACGCCGGCTGGGTTCACTTTAATCGGCAGGTGGCTGGTAGAGCCGTCATAGACTTTCATGCCGCGCTGCTGGCGTGGGTATTGAATGTGAATTTTGCGCAAAGACCGTTCCATGAAAACCACAAAGGTCAGGATCGCGATGACCATGAGTATGACCCCCACGATGATCAAAGGAGAGATCGCACCGGACCGCCCTTGGGACAAGAACTGTGCAGCAGCAGCAGGTACTTCGGCGATGATGCCAACGAAGATGATCAAAGAGATGCCGTTGCCAATACCGCGTGCAGTGATCTGCTCGCCTAACCACATCAGGAACATTGTGCCACCAACGATAGTGATCACACATGCGGCTTGGAAGTAAAGACCAGGGTTGGCTGCTAGATCGCCAGCCTCGAGGCTACGTGCAAGACCGTATGCCTGCGCCGTGGCCAGAATAACCGTGCCGTAACGGGTGTATTGGTTCAGCTTGCGCCGTCCCGCCTCGCCCTCTTTCTTGAGATTCTTGAGCGGCTCCCACATGGAACCAAGCAACTGAATGATGATCGATGCAGAGATATACGGCATGATGCCAAGCGCAAAGATACCCATGCGCGACAGCGCGCCACCGGTGAACATCGACAAGATGCCGCCGATGCCTGCTTGTGCGTCTTCCATAAATGACCGTAATGCGGTCCCGTCGATGCCCGGCACAGGGATATATGTCCCCAAGCGGTAAACGACCAAAAGGCCAAGGGTAAACAGGATGCGTTGGCGCAATTCGGTGGCTTTACCGAAAGCGCTCCAGCTCATGTTGGATGCCATTTGTTCTGCTGCGGATGCCATGCGTCTCTCTTTTTCATGAAAACACCGCCAACAGGTCTCCCCGTGGCGGCGTTTGGGAATGCTTTAACGAATGTAGGCGACCCAAGGGCCGCTCACAAGGCGTTCCTTAAGCTGCCGCGACTTTTGGTGTCGCTGTTACGGTCACTTTACCGCCAGCTTTTGCAACAGCTTCGACTGCACCAGCGGATGCGCCGTGAACGATGATGTTCGCTTTGGATGTGAATTCACCCTTTGCAAGAACACGAACGCCGTCTTTGATGCGGCGCAGAGCGCCCGAAGCAACAAGTGCCTCTTGGGTGATGTCAGCAGTTGCGTCGATTTTGCCTGCGTCGATGAATTTCTGGATCAGGCCAAGGTTGATAACAGCATATGTTTTGCGGTTCGGCTTGTTAAAGCCACGCTTTGGCAGACGTTGGTAAAGCGGCATTTGGCCGCCCTCGAAGCCCTTGATCGCAACACCGGAACGGGACTTTTGACCCTTGATACCACGGCCAGCTGTCTTACCCATCCCAGAACCTGGACCACGCGCAACGCGCTTGCGGGATTTGGATGCACCTGGGTTGTCGGAAAGTTGATTCAGTTTCATGTCGCTACTCCTTTTGCCGGAAATGACCCCCAGCGACGGGAGCGGTCAAACGCGGCGTTTCAATATGTGAGTCGGTACATAAGTTGTACGGACTAGCGGCGTATAGACGGGGAATTGGATTGGGGCAAGAGGCCCCGCACAATCAAGGCCCGTCCAACATTATGTTTGTCTGATCTACAGGTCGCGCAGGTTTTCAGCAAGCATGCAAAATGGCGGCCCTGCCGGACGTACAAAATCTATGGAATTAGAATGTCTGCGCGGTGCCACGTGGCAGATTGCACCGTCAAATCATCCAACAACAGATCAACCCTCACGGAATTAACGCTGCCCAGTTCATAGCGATGGTACACGAGCAAAGCTTCGTCATCGATCATCGCATTGGGTTGCATAAGGTCCATATGGCAGTCGGGCATTTCCAAGTCCTGCAGTGGCGCACCGTTTATCGAAAACTTCGCGCTCATTAGGCCGCAACGCCAGCTGAATATTTGTGTGAAATACACCAGATCTTGCCCGTCAAATTCGCGGACTACGGACCAGTTGGCTTTTGTCATCTCCAAGATCATGCCAACTTCACCAGCCGTCGTGAACTTACCCAGCGAAGTCTGATCATCGGGTGACAAACCGGTCAGATCAAAAATGTCTGCGCTGCTTTGCACCAAAGCTGGACTTGCGAGAAGCAGTCAACAAATTAGAAATGCGCCCGTTTTCATATGGTTTCTCCCTAATTTTCGAAGTGCAAAACGTAGGCCACCCTGTATGGGCGAAAGTTGTGCAAAATTCAATCTGACACATGGGGGGTGACATTTGGCTGACCCGCTGTTTCAGTCAATGTGTAGTTGAATTTAAGAATGGGGCCGTGAGCGAGATTGAAATAATTGCGCGTTCAGATGATTATCAGATCACGTTTCACGCGGCGGCTGATACACCAAGCCACACTTTGATTATCACCTTTGCTGGCCTTCCTACAGGACTTGAAAGCGACGGTTTTGAGACGGATTTCTGTCTCGTTCACGGCTATGACACGATCTTTACGGCGCAGCGTATTAATACCCAGTATCAAGGCCTGTCGCTTGAGGACTTTGAAGCGGCAGTTGCGCCAAAGGCCGCTCAATATAAGACCCTTGTCTGTTATGGGCCAAGTTTGGGGGGCTATGCTTCTTTATACTTCGGCGGGTCTATCAACGCGCGGATGATTGTCGCTGGACCGCTCTTACCTGCTTGGCCGCACCTTAGGAATCGCAAATGCGCCGACCTTATTATCACGCATCGGTCTTTACACGATGTCCCCAAATCAGAGCACGCGCCTGTGGTCGTTTTCGATCCGATGTTCATCAGCGACAAAAATAATATCGAGAAGATGGTGGAGCCTGTTTATCCGAACATTCGAAAAGTCGAAGTCCCATTTGCTGGTCATCCCATCTTGGTTTCGTTGGCGAAGGCCCGCATTTTAAGCCCTGTCATTATGCACTTTTTTGAGACCGCGAAGTGATGGACTTTGAGCGGCCTGCAGAAGGATCAGCCATTTGGCACCGTGAACGCGCACGGCATTTCGCAAAGAAAGAGCCCGCATTAGCGAAAACAGAGTTTGAAAAAAGTATGGTCATTGAAGAGTCAAAACTAACGTTCAATCTTTTGATCCAACTATTGATAAATATGGGTGACCTAAGAGGGGCGCAGGAAAAACTGGACGTTTCGAGGCTGTCTGACGACAGGGCGTATCAAATGAACCCACATATAGCCAAATTCGCTACGGATTCGGGCTTAACGGTTTAGATAAGGTAATCCAAAACGCAAAACGCCCCACAGTTTCCCGCGAGGCGTTGCTGACTGCGTAGGATGGGTTTTAACCCATCAAACGTTTAGCCTTTTTCTTCGATGATCTCGACCATGTGCGAAATCTTGTTGACCATGCCACGGACGGAAGGTGTGTCTTCCAGTTCGCGTGTACGGTTCATTTTGTTCAGACCCAGACCGATGAGCGTTGCACGCTGGTCGGCGGGGCGACGGATTGGCGAACCAACCTGCTTAACGACAATTGTTTTAGCCATTTTATTTGTTCCTTACGCTTCTGCGGCTTCTGGAGCGGCATCTGCCACAGGCGCATCTTCACGACGAAGGATGTCTGCAACTTTCTTACCGCGACGCTGAGCGACGTTACGTGGTGACTGTTCTTTTGTCAGACCATCCATCGTCGCACGGATCATGTTGTAAGGGTTCTGGGACCCCAAAGATTTGGACACAACATCTTGAACACCGAGCATTTCGAATACGGCACGCATTGGACCACCAGCAATAATACCAGTACCCTGTGGAGCTGTACGCATAATAACTTTACCAGCGCCGTGACGTCCTTCGACATCATGGTGCAGTGTGCGGCCATCTTTGAGAGCAACGCGGATCATCTGACGCTTAGCTTGCTCAGTGGCTTTGCGGATAGCTTCAGGAACTTCCTTCGCTTTACCCTTACCAAAGCCAACACGGCCTTTTGCGTCGCCAACAACGACGAGTGCAGCAAAACCAAAGCGCTTACCGCCTTTTACAGTTTTGGAAACACGGTTGATTGCGACCAAGCGGTCAGCAAATTCCGGTGTCGCTTCTTCACGGTTACGGCGATTGCCGCCGCGATTGTTGTCACGTTCTGCCATTGATGGCGTCCTTTATATCGATGGCGCATAGGCGCCTAATTTATGTCGATCACAGTGGCCGACCAGCCCTTGATCATCGAAGGCGCACCATTGCTAGCGCGCCTTACGGTTTTTTAGATTTTGAGACCACCTTCACGGGCAGCTTCGGCCAAGGCCTTCACTTTGCCGTGAAACAGGAAGCCACCACGGTCGAAGAACACTTGCTCTACGCCAGCAGCCTTTGCGCGCTCTGCAATTGCAGCGCCCACTTTGGTTGCGGCTTCGAGGTTGTTCGTGCCGACCACGCCCAATGCTTTTTCGAGCGAAGATGCAGAGGCGAGTGTTACGCCGTTCACATCGTCGATCAGCTGGACGCTGATGTTTTTGTTGCTGCGATGTACAGACAACCGGGGACGACCCTGGTTTGCTGTTACTTTGCGCAGCTTGTTCCGAACGCGCATGCGGCGCTTGAGGAACAACGTTCTTTTGCTGTTTGCCATTATTTCTTCTTCCCTTCTTTGCGGAAGATGTACTCGTCCTTGTACTTGATACCCTTGCCTTTATATGGCTCAGGCTTACGCCAAGCGCGGATATTAGCCGCGACCTGACCTACAAGCTGCTGGTCGATACCTTCTACAGTAATTTCAGTTGGTTTAACTGCCGTAACAGTCACGCCTTCTGGAACCTCGAAGTTTACGTCATGTGAATAACCAAGCGCCAATTTCAGGATGTTGCCCTGCATTGTCGCACGATAACCAACGCCATTAATTTCAAGTTGCTTTTTGAAACCAACAGTCACACCAGTTGCCAGATTGGCAACCATTGTGCGGGTCATACCCCATTGCTGACGTGCACGCTTAGATTTGCCGCGTGGTTCAACGGAAACGGACTGGCCGTCTACGGTGATTGTCACGTCGTCAGTTGCTTTGAAAGTGCGGACCCCTTTAGGGCCCGTTACTTCGATTGTCTGGCCAGACACAGAAGCGGAAACGCCCGTGCCCAAGTCGACTACTTTTTTACCAATTCTAGACATACGATCGGCTCCTTAGAATACAGTGCAGAGCACTTCGCCGCCAATGTTGGCCGCCCGTGCGTTTGCATCCGACATCACACCTTTAGAGGTGGAGACAATCGACACACCGAGGCCCTGACGGACGACTGGGATGTCATTTGGACCCGTGTAAACCCGACGACCAGGTTTTGAAACCCGTTTCACTTCGCGAATGACAGGAGTGCCTTCGTAATACTTGAGGCTGATTTCAAGAGCCGGGTGACCGTCTTTGCCGGTCGTTGGCTCATAACCACGAATGTAACCTTCGTCTACGAGCACGTCCAAAACCCAAGCACGCAGCTTTGAAGCTGGTGTTTCGACTGTGGATTTGCCGCGCATCTGATTGTTACGGATACGTGTCAGCATATCACCGATAGGATCGTTCATAATATCTGCTCCTTACCAGCTGGACTTGACCATGCCAGGAATTTCGCCATTGGAACCGAGGTCCCGCAGTGCAATCCGGCTGATTTTGAGTTTACGGTAGTAAGCGTGTGGACGCCCGGTGAGTTGACAACGATTGTGCAGACGTACAGCAGCAGAGTTCCGCGGCAACTTTGCGAGTTCCAAAGTTGCTTTGAAGCGCTCTTCTACAGGCTTCTCTTTGTCGTTTGTAATCGCTTTCAAGGCAGCGCGCTTTGCGGCGTACTGCTTGACTAGCTTCTCACGCTTAACTTCGCGTGCGATCATGGATTTTTTAGCCATATCTAAATTCTCCCTACCGCTTAGCTGTTGAAAGGCATGTTGAATTTCTTCAACAAAGCCTTTGCTTCAGCGTCGGTTTCAGCCGTTGTGCAGATGACGATGTCCATGCCCCAGTTCTCATCGATTTTATCGAAGTTGATCTCGGGGAACACCAGATGCTCTTTGAGGCCAGTGGCATAGTTGCCGCGCCCATCAAAAGATTTACCAGATACGCCGCGGAAATCGCGGATACGTGGCATTGCAACTGTGATCAGACGGTCAAGGAATTCGTACATCTTGTCACCACGAAGTGTGACTTTAGCACCCAGAGGCATGTCTTCCCGTACGCGGAAACCAGCGATGGATTTCTTTGCAATGGTTGTCAGTGCCTTCTGACCGGCGATTGTGGACAGATCTTCCTGCGCGGATTTGGCTTTCTTGCTGTCACGGACAGCTTCAGCGCCACAGCCGATGTTCAAGACAATTTTGTCCAGACGCGGGATCTGCATGTCGTTCTTATAACCGAATTCTTCCTTCATCGCAGCGCGAATTGTGGTAGCGAATTCAGTCTTAAGACGTGGGGTATATGTTGCGGTATCAAGCATTAGATCGCATCCCCTGTTGTTTTAGCAAAACGAACCTTGTTTTCGCCATCCATACGGAAGCCAACACGGGTTGCTTTGCCATTTGCATCAACAACGGCCAGATTGGACAAGTCGATCGGCATCGCTTTTGGAGTGCGGCCACCTTGTGTCGTCTGGGATTGCTTAACGTGGCGGACGGCCATCTTAACGCCGTCAACAATTGCTTTACCAGTTTTTGGATCAAGAGTTTTGATCTCGCCAGTGACGCCTTTGTCTTTGCCTGCGATCACGATGACCTGGTCACCTTTGCGGAGTTTAGCAGCCATTGTTACAGCACCTCCGGAGCAAGTGAGATGATTTTCATGAAGTTCTTTGCGCGCAACTCACGAACAACTGGTCCAAAGATACGTGTACCCATTGGCTCGTTGTTGTTGTTGAGGATCACAGCAGCGTTTTTATCAAAACGGATTGCTGTGCCGTCTTCACGACGAACTTCTTTAGCAGTGCGAACGACGACAGCTTTACGCACGTCACCCTTTTTCACACGACCGCGAGGAATGGCTTCCTTGACCGATACTACGATAATGTCACCGACACTCGCATAACGACGCTTGGAACCACCCAGAACCTTGATGCACTGAACACGGCGAGCGCCGCTATTGTCAGCAACATCCAGATTGGTCTGCATCTGGATCATTTGGTTTCCTTCCGACCTATAGGGCTACCCCCGATTTCTGACCGGGCCCCTAGGGTTTCGATTGATGTTAAAAGTTTGCGGCCCTTAGGAGGCTACAAGCTCCCAACGCTTGGTTTTTGAACGTGGTGCACATTCGATGATGCGAACTTGGTCGCCCACCTTACATGTGTTTGTTTCGTCGTGAGCCCGGTATTTCTTGGACTTACGAATAGTTTTCTGAAGCAACGGGTGCTTATAACGACGTTCAACCGATACAGTGATCGTCTGTTCGTTCTGGTTGCTTGTGACAACCCCAGTCAGGATGCGCTTAGGCATATGATTAAGCCTCCGAAGCAGCGGATGCTGCTTTTTCGTTCAAAATTGTTTTTACCTTGGCCGCGTTGCGACGTGCAGCGCGGATGCCGGATGTGTTTTCAAGCTGACCAGTGGCCTGCTGAAAGCGCAAGTTGAAGGATTCTTTTTTCAGGTTCACCAGCTCTTCACGGAGCTGATCGGGTGTTTTATCCCGTAGTTCATTGGCGTTCATGCCATTTTCCTTATGTTTCAGACACTGGAGGGCCGCACGAAGGCGTGACCCCGAATCCAGTGGATGGAGTAGAAGTTGGTCGTATAGGTCGGAAATAGGGGTGTGGCAAGGGGGCGAAAACAATCGCTTGTTTGACCTACATCAAAGCTACTCAGGTCCGTTTGGCGCATCATGTTAACGCAACAAACAAGAGGGCACCATGACATCGTCCAAAACAAAGCCAACTCCTCCTACTCAAGATAAACGTGCCGCGCAGATCATTGGCTTTGAACAGGGTGAATATCCTTACGCCCACAACATTAGCCGCAAAGACTATGAGGCACAAAAGGCCGCATTGCAGGTCAAGCTGTTAAAGGTCCAGCATTGGGTGGAAGAAACCCAACAGAAGTTCATCCTTTTGTTTGAAGGACGCGACGCTGCCGGCAAGGGCGGTGCGATCAAACGCTTCATGGAGCATTTGAACCCACGTGCTGCGCGTGTTGTCGCCCTTAATAAGCTTAGTGACAGAGAGCGCGGGCAATGGTTTTTCCAGCGCTATATAAAGCATCTGCCAACATCTGGCGAAATCGCGCTTTACGATCGGTCTTGGTATAACCGCGCAGGCGTCGAACGTGTGATGGAATTTTGCGAACCCGCTGAGTACCTCGAATTCATGCGCCAAACTCCTGACTTTGAACAGATGCTCACATGCTCTGGGACCAAACTGTTCAAATACTGGTTCTCGGCCACGCGCGAAGAACAAATGCGCCGCTTTAAGTCCCGAGAAAACGATCCCCTAAAACGTTGGAAGTTATCGCCAATTGATCGGGCAAGTATGGATCGTTGGGACGACTACAGAGGCCAAAGAAGCCATGTTTTTCTATACCGACACAGCGGATGCCCCTTGGACAGTAATTCGATCAAATGACAAAAAGCGGGCACGGCTGAACTGCATGCGTCACTTTTTGTCCCAACTGGAATACCCCAGCAAAGATCCTGATGTTGTGACTGCGCCTGATCCCAACATCGTTTTGCATGCAAATCACATGGTTCAGAATGCCAACCTCATTTTGGCAACGTCAGTTCACCCGAAAACACGCAAATCATAACACCTAAGAAGGAAACAAAATGTCACATACCCCAAATGAACTTGCCCAAGAATTCCCGCATGCCATCACACAAATGCATGACCTAAACGCGTCCAATGCACATTTCGCCAAATTGTCGGACGACTATCATGATGTGAACCGTGCGGTGCACCGTGCCGAAACGGACGTTGAACCGACATCAGATGACCATTTGACCAATATGCGAAAACAACGCCTTGCACTCAAAGATCGGATCGCAGCTTATTTGAACAAATCGTATCCACCGATCGTTCCTCTCGCCATGTAGTGCAGGCTCAGGTAAAGGTCGGACATGTCTGATATTAAATCGCTCTTTATGACCCCGCTGTACCGCGCCGCTTTGTCTGATCATGGCAAGGTGAATGCCGCCGAGTTGAAGCAATCTTGTTTTGTTGTCGCCCAAGATGACGAAGCCGGACAGGATTGGTGCGAGGACAACGGATTTCCCGGATATACGTCTTATGCGTCGCTGTCCGATCTGCCTTGGCGGTTCCCGATCTTTACGGATGTTGTCAAAGCACTGGACGCCCATGTCGCCGCCTTTGCCCGCGATCTGCATTTTGATCTGGGGGATAAGGCGTTAAAGCTTGAGGACATCTGGATCAACATTCTACCAGAGGGAGGTATTCATACGGGCCATATCCATCCGCATTCTGTGATCTCGGGGACGACCTATGTGTCGATGCCATCAGACACGTCAGCGATTAAGTTCGAAGACCCGCGCCTGCCAATGATGATGGCCTCTCCTGGCCGCGACAAGGACGCTCCAGAGGGGCTGCGCCAGTTCGTTTATGTCAAGCCAAAGGTCGGTGATGTGTTGCTATGGGAAAGCTGGCTGCGCCACGAGGTCCCGATGAACAACGCAGAGGACGAACGTGTGAGCGTGTCGTTTAACTATAGCTGGGGCTAAGCTAGTTCACTTTTTCTCGTCAGCCTTTTTGGCGGCTTTTTCTTCGCGGGTCAGTTTGTTGCCCCAGACGTTGTTGGACAGGCCAAGATCGTCAGGCATCGGCTTTGTCTTGCCTTTGGTGACCTTGCCGCCATTATTAAGAAACTGCTGGATAAGATCTTCGTCGGTGCTTGGCTTGATGACGTTTTTCATATGGGTCGCCTTGATCTGTCTATGAGGATTCGGTGTGTTGAGGCAATCTTAACGGCGGAACGGGGAAGTGGAAACCGTTGGGCTTTGATCGCTGCCTAACCGCCCAATTGTGTGCGCATTGCTTGATAGATGACCGCAGTGGCGACGTTGGCCAAATTTAGAGACCGGACACGTGTGTCTCGCATCGGCAGATTAAATATGCGATCTTCTAGCCCATCGAGTATTGCAATTGGCAGACCTTTGGATTCACATCCGAAAACCAAATAGCCATCGGGTTCATAATCGGGTGTGTAAAAGTTTTGCGCGCCGTTTTCCTCGAAGAAATAGAGCGCATCACGCGGTGGTTGACGTTCGTCTAAGAAGTGCTGCCAGTTGTCATACTCACTAAGATGAACATGTTTCCAGTAGTCCGTTCCGGCCCGCCGCACCGATTTTTCATCAAGGGAAAACCCGTAAGGTTTAATCAGGATCAGTTCCAGATTTAGCGCCACGCATGTCCGCCCGATGGCGCCAGTATTCCACGGAATTTCAGGTGTGACTAAAACCAATTTCATGTGCGGATCAAACATAGGATATTTGGGCTTTCTAAATCACGGGCACAGGATAGGCCGTCGTCGGCATCTGTTAACCCACCTAAGGGGTGCTTAACAACGGCCCGCGGTCATATCAGTCGTGCGTTGCCACTTGCTACACATAGAAAAAGCCCCCGCCGATTTCTCGACGGGGGCTTTTAAATTCTACCGTGCGGGAACCCCGCGCCGTTAAGATTGGTTTACCAATCTTCGCGGACAACGATACGTGTTTTGATAGGCAGCTTCATTGCAGCGAGGCGCAGAGCTTCGCGGGCAACAACTTCTGCAACGCCGTCGATTTCAAACAAGACGCGGCCAGGTTTTACCTTGCACGCCCAGAAATCGATGGAACCTTTACCTTTACCCATACGAACTTCGACGGGCTTAGAGGTAACAGGTGTGTCTGGGAAAATACGGATCCAGACACGACCCTGACGTTTCATCTGACGAGTCATTGCACGACGGGCAGCTTCGATCTGGCGCGCAGTGATACGCTCCGGCTCGGTTGCTTTCAGACCGAATGAACCGAAGTTCAGGTCAGACCCACCTTTTGCAAGACCGCGAATGCGGCCTTTGTGCAGTTTGCGGTGTTTTGTACGCTTTGGTTGTAGCATTTAATCAGCTCCCTTAGCGACGTGGGCCGCGAGGGACAGCGCCCTCTTGCAGCTCAGCATGTTTACGGTCGTGCGCTTGCGGATCGTGCTCCATGATCTCACCTTTAAAGATGAAGACCTTGATGCCGATGATCCCATAAGGCGTCATAGCCTCATAAAGCGCATAGTCGATGTCAGCACGCAGTGTGTGCAATGGAACGCGACCTTCACGGTACCATTCAGTACGCGCGATTTCTGCGCCACCAAGACGGCCTGCGAGGTTCACACGGATACCAAGGGCACCCATGCGCATCGCGTTCTGTACCGAGCGCTTCATAGCGCGACGGAAAGACACACGACGCTCAAGCTGCTGACCAATGGATTCAGCAACCAAGGCTGCGTCCAGTTCAGGCTTGCGCACTTCGACAATGTTCAGGTGCAGTTCGGATGCGGTCAACTTAGCAAGCTTGGAACGCAGACCTTCGATGTCTGCACCTTTCTTGCCGATGATCACACCTGGACGGGCAGCGTGGATTGTGACGCGGCACTTTTTGTGCGGACGCTCAATGATCACGCGGCTGATGCCGGACTGAACACATTCTTTTTTGATGAACGCTTTGATCGCGAGATCTTCCAACAGCAGGTCACCATAGTCTTTGGTGTCTGCATACCAGCGGCTATCCCAGGTGCGGTTGACCTGAAGACGCATACCGATTGGGTTTACTTTATTACCCATTTGATTGCTCCTCAACTTGGCGGACCACAATTGTGATTTCCGAGAATGGCTTGATGATCTTACCGAAACGACCACGTGCCCGAGGGCGACCGCGCTTCATGATCAGGTTCTTGCCGCAATATGCTTCGGCAACAACAAGTTCATCCACGTCGAGATTGTGGTTGTTTTCAGCATTCGCGATGGCCGACTGAAGACACTTCTTCACGTCGTCCGAGATCCGCTTTTTAGAGAAAGTCAGGTCCGTAAGGGCCTTTTCAACTTTCTTGCCACGGATCAATGCGGCAACCAGGTTAAGTTTCTGTGGCGAAGTACGGAGCATGCGCAGTTTTGCACGTGCTTCGTTGTCAGCCACGCGGCGGGGATTTGTATCCTTGCTCATGGCTTATTTCCGCTTCGCTTTTTTGTCTGCAGCGTGACCGTGGTAAGTCCGTGTTGGTGAATACTCACCGAACTTTTGACCGATCATGTCTTCAGACACGTTAACAGGGATGTGCTTACGGCCGTTGTACACACCAAAGGTGAGACCAACGAACTGAGGCAAGATTGTAGACCGACGCGACCAAATCTTGATCACTTCTTTGCGGCCGCTTTCGCGGGACGCTTCGGCCTTCTTGAGGACGTACGCGTCCACAAAAGGGCCTTTCCATACGGAACGAGCCATTCTTAACGACCCTTCTTTTTGGCATGACGCGAACGCACGATAAGGCGCTGCGATGCTTTGTTCTTGTTACGCGTCCGCGCACCCTTTGTTGGTTTACCCCAAGGAGTAACCGGGTGACGACCACCTGACGTACGACCTTCACCACCACCATGTGGGTGATCGACCGGGTTCATCGCAACACCACGCACAGACGGGCGAACGCCTTTGTGACGCATGCGGCCCGCTTTACCGTAGTTCTGGTTGGAGTTGTCAGGGTTGGACACGGCACCAACGGTGGCCATGCATTCCTGACGCACCAGACGCAGTTCGCCCGAAGACAAACGAATCTGAGCGTATCCACCATCACGACCAACGAACTGAGCGTAGGTACCAGCAGCACGAGCGATCTGGCCGCCTTTGCCTGGCTTCATTTCGATGTTGTGGATGATTGTACCGATTGGCATGCCCGAGAAAGGCATTGCGTTGCCGGGCTTAATATCAGCCTTGGCAGATGCAACGACTTTGTCACCGATGCTCAGACGCTGTGGTGCCAGAATATAGTTCTGAACGCCATCTTCGTACTGGATCAATGCAATAAATGCTGTCCGGTTAGGGTCATATTCAATGCGGGTAACAGTCGCTGGCATATCCAGCTTGTTTCGCTTGAAGTCTACGATACGGTAAAGGCGCTTAGCACCCCCACCAATGCGACGCATTGTGATCCGTCCGGTGTTGTTCCGGCCGCCCGACTTTGTCAGACCCTGCGTGAGGGCCTTAACTGGGCGTCCTTTCCAAAGCTCCGAACGGTCAATCAGCACCAGCCCGCGCTGGCCTGGCGTCGTCGGCTTATACGACTTTAGTGCCATGATTAGCTTCTTCCGTTTGCTTGGCGGTCCCTATTTAGGAACCTGATGTTTAGGCCCCCGTAGGTGCCCTTTAGTCACAACCGCAAAGCCCCGGACGAATCCGAGGCTTGGGCAGTTGGTGGCTTGTAGCTGGGAGGGGGATGGGTGGCAAGTGGGGAGTGAGTGGTTTCTATTTTGCAACTACCAACAGCCAATACTGAAATATCAGAATAGCAAATTCGAAAGCAAACATCACAGCAAGAACAAGAAGCCTACCCTCCGCTTTCATTTGTTCACGCTTAGCTGAACTTCTAAATCACGCTTTACGAACTATCAGTAAACTCAATTCTTCTTGCTCAGGCCGCTGAGGGATCTTTGCACCATATTTTGCAATCTCTTCCAGCTCAGGCTGGATCAAAAGACCCAGCATAAACCGCGCCGCGGGTTGCACCGCAGCGCACTCCTCAGACTACTCCGCCTGAAGCCCGATGTTCGCACATGCGACATCAGGCATTTTTTTTGGTCAGTTTGACGGTGCACATTGGCCAACAAAAAAGGGCCCCCGCGTTTCCGCAGGAGCCCTTCAATTTTTAACCGACTAGCTTACAGGCCAGTGGAGACGTCGATGGTGTTACCTTCTTCAAGCGTAACATACGCCTTTTTAACGTCTTTACGGGTACCAAGTGAGCCGCGGAAGCGCTTCACTTTACCCTTGGTGATGGATGTGTTCACAGCCTTAACCTTCACGCCAAACAAAGCTTCTACTGCTGCTTTGATTGTTGGCTTGTTGGAATCGATCGACACTTCAAAAACCACAGCGTTGTTTTCAGACGCTGTTGTGGCTTTTTCCGTGATGATCGGCTTGCGGATTACATCGTAGTGTTCAGCTTTTGCGCTCATGACAAACGAGCCTCCAATGCTTCGACACCAGCTTTGGTCAGAACAAGTGTGTCCGACTTCAGGATGTCATAAACGTTTGCGCCTTGCGACGGCAGAACGTTAATGGTTTCGATGTTGCGAGCTGCCTGCAGGAAGTCCGCGTTCACTTCGGTACCATCGATAATCAATGCGCGCTTCCAACCCAATGCGCCGACCGTTTTAGCCAATGCAGAAGTCTTTGCGTCTTTGATGTCGATGTTGTCGATGATCACAAGCTCACCAGCCGCAACTTTAGCGGACAGTGCGTGGCGCAAGCCCAGTTTACGGAACTTTTTAGTCAGCTCATGGCCGTGGCTACGGGTTGTTGGGCCCTTGTAAACACCACCACCGCGAAAAATTGGCGCACTACGAGCACCGTGGCGTGCGCCACCTGTACCTTTTTGGCGATAGATCTTCTTAGTGGAGTACTTAACGTCCGAACGACCAAGCGTGGAGTGTGTACCAGCTTGAGCGTTGTTACGCTGCCAACGGACAACACGGTGCAGAATGTCTGCGCGTGCTTCTAGGCCGAAGATTGCATCGTCGAGATCGATGGAACCAGCAGCTTTGCCGTCAAGATTGATTGAATCAGCCTTCATTGTTTTCGCCTCCCTCAACTGGAGCATCGGTTTGATCAGCTACAGGTGTTGCGGCGGACCGAAGACCTGCTGGATAAACAGTGTTGTCGGAAGTTGGCTTTTTAACCGCATCCTTAACTGTAACCCAGTTGCCCTTGGAGCCCGGTACAGCGCCTTTAACCATGATAACACCACGGTCGAGGTCTGTGCGGATCACTTGCAAGTTCTGTGTGGTTACACGGGCGTTACCCATGTGACCGGCCATCTTCTTGCCTTTGAAAACCTTGCCTGGATCCTGACACTGGCCAGTGGAACCATGCGAACGGTGAGATACGGACACACCGTGCGTGGCCCGAAGACCACCAAAGTTGTGACGCTTCATCGCACCCTGGAAACCTTTACCGATTGAGATACCGGATACGTCAACGTACTGGCCCTCAAAGTAATGGTTTGCCACAAGCTCTTCACCGACAGCGATCATGTTGTCGTCCGACACGCGGAATTCAACAACTTTGCGCTTTGGTTCAACCTTAGCCGCGGCAAAGTGGCCACGCATCGCTTGGGATGTACGCTTAACTTTTGCAGCACCAGCACCGAGCTGAACAGCAACATAGCCGTCCTTTTCAGTAGTACGCTGTGCAACAACTTGTACGTTTTCGAGTGCAAGAACGGTCACAGGAATCTGCTTGCCGTCTTCCATGAAAAGCCGGGTCATGCCGAGCTTTTTTGCGATAAGTCCTGTACGGAGCATAATGTTCTACCCCTTATACAGAAATCTGGACGTCAACGCCGGCAGCCAGGTCGAGCTTCATAAGCGCGTCTACTGTCTGTGGTGTTGGGTCAACTATGTCGAGAAGACGCTTGTGCGTACGGATCTCAAACTGGTCGCGGGATTTTTTGTCTACGTGTGGGCCACGCAAAACAGTGAACTTCTCGATTTTGTTCGGAAGCGGGATCGGGCCGCGAACAGACGCCCCTGTACGTTTTGCTGTGGAAACGATTTCCGCAGTGCTTGCATCAAGCACACGGTAATCAAACGCCTTCAGGCGGATACGGATATTTTGGCTTTTTGCGGCCATGTTCATCACCCTTAAATTAGGGCCAAGAGCGGAGAGGAAGACTACCGCTCATCGGCAGCCCTCATCGCGTCTTTGTCAAAAGGAATAAGGGCACGCAAAACGCACCCTTAGCCAGACTTGGTTTCTATAGGGGGAGTCGGGGAGGGTTGTCTAGTACCTTTCAAAAATTACCATATTTTTGGAAGGGGTGCGCAAGGCGCGTTTGTTTGCAAATGCGCGGCGGCACACCGTTGGTTGTCTGGATGCCAAGCCATTTCCGTTAATGTGCTATCGAAATGTACATATATCGACGTAATGCAACCAGGTTCTTTTATGATCTCATACAGAAAGGACCACTAGAAGAGGATTTTATGCATAATTACTATTTTGATACGAATGGATTTCAGGACACTCAAGAAAAGCGTGATGAAACTGGAAACGGCATCGGCGGCTTCAAACTTGCAAACACGCTACGCGCAGCCTTATTGTCCGGTGGCTTTGACTGCGAAGAAGTTTTTGCAGAAGATTACGGCAGGGCATTTACCGCTACACTTGACGACACTTCCTATCTTGTCACCGCGTCGGTCGACCCGAATGAGAATGCGTAACAGGAGGCCCACTTAACTTCGTTTGCAAATATCAACGTCGTCAAAGAACGTTCCTTTTGGGACAAACTTCGCGGTAGAAACAAGCCGACGAAAAATGAGCTTGCGCAGACTACTATTTGTCAGGTTTTAGAGAACCATTCAGACGTGGTTGATTTGAAATACTCTTAAAAAGCAAAAAGGCCACTTCCTTTCGGAAGCGGCCTTTCTTTTTGTCAACCAAGTGGTTTCTCGGCGTTTCCAAAGTGAAACATCTGCCACCCACCAGTTGCGTTTGGGCTTACGCCCAAGCCGCAACTTACTTAACGATTTTGGACACAACACCAGCTCCGACTGTGCGGCCGCCTTCGCGGATGGCGAAGCGCAGGCCGTCTTCCATGGCGATTGGTGCGATCAGCTCAACGTTGAACTTCAAGTTGTCGCCCGGC
>Ga0115006_10000058_pt1 | contig 50761 bp, 45 predicted proteins | sample ArcOceMetagenome_3_FD_88943 | JGI IMG/M metagenome (GOLD analysis project Ga0115006, IMG submission 88943) | Marine eukaryotic phytoplankton communities from Arctic Ocean - Arctic Ocean- Svalbard ARC20M Metagenome | ecosystem: Environmental > Aquatic > Marine > Oceanic | place: Arctic Ocean...
TTAAATACTTAAAGCAAAAATAGCGGAGTGGTAGTTCAGTTGGTTAGAATACCGGCCTGTCACGCCGGGGGTCGCGGGTTCGAGTCCCGTCCACTCCGCCAATTTTGTTTATCTATTCTTTTAATTTTTTACATAGTAATCTATTTTCAGTTACTAGTAATTCTGACTAGTCTTATGATTTAAAACTTAAGGTAACAGATTTTTTATTTGTTCAACCCTGGTAAGTGATCGAATGTATTCTGGTTATTTATAGGGTATTTATTAGGTGTTTTTAGGCATAAATTGCCTTAGTAGTGTGTGAAATGCTTACGACTAATCTCGAAAATAAAAACTATTTTAGAGTTAACATTAAAATCTATAAGCTCTCATTTCTTTATATATCTTCTTATTTCTCAAAATACTAGGTAAAACCACGATTTATCCCCACTAAAAATAGAATATAGCGTGATTAAAACTTGATGTTATTTCCATAAATTGTAGGGTTTCACTCTACAAAATTGTACGTTAGGTAATGTGTATTCTTTTAGTATTTGCTATTTCATGTAGATGTTATTTAATTGACATGACCCAGGCGATTACACGACGAACTGTTTGTTCAATTATAAGCGTATCTATGTTGACTTGTTTATATAGCTGAGCATAACGTAATTGAGAAAATATGGTATACATTATTTTTGCGTCGACCTCAGGATTTATTTTATTAAAAAATTGACATAATTCTTTGTAGGGAATCAGTTGCGATAATTCATGCTCTTGTGACAGTAGACGTAAACTCGGTGTTACCTGAGTTTCAGTAAACATTAGTTGTTCAACTGTAAGGGATATGGCTTGGTGTTTAATTGTATCAATAAGATGAAGTGACGCCATATTAGTTAATTGATCACACAAAGCTAATTTTGTAGTAGTTTTTCTTAATTCTTTTTTAGGCACTTTTGTAATTATACTGAACGCCGTTTCTAGTACTGGATCTGCGTGTGATAATATTCGCTTAGAATTTAATTTAAAGGCTTGATGTATTAACTCTTGTATATCTTTAAAATAATAAGTTGTCAGAGATAGTTGAAGTTCAGCATGGGTTGCGATTGCTCGATGTGTTGTACCTTTAACGCCATTTAGCGCTAAAACTTCAATAGCCGCAACAAGTATTTTCTCTCGAGTTTTTTCACCTTTAGAGCGTCGCTTTATTGGTAGGTCATTACTAGTGGTTTTAAGTTCTGAAGTATTAATATCTTTAACGATCATAATTAACTCTGTTAATAAAAAAAGTAATAAATTAACTTTATATTAACATTTTTTTATTGTTTGTGTTAATTATTAACCAGTATTTATATGCTTACTGATAATTTTGTCAATATTAATAAATTATCAATAAGCAAAGTTTATGAACAATCATTTTAACGGACTGATAGCTCGTCAGTGTCAAAGTCATCTACTTGAATTACCCATCGACGTCCTGATTCAGCTGATCTTAATAACTGAGCTTCTGATTGTGAGATTAAATTATTTTCTAGCCCCATATCTGCAACCTTATCTAGCTTATAAAAAGGTAGTTTTTTATTAAGGCCTCGACATATTTTTTCAAAAACTACTTCACAGTCAATAATGTCTTCAAACGTTTGTTCTAATCTTCCAAAAATATTTTTACCATCTCTTACTAAATATTGACCATGGCCTAATCGATTCCTTGCCGCACAAGGTGTTTGTAATAGTGTTGATACTTTTTGTGATAATTTATCACTGGGTTTTCTCAACCATGTCCCTAACGGAAAAATAATAATACGCAAGATAATGGCTACGCTTTTGTTAGGGAAGTTATTAATCAATTCATCAATTGCGTGCTGTATATTGTAAAGGCAGTCTTCAACAGACCATTGTACAAAAGGAAGATCTGAGACTTTTCGACCATCATCGTTATATCTCTTTAACGTCGCACTTGCGAGGTATAAATGGCTTAGTACATCACCTAATCGTGCCGATATTCGCTCTTTTCTTTTTAAGTCAGCACCAAGTGTTAACATTGCAATATCAGATAGCATTGCCAAATTAGCACTAAACCTTGTTAATAACTGATAATATCGACGTGTTTCATCTGTATATGGACTACCCAAGAATCGAGCACCTGAAAGTGAACACCATAAGCTTCGGCTTATATTACTTACACTAAATCCTATATGACCAAACAGTGCCGTGTCAAAATCATTCAGTGCTTGCTCAGTATCGCTTTGGTTAGCAGCTTTTAATTCACCTAATACGTAAGGATGACAACGAATAGCCCCTTGGCCATAAATTATCATACTACGTGTTAATATATTTGCACCCTCAACTGTTACGGCAATGGGTGCTCCTTGATACCCTCTTGCAAGATAATTATTTGGTCCCATACATATACCTTTTCCGCCATGTATATCCATAGCGTCAGTAATTGAGGTACGCATTTTTTCAGTTAGGTGGTATTTGGCAATAGCAGATATAACTGATGGCTTCTCTCCTAAATCAATCGCGCCTGTTGACATTGTAGTAACAGCATCCATTAAATAAGCGTTAGCACCAATTCTCGCAAGGGGTTCTTCTATACCTTCCATTTGACCAATTGGCATTTTAAATTGGCGTCTGATCCTACTATAGGCACCAGTTGCTAAGGCGGTAGATTTTACTCCTCCAGCACTATTCGAAGGTAAGGTGATTGCTCTACCAACAGATAAACATTCAACTAGCATTTTCCAACCTTGACCAGCCATTTCAGGGCCGCCAATAATAAAGTCCAGTGGAACAAATACGTTCTCACCTTGGGTTGGGCCATTTTGAAAAGGGACATTAAGTGGAAAGTGGCGACGACCAATAGTTATACCAGTCAAATTAGTTGGAATTAACGCACAAGTAATACCTAACTCTTCTTTCTCTGAGAGAAGGTGTTCTGGGTCGTATAATTTAAAAGCTAAACCCAATACGGTTGCAATAGGGGCAAGAGTTATGTAGCGTTTGTCCCAATTTAAACACATACCTAGTACTTCCTCACCTTCAAATTCACCACGGCAAATAATACCGTTGTCAGGAATAGAACCTGCGTCTGATCCGGCCTCAGGGCTCGTTAAGGCAAAGCAGGGGATTTCTTCACCGCTGACTAATTTAGGTAAGTATTTCTCTTGTTGTTTTTTAGTTCCATACTCTTGTAATAATTCTCCTGGGCCTAATGAATTAGGAACGCCTACAGTACTAGCTAATACAGAACTAACACTAGTAAGCTTTTGTAAAACACGAGATTGGGCGTAAGCAGAATATTCTAAGCCACCATATTTTTTCTTTATTATCATAGCAAAAAATTTATTTTCTTTTAGAAAGGTCCAAATTTCTGGCGTTAAATCAGCTAATTCATGGGTAATTTCCCAATCATTGACCATACTACAGACCTCTTCAACGGGCCCATCTAAGAAGGCTTTTTCGTCGGCACTTAAACGTGGTTTTGGATAATTGTGAAGTTTTGTCCAATCAGGATCACCCCGAAATAAATCTGCTTCAAACCATGTGGTTCCTGCATCAATCGCCTCCTGCTCAGTTTTAGACATTTGCGGCATAATTTTTTTAAATAATACCAACAAAGGCATACTAATAAATTGTCGGCGAATACTGTCTATATTCAGTGGCAGGGCAATAACACCAAAAAGTAACCATGAAACAATACCTATAATGTTAAAAAATGATCCAATCGCCATAAATACCGCGAAAACTAGAGTAAAACTTGATAATGACACTCTTTTGTAAGTCAAAAACCAAGTTAATAAAAATGCTAAAAATAACCAAAGTATAATGTTCACAAGGGCCCCTTATTTTATAATTTATTAGTGTAATTATTCATAGATAAAACATATCAGGAATTGTTTTTTATTAATCAATACAATATTACATTGATTAATAAAAAGGCGACATAACAAAGCATAGTATATTTTTAATGAGTTAGCCTTTAGCTACTTACTTAAAACTTTATTTATTCAACAATAATTATTTAAGCTTTCTATTCTTAAAAATTTGCAAAAAGTACCATTAGCATTAAAGATTAATAAATAGTATTTTTAGACACTTATATTAGTCACATTACAAACTTGTAAATTTTGATGTGCTATTAAAATTAAGCTAACACTTGCGTGTTGCTTCAAAATATTAATTATTTTAGCTCGTTAACGATTAATAGTTAAAGGAACATAGATGATACTTGGATTAATCATTGGGGTGTTTTTATCCCTCATTCTTTTTACAATTGCTATTGGTATATCATCAGACGTACCTGTTTTACAAATTGCCCAAACAATAGGCTCCATTGTTATTGCTATTAGTTCATTACTAGCATTGAGCCTTTATAGACAAGCCAGTAAGAAACTTAAATTACAATATGCTGATAAAGCATCACTTGGTCACTTAAAACAAGCAATTAAGTTTATAGAAGACGCTTATTCTATTTTTACTAGTAATAATGTAGGCTCATTACCTTTAAATCATCAGTTACTTTGGCAAACAACAGCACGTCTCATTATACGTTATGAAAAAATTAAGAAGTACGTTAGTGTCGATAGACATAGATTAATACTCCAAGAGCATGATGAATATTGGCGTATGCAGTTTAATGAGTTACTTCATATACATAGCTACTCAATGGATCTTGAATATTTTAGAGGTGAAAATACTAATCACCATACAGGGATTAATAGTCAATCGATTGCTGTCATCTTTGATTTTTCTAGTTGGCGAGATGATAACCATGATGTGTTAAAACAGATTGATAACATAGAGTTATTAGCCAATGGTGCTATTAATAATAATTTTACTGGAGTAATAGATTACTTTGGTCTTGATCAAGATTTGATAAAAAAATTAGAGGCTAGAAAACATAGAGTTTCAAAAGGTGGTATATTATTTCTATACCTTACGGTGCCAACAATGATAAATATTATATGATAATTTAAGGCTATCGACACTCAAATCATCATATAATAAATTTCACTTACACATCTCAAAAAATAAAAGTATTTGTATTTACGATTAAAAGATCAAGATCATACGGATTCTAATACTTAAATACCCATAAGCATTATTGTTCTTAATGATTGACTTGTTACTATTATTTGGAGCTATGCTCTTACTTGTGATAGACCCATGGACCCTTATGTTGTAAATTATTACTTGTATTTTTTTATTTCTTTTTCGTAAAGGCGTAATGTTAATTGTAGAAATACCGCTTGTTGATTTTATTTATTTTAATTGCCTTGTATGGTCTGATGATTATTTTAGAAATGGCGAGAACAGCTTTTTATTTATTAAAATACATGAGTGTTTTTTATTTAATATTGTTATGGTGCGTATTATTAACGTTGAAAATAGATATAAATATTAAACACTAGTCTAAATAATCAGGATGAATTAGTGAATTAATAGCTGTTTAATTTTAAATTTAAGTAAATCAAAAAATTATTATTTTATGTTAGTTTGTTTCCAGTATTTAGCTATTAACCATGTGATAGTTATTGACGCGTTTTTTATTATGGCAACCTAGCAGTTAAGATTGGTAGCATTAATATTTTTAAATGCTAATAGCTGTCAGCAGTCAAACTATGTTCTTACGTTTAATTTTTAATGATTTTTTATTTGGTATATTTTTATGTGTGAGCTTTTAGCGATGTCGGCAAATGTCCCAACAGATATTTGTTTTAGTTTTAGTGGTTTAATGCAAAGAGGTGGAAATACTGGTCCTCATAGTGATGGTTGGGGCATTACATTTTATGAAGGTAAGGGGTGTAGGAGTTTCAAAGATCCTATGCCAAGTGCCCAATCACCTATTGCTGAGCTGGTAACTAAATATCCAATGAAGAGCGAAGCGGTAATTTGTCATATAAGGCAGGCCAACTCAGGTGAAATTTGTCTGGAAAATACACACCCATTTATTAGACAAATGTGGGGGCGAAATTGGACTTATGCACACAATGGTCAGTTAAAAGATTTTAAACAGAAACTCCCCATTCAATTTCACTTACCAATAGGTACTACAGATAGCGAACACGCTTTTTGTTGGATCCTTGACCAATTACACCTAAAGTTTGCCGTTCAAAAACCTGATGCTATTAAACTATACACTTTTATTGCGAGCATAGCGCAACAAATAGATAAACTTGGTGTTGCAAATATTATATTGACAGATGGAGAGTTTTTATTTGCTTATTGCTCTAATAATCTTCATTGGTTAACGCGACGGGCACCTTTTGGACAAGCTAGTCTTATCGATGCTGAAATGGCTGTTGATTTTAAGAAAGAAACAACTAATAAAGATATCGTAACTGTAATAGCTACTAAACCATTAACGGATGATGAAACATGGTATAAAATGACACCAGGTAAATGGCAGCTATTTCGCTTGGGTGACATAGTACCAATTAATGTATGACAGTATTGATTATGACTTGAAGTGTTTATGTTTAGTTAGGTAACCTTATTATAGTTCATGATAACTCCAAGCGATAAATCGACTTATTTTATGCCCTTGGCTCATCTTTATTACTTTGATGTGAGTTACTTGAGAATTTTTTAAACAAAATTGGAGCTTTTTTAAGTGCTCCCCCTTTGAAACAAGGCAAGTAAACCACAGTACTTGGTGTTTAAAGTCCCTACTTTCTTTAATCATATTTTGAATGAATTGTAACTCCCCACCTTTACAAAATAGTTCGGCCTCTTGGCCTCCAAAATTCAAGTTAACCCTTCCTTTCTGCTTAGATTGATTGTTTTTTAAGTTTTTCCATTTTTGTATGCTACCTTTCTGCGCTTGATTAAATGATTTATGAAAAGGCGGATTACACATGGTTAAATGATAAAATTCATTAACCTTGATAATACCTCTAAATATATTTTGATTGTTTCCCTGGAGCCTGCAATTTATGGTGTTTTTTAAACTATGGTTCGCTGCAATTATATTATTGGCAGCAGATATTGATATGGGATCAATATCTGAAGCGATAAAACGCCAACGATATTCTTTTTGCCCTAATAAGGGGTAAATACAACTTGCACCACTACCAATATCTAATACATTTATGTCTTTTGGTAGTTTTATAAGTGTTTTAGGGTGAGAGTCAAGTAGGTCTTTAAGGTAATGAATATAGTCAACTCTACCTGGAATTGCAGGACACAAATAACCCTCAGGTATTTCCCATTGTGTTATCTTATAATAATATTTCAATAGTGCAAAATTTAATAACTTTACAGCTATGGGATCAGAAAAATCGATAGTTGCTTTATGATTAAATGTATTTTTAATAATATATTTTTTTAGTGGAGGAAGAGCCTCAACTAAGGCGTCGAAATTATATCCATGTATGTGTCGGTTATTTTTATGCAAAAATAAATTACTCTTATTTATTACGGTAAATTAAAACCATTACTGAGGTTTATGACCAATTTTGAAATAACCATTGTTATTAAATTGAACGACTTGGAGCCGTTTTTTTCCTAATAAAATTGGCCCATCATCCATGAATAAGAAGTTTTTCCAATATCTCTGAAAAATTAGCCAGGTTGTTTCAATAACATTATCACGAGAGCTACAATAATAAATAATCGTATTTTCATCCCAATCAAGGTGATTCAAGATAAGCTCTGGTATCACATTTTCATCACTTTCCCATTTTTTTTCCCAATTACCTTGCTCACTCCATTGGCTTTTATTTAGTGGCCAATCACCTTTTTTAAAAAAATCAGGGTGGTCCACTTGTCGAGAAATAAAAGTATCCCATACAATATTTGCTCGTTCTATACTCATAGGTTTAATTTTGCCGAGATCTTTTTCAGCTACAGGTAGGCTTTTATGTTTAAAGACCCATGCGTTTTTTAAATTATCTACGGATGTATAGTTCATAAATATGACTTTAATTTGCCTAATGGAGTGATTGAGAAAAATTAAATAATATGTTTGGTTTCAATGTTATTTTACTTCCTATAAAAAGACGCGGAAAGCTAACTATCACTTGTACGTAGATAGTAACATAATACTTATTGATAATACTGAAGAATCAAACAATTCTTAAACCAAATATATTAGATATATTATTGGTATATTTCGAACTATTTAAGAATTTTGTACACCAGCATTTATAAATTTAAATTAAGCTATAATGTAAATAAATAATCAAAATTAGTAATAAAATTAGAGTGTTTTAAGCCAATAGAAGTCATGATAGATATATTTTTCAATAAAGTGGCCGAACTAAAAATACTCTAAAGCCAATAAGAAAATAGGTTGTTTATAAGCTTTAAACCAAACAGCTATCTATTTATGGTATTAACGTTGTTAGTTATAGTTTTCTATTTGCTCTGTAGTAGATAATAGATATTTTTTTATTTGTAAAATATTTAAATTAAAATGAACAAATAATAGTCAAACGATTGTTTTAAAGATAACAGGATTGTATACTTCAAACAAATCTCAATTATCTCTATTAAGTTTTTTATTATATTGGTTATAAAGTTATTTTTGATACGTTATAAACGTATCTACTAAAACGTTTCTGTTCGATATATAACAAAATTAACAATGTTAAATGTAAGTTACATAAATTAAAGCTTGTTTAATATATGATCAAGTGATATTAATTGTTTATAAACTATAAAAATAAAAGGAGTGGATATGCCACAAGCAGCAATTCGCCACTATGAAGATGATGAGCACATGCAAAATGCAGATGTTGATCAACACGCAGTATCACAAGTGCAAGCTGAAGCATCAGATGTATCAGAAAAAACTGTAGACGCTCCTTCGCAAAATTCTTCTACACAAGAGCAACCGCCAGAAGAGCCTTTTTATCACTTTACTGTTGATACTAAAGATCCTGATCCTTGGCTCATTGTTCATAAAACCAAAATTATTGTAATTGCATTGCTAGCTACTGCCGCAATTGCCGGTAACATGTTTTATAACAATATGAAGCAAAATGAATTAACCAATGAGTTAGTTTCTGCTCCACAGCTGAATGATTTATATTATATTGATTTCAGAGTAATGAAGGATAATCTTCGTCCTGCTGAAAAATTTCGTATGGCGAAGGTTAATGATATTACAGGTGACGTAATTACTCTTAACTTTAGTAGTTATTTTTATTTTCAAGAACATGAATTAAATGAAGCTATTCGATATGCACAATTAAGATTTGAAAAGTTTTTTCAAGAGAAACGTCATAATTTTACCATCAGTGAATTACAAAATATGATAAAGTCTGGTGCTATAGTTTTAGCTCGTAGACCGGAGGGCAACATGTTAGACGGAAATGTAGTTGTTCCAGATTCTCATTTTAAATCTAATTCAATATTTATACCAGGTAAGAAAGAGAACTTAAGTGGCTTGGAGTATATGAGGTTTGTATCACAACCTGATAAAGCTGCCTTGGCGTTTGAAAAGTTTGAAGAGTCTGCTGATCTTGGTTTTGCGCAAGGCCAAGTCAATCTTGCGCAAATGTACTTAAATGGTACTGCTGTTGAGAAAGATTTATATGAATCTCTTGATTGGTTAAAGCAAGCTTCACTTCAAGCCTACGAACCTGCTATTTTGAAATACGCAATAGTATGTCAAAAAATTGAAAGTTGTGGTATTGCTGAATTTTATCAAGAGTTAGTAAAGGCTGGCGTTAATATTGAATTTACCAAACAGGCTGACGTTAGAGCTACTACTGAAGATTTTGCTAGGGACTTAGAAAAATTAAAACCAAAGATTAAGAGTTAATTATTACTTAACAATCTTTTTTTTAAAGCTTAAATAATATTTAAGCTTTTTTTTATCTAAATTAAATAGTGACAATTAATAATTAACATTTTTTATTTTTCAATGACTTTTTTAAATGGAGGTAATGAGTCGAGTAATTGATTACCATAACGTTTAGTTATAATTCGTTTATCAAGTAAAGTAATAATGCCTGTATCCGCCTCATTACGTAATAATCTCCCACATGCTTGAACTAGTTTTTTCGAGGTATCAGGTACTGATAAGCTCATAAACGGATTGCCTCCTTTAGTCGTTATATATTCAGCTTGTGCTTGCTCTACTGGCGAGGTTGGTACAGAAAACGGTAGTTTAGTTATTATTAAATTATTAAGGTAATCTCCAGGTAAATCCAAACCCTCTGAGAAACTTTGTGTGCCAAAAATAGTACTTATTTTGTTGTTATCGCAATTTTCTTTGTGTTGTTCTATTATTTGCTGACGTGATAATTCACCTTGAACCATTATATCAATAGTACACTTATCTCTTAACGTTTCAGCAACCTTATTCATTTGCCAGTAAGATGAAAATAATACTAAGCTCGCTTTACCTTGCTTCAAGTATGTAGGAAGTTTTTCAATTATTTCATCGGTAAAATCAGGAGAGTTTGCTTCATTATTCATGTTAGCAATAAATAATGTTGCGTTGTTAGAGTAATCAAAGGGTGAGTCAACATGTTTATATTGACTACCATCATTATCCTTTAAACCTGCTTGTAAACAAAAATGTTGGAATGAATTTAATGCACGTAATGTAGCAGAACATAATACTGCGCCTTCGCATTGACTCCAGAGTTTATCTTCCAAAGTAAAACCAACTTCGATTGGCGAAGCACTTAATAAATAATCTTGTCGCTTAGTATTTAGCTTTTCTAACCAACGCGCTAAGGGTGCACCTTTAGCATTATCTGTTTTTGAATACATGGCCCAAAGTGATTGAAAGTTTTCTAATTTTTGTAACATAAAGCCCGCTTCAGCAAGAAGAGGTTCGGCTAGGAATATTTTAATATCTCCATCTTTGACAGCTTCAATCAAGCCATTATAGAGTTTAGTTAGATTAGCTATAGATTTTTTACTTAAGTTTTGTATACCTTCCGCTTGAGCTTTTAGGGTTTGTGGAATTATTCCATTCTCAAAGCGATATAACTTGTTATCATTTGTAGGTGTCGCTTTTAAACCTTTGTTGATTTCATTTGTCTGTAATGAGTCAAAATAAACATGACTATTAGATTCGGTAAAAGAGAGTACCTTTTGCATTTCAATTAATAAATCTTGGCAATCATCGCTTAGCCTCAATGCCGGCGATATAGCGTATTGAGATTTTATTAACTTAGCTATTTTATCGCCTGTTTCTCTGAGTTTAGTAATCCATTCAATTGAACCTTTCAATGTAATGTTTGCGCTTGAAAAGTCGCGTGTTACTTTGGGAAGATGGTGTGCTTCATCAATAATATAGAATGTATCTTCGGGTGTAGATAATATCTTACCACCTCCTAATTCTAAATCGGCTAACAATAAGCTATGGTTGATTACAAGTACATTAGCTTGATCCATAGTTTCTCTAGCTTTATGAAAAGGGCAGTGAGTATGTTCGGATAAGTTTTTTAAGCAACTGTGCTTATCGCTTTGTACTTGTTGCCATATATGCTGTGGGAGGTGTTCTTCCCATGAATCTATATCACCTAACCAGGAACCATCGAGTAAAGCTTTATGCATCTTATTTAGGGTTCTAATATCTTTAGCACCAGGTTTTTCAGCAAAGGTAAAATTTGCTTGATTCTGTTCATTTGTAGGATTTGTGGTTATAGCTTGCGTTAATTTTTGTCGGCAAACATAACGCTGTCTTCCTTTAACCAAAGTAAACTTGAAATCTACACCAGCAAATTTTTTTAAAAACGGTAAGTCTTTATTAACTAGTTGTTCCTGAAGTGCAACTGTTGCAGTAGAAATACATACTTTTTTATCTTTACTGAGTGCTAAAGGAATTACGCCAAGGCTGTAAGCTAGAGACTTTCCAGTTCCTGTACCAGCTTCAATAGTTATAATTTTTCTATCTTTTTTGTATTCTCCAGCTAACGTTTTAGCTATTTCGGCAATGAGCAACGTCTGTTGTTTTCGTGGATTGAATTGCTCTAAATTTTCGCCTATAGCTTTATATGCTTGACGTATAGTTTGTTTCAACTTGTTAGATAACATTGCTTATGGTTTCCAAAAAACATAAGTTATAGTGTAATGCTGTATATATTAACAGTTTAAATACTTTTGTACGAAAAATTTAAAATTATAATATACTTTAATAAATCCAGTATTGATGCTGGTTATCTTCTAATACGCCAAGTACATCAATTAAATAAAGGTTTGCAAATAGTACTTTGGATAAAAAGTAATTCTGAAGTAGTTAAGCTATTGATCGATAATGAATAGTATTATTTTTTATTGGACTAAATTAACTTAATTATGTATTAATTTTAATTTTAATTTTAAAAACTTTTATAAAGTACCAAATATACTTAAAAAAATAGATCGTATTGAGTTAGAAAAGGATATTTTAAAAAAGGCTACCGCTCTGATGATGTCTGGTTCTCTGAGCGATTCTTATTAATTGAAAAACTCAATCAGAGGAATAAAAATAAATACCTGATTAGTAAGTTATGCGATGTATTTAACGTACCTCAAAGTAGCTATAGATATTGCGTGAAAAGGGATAATAGTTTAAGCGCCAGTGAAATTACGTTAAGAGCAGATATGAAACGATTACGTGCACCTAGTGGTAGCTCTGTGGGTGCTATAAGTATTACTGACATGGTAACAAATGAAGGTTATTCATTGTGCCGTTATCAGGCTAGAAGTTTAATGTATGAGCTAAATTTTCATAGTTATCATATACCTAAACATAATTGTAAAAAAGCTAATAAAGAACACATAGCATCCCAAATATATTTAAACGACAATTCACTGTTTTTAAGTCTAATACTTATTACTGTGATGATGTAACCTATATTTGAATAGGTAATCGCTGGTCTTATCTTGCTGTTCTACTCGATTTATTTTCTAAGAAAGTCATTGGTTTGGCGCTTTCAAATTCGTTCGGTAGTGAGTTAACGATACAAGCTTTAATAATGGCTTATGAGAGTAGAGGAAAGCACAAAGGTGTCATATTTTATTCTGATCAAGGGACACATTAAACGAGTAGGAAATTTAGACAACGACTTTGGTGTTATCAAATAAAGCAGAGTATGATCTGCCTTGGTAATTGTTGGGATAACGCACCAATGGAACGCTTCCTTAGAAGTTTAAAAAACAGAATGGATACCCACGATAGGTTTTAAAAATCTTAATGAAGCCAAGCATGTAATAATTAATTATATCATGACTTATTACAACCAGATTAGGCCACATACGTACAATGCTGGAATAAGTCCAAATTCGTCAGAGCTAAGGTACAGGTTATACTACAAAACTCTGTGACCAATATTACTTGACCACTTCAGTTGAACCTTGTGAATATAATACTTGTAAATTAGATTACGAGTTTTATATTAATCATCAACTTAAACCTATTTAGATGATATTTTTCCTTTTGTTAGAAAGATTTTGATACGATTATAATTAATCAACTAGGGTTATTTTAAATAAAAAACTGGTGGTATTCTATTTGATTTATTAGTTATATATAAACAATTCCTAGCTAGTTGGTAATATTCGGGTTATAAATAGCTAATTAATTTTAGATGGCTAGATAGCTGGAGTAAGTGTTAATTAATTTTTTGATAAGACGTTCAACAACAGAGTAATGTATGAAACAAGATACGAAAATAGTCAATGCCGGACGTAGTGCAAAATGGACCAATGGTGTGGTAAATCCACCGATAACAAGAGCCTCTACGGTAGTATTTAATACAGTAGATGAAATGAACAACGCGTTAAAAAATCGTCATAATCAAACAATGGTCTATGGACGTCGAGGAACGAATACCTCTTTTGCTTTTAGTGATGCTATGGTCGACTTAGAGGGAGGGGCTGGTTGTGCTTTATACCCTTCAGGGACTGCTGCAATTACTAATGCTATTCTTGCCTTTGTTGAGCAAGGTGATCATATTTTAATGGTTGATAGTGCTTACGAACCAACACGAGATTATTGCGATAAAATATTAGCTAAAATAGGTGTTACTACAACTTATTATGATCCTATGATTGGTGCCAATATTGAACACTTAATTAAAGATAATACTCGCTTAGTATTTTTAGAGTCTCCTGGGTCACTTACCATGGAAGTGCAAGATGTTCCAAAAATTAGTGATATTGCCCACAAACATGGCTGTATCGTTATGCTAGATAATACTTGGGGTGCCGGTGTTAACTTTAAGCCTTTTAATTACGGTGTTGATATTAGTGTACAAGCAGCCACTAAATATATTGTTGGTCATTCAGATGTTATGTTAGGTACAGCAACTGCTATTGAAAAATATTGGCCACAACTTCGCGATTACAGTTATTTAATGGGGCAGTGTACTTCACCTGATGATTTATATTTAGCATTACGAGGTATTCGAACCCTTGGTGTTAGGTTAAAACAACATCAGCAAAGCGCTATTAAAGTTGCTCAGTGGCTCAGTACTCGACCAGAGGTTGATAAAATATTACATCCAGCATTTAAATCTTGCCCAGGACATGAATTTTTTAAACGTGACTTTACTGGTTCAAATGGCTTATTTTCATTTACCTTAAATTGTGGTGATCGCGCTGCACTTACTGCTTTTTTAGATGGTTTAAATCATTTTAAAATGGGTTACTCATGGGGTGGATTTGAAAGTTTAATTTTGGGTATAAGCAATGTTAATAATATTAGAACGGTTACTTCATTTGATTGTAAATATCCATTGATTCGTTTACACATAGGCTTAGAAGATGTTGATGATTTAATACAAGATCTGTCTCAAGGTTTTGACCGATTAAATGAAGTATTAAGATAGTTAAACTCTTAACCAAAAAAAATGAGGTAGAATCGAATATCACGTGATTAAGTCAAATTATACTTAACGCTACATAAACGTTATTTAGCTAATATGTAGCGTACTTTTAGATTTTTTGGAGACTCATAATGAGTGAAGAAACCATATTTTCAAAAATTATTAGACAAGAAATACCTACTCCTTTACTTTATCAAGATGAACTTGTTTCAGCGTTTAGGGATATTTCTCCCCGTGTTGATAGTCATATTTTAATTGTACCAAATAAGTTAATTGCGACTATAAATGAGGTCACTGAAGAAGATGAACTGATCTTGGGAAGAATGGTAACTGTTGCTAAAAAGTTAGCTAAAAGCGAAGGGATTGATGCATCAGGATATCGTTTAATTATGAACTGTAATAGTCATGGTGGGCAAGAAGTTTACCATATTCATATGCATTTACTTGGTGGTCGACCATTAGGCCCAATGCTATCTATTTAATTTTTTCTACTCATATATGCGTTAAATCACTAGATTAGTAAGCTGAGAAGCACTGTAATTTATTTTTAATTCAAGCATACTTAATGGATAAATACTGTGAGTGATTTTACGAGTGAATTGGAAAGAACTATTAGAAAATAAAAACCAACTTTTCTGGCTAGCGCATACAGCAGGCTGGTTAAGTTTTGCTTTCGTACATTATCTTGGTTCACTTCAGCACGACTTACGCGATATTTTTTTAGTTATTATTCTTCTAAATGCTTATGCTGGGTGGTTATTAACTATCCCATTGCGGTATATTTACCAAAAATATTGGAATGTTAGTCCGCTAAAAATCGCTTTGTTATTTATATTATCGTCATATTTTACAGGTGTTTTATGGCAAATAATCAAAAATATTAACTTTTGGGAAATATATAAACATGGTTATTCGCCCGAGTCTTGGTATATGTATACCCAATCAAGTTTAGGGTCCTTTTACATTATATTAAGTTGGAGCGGTCTGTACTTCGGAACTAAATACTATCAAATGTTGCAGGTTGAAAAACAAAATGTACTAAAAGCTAATGCTGTTGCTCATCAAGCTCAGCTTAAAATGCTTAGATATCAATTGAATCCTCATTTTTTATTCAACACATTAAATGCAATATCAACGTTAATTCTTATCGAAGAAAATAAAACAGCAAATACTATGGTAACCAAGCTAAGTGATTTTTTACGGTATTCATTAGATAAAGATCCAATGAAAAAAGTTACCCTAGCCACAGAGATACAAGCATTGAAACTTTACTTAGCAATAGAGCAGGTACGGTTTGAAAATAGGTTAACTCTCGACTTTCACATTAATGAAGATTGTGTGCAAGCTTTAGTACCGAGTATGATTCTTCAACCGCTAGCAGAAAATGCTATCAAGCACGCCATTGCTGTTCAAGAACAGGGTGGAATTATTATGGTCTCGGTAAGCCGATTTGCGGATGATTTACTTATTAAAATAGCCGATAATGGACCAGGTGCAGAGATAACTGATGGTAATTTATATCGCGAGAGTGGTGTTGGTCTAGTTAATACTCGCGAAAGATTACAAGCATTGTACCATGATAGGTTTTCATTAGTGGTCTCCCATAATCAGCCCTCAGGTATTAATGTAAATATTCGTATGCCTTTTCATTCATCTTATTAAGCTTATGCTGTAACTCAGTGTCACCAGTGGAGTCATAATGTTGTATTCAACCATTATCGTTGATGATGAACCTCTTGCTAGGCAGGGCTTAGCTATTCGGTTAAAAGCGCACAGTCAAGTTAACATTATTGGTCAATGTGCAAACGGTAAAGAAGCGCTAGAAATTATTCAAAATGAAAAAGTAGAACTTATGTTTCTAGATATCCAGATGCCTGGTTTGACAGGTTTTCAAGTTTTAGAAAATATCATTGAACAGGAGTTACATATGCCTGCTGTGGTTTTTGTTACCGCTTTTGACCAATATGCTTTAAAAGCTTTTGAAGTTCATGCGCTAGATTATCTTTTAAAACCTGCAGATGAAAGTCGTATAGCGCAAACAATGGTTAAAATTAATGATTACTTCAACAGTAACCTTAATGCTCAACAAAAATCAAAGTTAATACGTTTAGTTAGTGATGTTATGGGTAAAGATTATTACCAACTATTAACACAGTTAGATAATAATCAAGAATTAATCATATCTAATTATTCCGATATTATTACAATAAAGGATGTAGGAGAAGTTCATCGCGTTCAAGTTAAAAATATCTTATGGATTGATGCAGCAGGTGATTATATGTGTGTGCATACTTCAGATGAACAGAACAAAAAAAATACAGAAAATACCCATATTCTTCGAAAAACAATGAAAGAGCTAGAGGTGAGCCTTGATCCTAGACAGTTTATTCGCAACCATAGATCAACTATTGTTAATAAAAATTTCATTAGTAAGTTTAGTAATCGAATTAATGGTGAGCATTATTTAGTTTTAAAAAATGGAAAAGAATTAAAAGTTAGTCGGAGTTACAAGAACAACGTAAAGTTAGCGATAAATAGTTAACTTTATTCAATGCTAAGGTTTAATAGATTAATGTAATAAATAGATTCTATACTAGGTAAATTTATCCTAATTATTAAGTTGTATCATCAATAAAAATACTAGCCTTTCGACAGTATATAATATAATTTTTAATAAAAAAGCCTCATAAATACAAGGCTTTTTTATTGTTAGTAAATTAAAATTATACTATGTGTTTTTTACTTACAGTTAATACTTTTAATGTGTTTGATGCTCCGACTGTTTCCATGATATCCCCGTGTGTTAAAATAAGTTTATCTCCAACAGATAAGTCAATTTTCCCACTTAATAAAGATAATATTTCATCTGACAGGTTGTCATTATTGATGCCAGTTGAATCAAACTCTATTGGGTAGACACCTCGGTATATAGCGGTTTTATTTAATGTCTTGGTATGTCTCGACATCGAGAAAATAGGTAAGCCTGAAGTGATTCTAGACATTATCTTACTGGTTTGTCCTGATTCAGTTAAGGCAACTATTGCTTTAACACCATCAAGATGATTAGCTGCATACATAGCCGATAAAGCTACTGTTTCTGAAACTTCACTAAATGTTAGTTCTATTCTATGACTAGATATATTGACAGAGCGATGTTGCTCAGCACCTAAACAAACATTTGCCATAGCTTTTACTGTTTCTACGGGGTATTTACCCGCTGCAGTTTCAGCAGATAACATCACTGCATCAGTACCATCGAGTACTGCATTAGAAACATCCATAACTTCAGCTCGGGTCGGCATCGGTTGTTCAATCATAGTTTCCATCATTTGTGTAGCAGTAATAACAACTCGATTTAACTGACGAGAGCGCGCTATGATGTGTTTTTGTTTACCAACTAATGCTGCATCACCAATTTCAACACCAAGATCACCACGAGCAACCATAACAACGTCAGACGCTAAGATAATACCATCTAGCACTTTATCATCATTAACAGCTTCAGCGCGTTCAATCTTTGATACTAAACGTGCATCACAACCCGCTTCTTGAGCAAGTAATCTTGCTTCACGCATATCTGCAGCATCTCTTGGAAACGAAACGGCTAGGAAATCTACGTCAATTTTAGCAGCAAGCTTTATATCTTCTTTATCTTTTTTGGTTAGTGCAGGAGCAGTTAAACCACCTCCTTGGCGGTTAATACCTTTATTGTTAGATAGTGGTCCACCAACAGTTACCTCAGTAAAAACCGAGCTATCTGAAGTTGATAATACCTTGAGCTGAACTCTACCATCATCAAGTAACAATACATCACCAGTATTCACATCTTGGACTAATTTTTTATAATCAATCCCTACTTTTTCCTGACAACCTTGGCCTTTTTCTAGGCTAGCGTCTAATTCAAACTTGTCACCAATAGCTAATTTAATTGGTCCATCCTTGAAAGTTGATACGCGAATTTTAGGACCTTGTAAATCACCTAAAATACCAACATAAATTCCAAGCTCCTTAGCCACTGCTCGAACATTGTTTGCTCTATCTATGTGATCTTGTGGAATACCATGAGAGAAATTTAGTCTCACTACATTGACACCAGCAGCAAGTACATCTTTTAAAGTCTGGCTATCATCAGTTGCAGGACCTAAGGTAGCAACAATTTTGGTTCTTCTAGGCATTTTAATCCTCTTACTTTTTTAATATTTATCGAGTGTATTAATGATGGTATAAATACAGATGTTTATAGAAATGTTTTTCTTAATTTATATGTGGTTAATCTCTTCTATCGAAACGAGAGCTTCTTAAACTGTCTTTTACTTTTTTTAGGTTATCTCTAAATTTACTTCCACGTCTTAAAGTAAAGCCTGTAGCTAGTACATCAATAAGAGCCAGCTGGGCAATACGGGACGACATAGGCATATACAGATCGGTATCCTCACTGACATCAACAGATAAAACAATGCTACATTCTTTAGCTAAGGGTGTACCTGTAGTAGTAATACCAATAACAGTAGCATCGTTTTCTTTTGCTAAACTAGCAACCTCAACTAAAGATTTAGTGCGCCCTGTATGAGAAATAACAATCACTACGTCACCTTGTCGGCTATTTATGGCACTCATACGTTGCATTAATATGTCGTCAAAATAAACGACAGGAACATTAAATCGAAAAAATTTATTTTGTGCGTCGTGGGCAACAATAGCCGATGCACCAAGACCAAAGAAAGAAATTTTATTTGCTTGTGTCAAAACATCGACAGAACGATTAATATCATTAGCATCTAAACTTTTACGTGCTAGCTCAAGACTGGCCATAGTAGATTCGAATATTTTTGCAGTGTATTCATCAGCAGTATCGTTTTCGTCTACATGACGGTTAACATAGGGAGTGCCATTGGCAAGGCTTTGCGCAAGGTGTAATTTAAAGTCTGGATAACCTTTAGTATCTAAACGTCTACAAAAACGGTTGACTGTTGGTTCACTAATATTGGCTTGTTTCGCAAGTGCTGCAATACTTGAATGAATAACAGTACTGGGTGAAGCCAAAATTACTTCAGCTACCTTACGCTCTGATTTACTGAGTATGTCTAGTTCGTTAGTGATCTTTTCTAATATGTTCATTATGTCTTGATCCTAGATCTTATTTGTCATTATTTAATAATAGTTTAAAAAGAAAATCTGTATTAGCCATGCAAAATTAAGTGACTAGATTGGCCCTACTGTAATTTATTTTCTGTTAGAGTAACAGGAAAAATGAAATTTTATTTCATAAATAGTATTTTATATACCTATTTAAAGATGGTGTGTTATTGATAAAATATTAAAAATCATATGATTTTATTACTTCTGTGTTCATTAAATATAACTTATGGCTTTAATTATATTAGTGATGATACACATTATAGTCTTCTTTAAATGGCTGGGATTACAATATTATTATGTAGTAAAATTACAAAAAGTTCTTTACTGTCTGATGAACAAACGCTAAATTAGAGGTAGATGTAGTTTAGTTACACTGGAGCATTTTTCTGTTTGGTTAAATCAGAGATAAGCCATGATTAGTATATAAGTAAAATTACAGTATTAAATTTTATATAAGAGAAATCCTATGAGTAATTTAGATTGTCAAACCGCGAGTGAAATTGTTATTTTTGGAGCCTTAGGCGACTTATCTCGTCGTAAGTTGTTACCTGCTCTTTACCAGTTAGAAGTGTGTGGTTTAATCAATAAGGATAGCCGAATTGTTGGTGCAGCTAGAGCTGACCATAGTCTGGAAGACTTCAAAGATATTGTGTTAAATACCCTAAATGAATTTGTTAAAGAATCTATTGACCAAGAAATATTATTACGATTTACAAATAGATTAGTATATCAACAACTAGATTTTAAAGATAAAACATCATTTCAAAAATTAAGTGATTCTTTAGTTGGGGGCAACGCGACTCGTGTTTATTATTTCTCTACAGCACCAACTATTTATGGTTATATTTGTAAGGGCTTAGATTATGCTAACCTAATCACTGATAATGATCGGGTTGTTATGGAGAAACCAATTGGTCATTCACTTGAATCATCGATAGAAATTAATAATCAAGTCTCAGACTATTTTAAAGAAAATCAAACATACCGTATTGACCATTACCTCGGTAAAGAAACGGTTTTAAATCTTTTAGTACTGAGATTTGCCAATTCTTTATTTACCAATAACTGGGATCGTAATAGTATTGACCATGTTCAAATTACCGTCGCAGAAAGTGTTGGGATAGAGGGACGTTGGGGCTTTTATGATGACGCGGGTCAAATGCGAGATATGGTACAAAACCACCTTCTACAAATTTTATCATTACTCGCTATGGAGCCGCCTGCAGACCTCAGTGCTGAAAGTGTAAGAGCAGAAAAACTTAAGGTAGTTAAAGCATTAACTTCAATCAACAAAGAAAATATAAAAGATAAAGCGGTTCGTGGCCAATATAGTGATGGTTTCTTAGATGGCTCGCCAGTACCTGGTTACTTAAATGAAGATGGTGCTAACGAAGCAAGTAAAACTGAAACATTTGTCGCTATTAAAGCTGAAATAGATAATTGGCGTTGGACAGGTGTTCCTTTCTATTTACGAACGGGTAAACGTATGCCTAAAAAGCATAGCGAAATTGTTGTTCACTTTAAACAACAGCCTCACAATATCTTCAAAGATAGCTACAGCGACTTACCTGCTAATAAATTAACTATACGTTTGCAACCTGATGAAGGTGTTGAGTTACAAATGATGAATAAAATTCCAGGTATTGCCTCTCAAATGCATATTCAGGAAAATAAATTAGATTTAAGCTTCTCTGAAACATATCAAGATGAACGAGTTGTTGATGCTTACGAGCGATTAATGCTTGAAGTACTTAATGGTAATCAGTCTTTGTTTGTTAGTAGAGATGAAGTTGAAGCTGCTTGGATCTGGGCTGATAGTATTATAGATGCGTGGAAAGAAAGTAATGAACCTCCTAAGCCTTATGCAGCTGGTTCATGGGGACCTGTCTCATCAATTTCATTAATAGCGCGAGACGATCGCCAGTGGGTTGAATAACTATGAATAAACTAACAAAATTCATATCACGTGAGGCCCTTGACAGTAAACTTGCTGAATCAGTGGCTGATATTTTATCAAAAGCCATAGAAGAAAAAGGTAAAGCGAGTATCGCGGTTTCAGGTGGTTCTACGCCGAAAGGCTTTTTTGCAATATTATCAAAAAGTAATATTAATTGGTCAAAGGTAACTGTAACACTTGCAGATGAGCGTTGGGTTGACGTTGATAGTGAAGCGAGTAATACACGACTAGTTCACGAGAACCTATTAAAAAATAATGCACAAAAAGCGACTTTTTTTCATCTTAAACAGGGTGAGAAATTATCTGAAGAAGTGTTAGAACGCTTAAATATAAGCTCTAAAAATAATCTACTTCCTCTTGATGTATTAATTTTAGGGATGGGCGAAGATGGTCATACAGCATCTTTATTTCCATGTAGTGATCAAATAACTAATGGTTTAGCCGTTGATAATAGTGATGCGCTAATAGCTGTTCAACCAACATCAGCTCCCCATCAGCGTATTAGTTTTAGTTTTGCCAGTTTAATCTGTAGTAAAAATATTTTCTTGCATTTGTGTGGTGACAATAAGCAAAAGGTGCTTGAAAAAGCATTAAACGCTAATGACCCTCTAGAGATGCCAATTAGAGCATTTTTACAACACCCTACCTTAGAAGTTAATACTTTTTGGGCGCCGTAATCATTATAAATTTGAATACTTAAAACTACATCACATGTGAAAAGTTGAGAGAGTAAATGAAAAAGCAAATAGTAGATATTACCGACAGAATAATAAAACGCAGTGCTAGTACAAGAGCTGCATACTTAAACAAAATTGATGAGGCTAAGTCAGATACCGTTCATCGTGCTGGTTTATCATGTGGTAATTTAGCGCATGGTTTCGCTGCCTGCGGTAAAGAAGATAAATCTTCACTTCGTGGCATTCAGCATTCAGATATCGCTATTGTTTCTGCCTATAACGATATGTTAAGTGCTCATCAACCTTATCAGACATACCCTGATATTATAAAAGCCGCCGTTAAAGAAGCTGGTGGTGTAGCGCAATTTGCTTCTGGTGTTCCTGCCATGTGCGATGGTGTCACACAAGGCCAACCCGGTATGGATCTTAGCCTAATGAGTAGAGATGTGATTGCCATGTCTACTGCCATTGGCTTATCCCATAATATGTTTGACGGTACTTTAATGCTAGGTATTTGCGATAAAATTGTACCCGGATTACTCATAGCAAGTATGACTTTCGGACATTTACCAACAGTCTTTGTTCCTGCTGGGCCTATGCCTTCTGGTTTACCTAATAAAGAAAAAGCCCGCGTAAGACAAGAATATGCTAAAGGTGAAGCTGATGAAGAGGCTTTGTTAGAAGCAGAATCGGCGTCATATCATTCAGCCGGTACATGTACATTTTTTGGTACGGCAAATTCTAATCAATTAGTTGTAGAAGTCATGGGACTTCATTTGCCTGGTGCATCATTTATAGCACCTAATACCCAACTAAGAGAAGAGCTTACAAAAGCAGCAGCTCGCCAAGCAACACGTCTAACTCAGCAATCTGGTAATTATATGCCAATTGGTAAAATGGTTGATGAGCGTTCTGTTGTTAATGCTATTGTCGCATTACTTGCTACGGGTGGTTCAACAAACTTAACCATGCATATCATTGCATTTGCGAAAGCAGCGGGTATCATTATTAATTTCCAAGACTTTAATGATCTCTCTGAAGCAGTGCCTTTGTTGACTAGAATTTACCCTAATGGTCACGCTGACATTAATCAGTTCCAAGAAGCTGGTGGTATGGCGTTATTATTTAAAGAACTAATTGAAAACGGACTTGTTCATGAAGATGTTGAGACTATTTGTGGTCCTGGTTTATCTCGATATACAAAAAAACCAGTTTTAGAGCAGGGCGAGCTTAAATGGATTGACTGTGTTGAGGCTTCTCTTGACGAAACAGTAATTACAACTGTATCCAAGCCGTTTAAAAAAGATGGCGGTCTTCGCATTATGAAAGGTAATTTAGGTAGTTCAGTGATTAAAACGTCTTCTCTTCGTGAAGGTAGTTTTGTCATTAAGGCACCTGCAGTAGTGTTTGAAGATCAACATGAACTACAATCAGCTTTTGATGCAGGCGAATTAGAGAAAGATTTTATTGCTGTAGTACGTTTTCAAGGACCAAAAGCTAGAGGTATGCCTGAACTTCATAAACTTACTCCTTTACTTGGTGTACTTCAAGACAAAGGTTTTAAAGTTGCACTGGTAACTGATGGTCGTATGTCTGGAGCTTCAGGAAAAGTTCCTGCTGCAATTCACTTATGTCCAGAAGCCTTAGACGGCGGACTGATAGCTAAAATTAAAAACGGCGATATGATAAACCTAGATGGTGAAACGGGTGAGCTTAATTTATTGGTTGATTCTCAGGAGCTAGCTGAACGTGAAATATCACAATTTAAGGTAAATGGTCATCACCAAGGTATGGGTCGTGAAATTTTTGGTTTTATGCGCCGTAATTTAAGCTCTGCTGAGACAGGTGCTTGTTCTTTGTTTGATTAATTAATCTTAATTATCTTACCTATTTAAATTTCAACAAGTCATGCTTGTTTGAGCTTTTTTTAATTAAAAATAACTAATTGAATGCACTCTGAGTGCATTCAAATATAACTATAAAAAATGTTTTATGATTGTTTTATAACACTCATACAGCTGATAAAGAGGATTTATGACAATATCAAAAAGTTGGCAAATAATGCCAAAAGATATCTTTGCCGCAGGGCCAATAGTGCCTGTATTGGTAATTAATAAAGTTGAAGAGGCATTACCTATTGCAGAGGCACTCTTAGCTGCTAACGTAAAAGTGCTTGAGGTTACTTTACGTACACCAGCGGCATTGGATGTAATTAGCATTATAGCTAAAGAGTTACCAGAGGCTATTATTGGTTCAGGTACCGTTACTAATCGTCAACAATTACAGCAATCTTATGATGCAGGCGCTAAATTTGCCATTAGTCCAGGTTTAACGAAAGATTTATTACAAGCTGGTAATGAAGGTAATATTGCATTAATTCCTGGAATTTCATCTATATCAGAACTAATGGACGGTGCAGATTATGGTTACGATCATTTAAAATTCTTTCCTGCTGAGGCATCTGGTGGTGTCAATGCAATTAAATCTATTGGTGGGCCGTTTCCTGATATTCGTTTTTGCCCTACAGGTGGTATTAATTTAAAAAATGTACGTGATTACTTAGCACTTCCTAATGTTGTCTGTTGCGGTGGTTCTTGGTTAGTATCAAGTGATATCGTAAGAGATAAAAACTGGTCACAAATTACTATGTTAGCTAATCAAGCCCTTGAGCATGTTAAATAACCTTTTTGGTAAAATATTTATGTAAATAAAAAGGCAGACATTATTAAAAATGTCTGCCTTTTTATTTACAATAAGACAAATAGATAAGATATTAAAAATTATCGTAAACTATTTTTATTGATTATTTTGAGCCATTTTCAAACGCTCAGCCATAGATAGAGGTTCTTCTTTTACTTTTTTCACTTCAACTTTCTGTTCTACCTTACTGTCACCTTTAAATACAGACTTCATCATATTTTTCATACCGTTGAAACCATCCTTATGATCATCGTTTTGAACGGATGCTGACTGGTTAGCTTCTTTTTTGGATTCAGCTTGTTTTTTAGGGGGTTGACTAGAAGATTGAGCTGGAGTTGTATTTTTTTCTGTATCTTTAAATCTATTTGTGGTTTTAGGTAACGTGGATACCTTAGATTCGGAAGATTCAGAGCGTTTAGGTGGTGTTGCTAATTTTTCTTGAGCTAACTTAGCCTTGCTGCCTGGAAAATTATCTACGTTAGAAGTATTCATTTGTGTTGCATTTACTTGATCACAAGACGGCATCAGTATGTCGTTAGAGTTCATCCTTTTATCAAACTCTTCTACAGCCTCTGACATTTCTGTTTCAGCAATATCGACTGCGTCTTTAACCTGTGAAAGTTTACGATTGAGAGTTTTATATTTTTTCTCAATATTACTGATTGCACCTTTGACATCGTCATTCAAATTTTTAGTAAGCTCTTTATAATCCTCGATCTGTTGCTCAAATTTAATTAACGATTTGTGGCTGTGCTTAATACTGTCATCTATTGATGTCAGTTTAGACTCTAAGCGATGTTTCTTTGCTACAAATTTATCTGATATTTCTTTAGGGATTAGCGGTCCTGGAATTGATGATGGAACAACACCAATAAACTCACTTATGCAGGTTACAGGCTTCCAATGGTTAAAAGAAGGATGCCAACCATAAACATCTGGCTTATTAGTTAAAAATTCTTTTGCTTCATCAAAACTTAACGCTGAAGAAACTTCGCCATTACTAGAAAAAAACCACTTTTTCATTTTAAATACTCTTATTTGTTAACATTAGTTTTTATAATTATTTATAACTCTTATAAACTATTTAATAATCTGTTTTAATTACGTTGGCTAGGTTTTTCTGAAGAGAAGCATACTGCTCTTCTATAGATTTAACTACGACTTTAACTTCTTCTGTCAAGTTGTGAGTAGTTTGAGCAAAAGTATCTAGATCCGCATCAATTTCATATAAAGAATCGGAGGTGATTTTTATAGTCTTGTCAATACGATCTAAGGTTGTTATTAATTCTTTTTCTTCGCCAATTAAATCGTTAATCATACCTACTGGAATATCGATTGGTGGAGGCGGGGGTGAAATTGATACCTCAAATTCATTAATGCAACTTACCGGAACCCAGTGAGTATAAGAAGGGTGCCAAGCATATAAATCAGGGTTTTTAGCAATTAACTCATTCGACTCTCTGATACCAAAAGGTCCTGAAACATCCCCGTTGTTAGAAAAAAACCATTTTTTCATTATTAATATTACCTTCTAATGCTTGTTTAGCTGAAATGATAAACTATTAAATAAACATTCATTTCAATTGTAATTACTATTTAACGTTAGCTTATAACTACAGTCAAGTTATTTATAACGTCTATATTATAGCTTGAATATATTATTTTGGATAATTCTGACAAAATAATTAGTAATTATTTCATTTTATCGCTGTATCAGTTGATATTCAGCTTTTACCCAAAAAAAACCAGTTATATGACTATAACTGGTTTTTAATTTAAATTAAATCATCAAAATTAGCCCTAGGGTTTTGTCGTCTGTGCAGAACTCCTACTCACTATATCGGCAATGATTGCGCTTCTCCCTGAAACCTGATGAGACGGCCTATCAGCATCATGCATTACGCTGGTATGTAAAACGTTAATTGTTGTTGTTGACTCAGTTTTTGTCATTGGCGCGGTAGCATGTCCCGATAGCCGGTTTGCTTTTTTGACTTGTCGGGCAAGTTTTTTATCTTTATTAGGTGACTTTTTAGGAGTCGTAGAAATATTTTTATTTTGTTTAATTTCAACCTTATCTAGCGGCTCATTCTTATCTTCAATTACCTTATCTTTTTCATTATTTGAAAGGGAAATAGTCTCAGGTTTTTGAGGTTTATCGTCCTTAATTATTGGTTTGTTATCATCTAATGTAATAACTTTTTGTTTTTGCTCTAGAGGCAACTCCTGTTGCAGTTCTGTTTTTGATTCTTCTACCTTTTTATCTTGATTAATTATTAATGTATGATCTTTTTGTGCGCTAGAAATATCAGTAACTTTATTTTCGAGATTGTTAGCAGTATCATCATTTATAAATTTATCATTAAAAGATGGTATTTTAGTATTTACGTTTGTATCAGAAATTTTAATATTTTCTGTAGGTACTAATTCTTCAACGCTTACAGTATTTACTGATGCTTCAGACTCATCTTCTTTATGAACATAGGCTGTTTGAATAGCACTGTGTTGTTCCTGCATAGATACATCATTTCTAACTGATACGTTATCAGTATTTAGAGCTGTTAACTCAAGGCTACCTTTATCACTATTAGTTGACTGTTTACTACTTTCGTCAGTTAATGTCTTTGTACTTGGTATCTTAGGCTCATTAATATTAATTTCTTTTTTCTTTGGGTACCTTGCTTCAACAGATACATCTGATACTGTTGTATTAGACTCAGGTGATTTGTTATTTACTAATTTTTTACTATCAGCCCCATTGCTCTCATTATCGCGACGACGTTGACCATTTGTTCGAAGGTGTCGAGTAGAACGTCTATTTTGGGGTTTAGTATCAGTACTATTGGTTTCGCTAATAACGTCAACGTTGTTTATATTTACATCGTTTATTAGCTTTTTGTTTTCAATATCACTACTTTTCTTTGTCGTTTGGACGTCCTTACTTTCATTAATTTTATCAGTAGGGATAATTCTAATTTTTTTACGATTAGATCTACGTTGACGTTTTTCAGCAACCCTTTCCTGATTAACATCTTTTTCTTTAGTGGCTAACTCAGGTTTACGAGATTGTCTTTTGGGTTTGTTTTGGCTATTATCTTTTGCAACCCGCAAGTCTTTTGATTCATGTTGTGTAGTAGAAACATTACTCTTCGAGGTGTCATCGTTTCGATTTCTATTATTTCCACGATTATTGCGGCGTTTTCCTTGTTGATTCTCTCGTCTGTTTTGATTCCGGTAAGGTTTTTTGGGGGTACTTTTTTCTTTTATTTCGTCAACAGTTTCCACGCTAATAAAAATACTTTTAAGCCAATTAAAGAATCCAGTATTCTTGGTTTTTTTTGATTCTACTTGAGTATTTTCATTATTGGTTTTTTCAGTTTTAGCTTCACGCTTGGGTGAACTCATCCCCTGAATAAGAGGTTCATCTCTTTTTGCTGCGGTTTTATCGAATTTAGGCATTTTAGCCTCTTCTAATTCCGCTTGTTTCACAGGAAGTTCATAACTGGCTTCTGACGTTGTTTCGTCAGTTTTAACTCTTAACACTTCATATTGAGGTGTGTCCATATGTGGGTTAGGAATAATTAAGACCCTAACATTATGGTGCTTCTCAACATGCATAACAGAACGACGTTTTTCATTAAGCAAATAAGTCGCAACAGGCACAGGAACTTGTGCTTGCACATGCAGAGTGTTTTCTTTAATGGCTTCTTCTTCCATTAACCTTAATACTGATAATGCTAAAGACTCAACACCACGAACATGACCAGTACCATTACATCGAGGACAAACACCTTGACTTGTTTCACCAATTGAAGGACGCAGTCTCTGGCGTGACATCTCAAGTAACCCAAATCGTGATATTTTACTTAGTTGAATACGAGCTCTATCTTGATGAACCGAATCACGCATTCTATTTTCAACTTCTCGTTGATGACGAGCAGGTGTCATATCGATAAAATCGATAACAACTAATCCACCCAAGTCTCTCAAACGGAGTTGGCGTGCAATCTCTTCAGCTGCTTCTAAATTAGTATTAAAAGCTGTTTCCTCGATATCACTACCTTTTGTGGCTCGTGCCGAGTTTATATCAATTGACGTCATTGCCTCTGTCGGGTCAATAACAATTGACCCCCCAGAAGGAAGCCTAACCTCTCTTTGGAAAGCTGTTTCGATTTGAGTTTCGATTTGATAATGAGTAAATAACGGTACATCGCTTGTGTATAATTTTATTTTACTTAAAAAATCGGGACGAACTACTTCAATATGCTTCTTAACACTTTCAAAAGTTTTAGGCCTATCAATTAATACTTCTCCAATATCACGGCGTAAATAATCACGGATAGCTCGTAAAATAAGATTAGTTTCTTGGTGAATTAGAAAAGGAGCAGGACGACTTTTTGCTGCCTCGCTAATAGCTTGCCAATGGTGTAATAAAACATTTAAGTCCCACTCTAGCTCATCGTAATCTTTACCAACACCAGCTGTTCTTACTATTAAGCCCATACCTTTTGGTAACGTTAATTTACTGAGTGATGCTTTTAAATCGGTTCGTTCATCACCTTCAATCCTACGAGAAATACCTCCAGCACGAGGGTTGTTAGGCATCAATACTAAATAACTGCCAGCAAGACTTACGAACGTTGTTAATGCAGCTCCTTTTTGACCGCGTTCTTCTTTGTCAATTTGAACAATAACTTCTTGACCTTCTCGTAGTACTTCCTTGATATTAGGTCGACCTTGAAAGCTGTATCCCTTAGGAAAGTATTCTCGAGCAATCTCTTTCATAGGTAAAAAACCGTGACGGTCAGCACCATAATCCACAAAAGCTGCTTCAAGAGAGGGTTCAATACGCGTGATTTTTGCTTTGTATATATTTGATTTTTTTTGTTCGTGACCTGGGCTTTCAATATCTAAATCGTAAAGTTTTTGGCCATCTACTAGTGCTACACGCAATTCTTCAGATTGAGTAGCGTTTATTAACATACGTTTCATAGGTTGTCGGACTCATTTATGGTCACAACACACTATTTGCTTAGGACACAAAGCAATCTGTTATTCTGTTCGCAGCAAACTGTCAACCTCGCGGTTGTCAGTATTAACTTGTCATTAAACCAAGATAAGCTGTTATAGGCTCTGATTGTTAAAAAAATACGGGATAAATTTAATTATTAGCCAGTATTGATATATATCTTTATGTGCTCAACAAGTGCGCTGCGCAAAGTACCTGCTCATTTAGCTAAGTACTATTTTATAATAATTGCTTTATTGTGCTGGACTAATTGGCTACTAATATTAAATAGTCAAAATTGTTTGTAGGTGATGACAATTTACAACTTTTATTATTGTATATATTGATGTCAGCCAACAGGCCGTTCTATTGGTATGTCTATTATTGATTAAAATAAATCACAGTTAATGTTGTGATGTTAATGAAAATCTGCATAACAATGTGGCAGCAGCTTGCCTCTTACGTTTCACTTTAAAGCTTCTAAGGTTAATTTGTTAAGTTGAGTAGCTAATTTTGATTATATTTATAGCCTTTAATAAACTTGAACATTAAATTTCAACTAGTAACCTATATATTATCCCACTATCTTTATATTTTAGCTAATAAAAAAGCTTTTTTAATTACAATAATCACCAAATAAAATGTGTTAAACTATTTTAAGTATTAAATTAATTATTAAAAAGCTAATCTCGTGCCGAAAATCAAGCTAAATAAAAAGACTATTATGCTCAAAAAAAAATCTAATAAACATGTTGTATCTAGCGAAAAGGTTACAAAAAAAATAGAGCATAAATCTAACCAATTAGACAGTCAAGTTGAAGCCCCTAAACCTAAAGTAAGATTCCTTACAATTGACAACGAAGATGCTGGGCAACGTATCGATAATTTTTTACTGAAAACGTTAAAAGGTGTTCCAAAAAGTCATCTCTATCGTCTCATGAGAAAAGGTGAAATAAGAGTTAATAAAAAGCGTATTAAGCCTGTTTATAGACTATGTTTAAATGACGAACTTCGAATTGCCCCGATCCGTGTTACCGAGAATAAAGAAGCTGTTTCTACTGGGTTGACTATTGTTGCAAATTTAGAAAAACAAATTCTGTTTGAAGATGAACGTTTAATTGTTATCAACAAACCTTCTGGTATGGCTGTACACGGAGGTAGTGGCCTTAGCTTTGGTTTAATTGAAGCGCTTAGAGCCCTTCGACCTGAAGCTAGAATGTTAGAGTTAGTCCATCGATTAGATAGGGATACTTCTGGTTGTTTATTAGTTGCAAAAAAACGCTCAACACTTCGTCACTTGCACGAACAGTTCCGCGATAAACAGGTACAAAAATTTTACCATGCCCTTGTTAAAGGTCATTGGCCAGTTAAATTAACGCGTGTTACCCAAGCATTGAAGAAAAATGATTTAAAATCTGGTGAAAGAGTAGTTGTTGTTGATAATAATGAAGGTAAACCATCAGAGACCCGTTTTAAAGTTTTAACTCACTATCGTGGAGCAACTTTGGTTAGGGCATTTCCAGTAACAGGGAGAACACATCAAATTCGGGTACACTGTCAAACAAGTGGTCACTCTATTGCCATGGATGCTAAGTATGGGCATGAAGAATTTGATGAGCATGTTAAAAGTAAAGGTTTAAAACGCTTATTTTTACATGCGGCAAGTATTGAATTTACGCACCCATCGACAGAACAGCGATTAAAAGTTGAAGCTCCGCTAGAAACTAGTTTAGAAAGAGTTCTTACTAAATTAGTTAAAGAATAATGAATTATAGTAGCTACCAATTAATTATTTTTGATTGGGATGGCACCTTAATGGATTCAATTAATCGTATTGTTTCATCAATGCAAGCTGCAGCTGAGTATTGTTCTATTACAGTTCCTACCGTTGAAGAAGTTAGAGATATTATTGGTCTAAGCTTACCCAAAGCTTTAGAAACTCTTTTTCCGAATATTACAGAAAGTGAGACCAAAATATTAATTGAACAGTACAAACATCAATTTATAAAGATAAATACTACCCCCGCACATCTGTTTACCGATACTCTAGTTTTACTCAATACTCTAACTGAACATGGTAAAATACTTGCTGTTGCAACAGGTAAAGGAAGAGACGGATTACAAAGTGTTTTTAAACAAACGCAAACAGGCTGTTTTTTTAAAGCTTCAAGGTGTGCAGATGAAGCAAACTCCAAACCGTCTCCAGAAATGTTACTAAGTCTTTTAAATGAGTTAGATATTTTAGCAGAGCATGCTTTAATGGTGGGAGATAGCATCTATGATTTACAAATGGCTCAAGCAGCAGGTATTGACTGCATTGGTGTAACCTTTGGTGTTCACGACAGGGGAAAACTGAATAGTTATAAACCAAAAGCTATCGTAGATTCGTTAACTGAATTACAAAAATTATTAATACCAAAATAAACATAAAAACACCTACTAAAATAATAGGTAATGACATAACATTCAGCTATGTCATGATTTAGGTTGGTTCGCTTAAACTCTATATTTCTTCACAGAACAGCCGAGTTAATTGTATACTCGTTATTTAAGAGGTTTTGTTCATGCAGTACATCAAGACCTTGCTGCTTTAACAATGCTACTAGCTTTATCAAAGGTAGACCTATGAGTGTATTAGGATCGTCTCCCTCAAGGCGACTAAATAAACATATACCCAACCCTTCACTTTTAAAACTTCCTGCACAATTAAAGGGCTGTTCTGTATTTAAATAATTTGTAATATCCGTCAATGACAAGTTTTTAAAATGCACAGTATAAGTTTCTACTACTGACACAGATGAGCCTTTTTGAGTATCAAAAACACATAATCCAGTATAAAAAGTAATACTTTTACCACTAAAACTCGTAAGCTGTTTTACCGCATTATCAAAGTTATGTGGTTTACCTATAATTTTACCATCACACCAAGCAACCTGATCTGAACCAATTATTAAAGCGTCTAGATACTCTGGCGCAACGGTCTTTGCTTTTTCAATAGCCAGCCTTTGTACCAGACTTGAAGCAGATTCATTAGTTTGTTCGCTCTCATCAATATTTGGGGTAGCACATAGGAAAGGTAATTGTAATTTTTCTAATATAGATTTACGGAACGGTGATGTGGAGCCAAGTACTAAGGTTTTCATATCTAATCTCTAAAATTGCGTTGGGTTAGTGTCTTGTGGCATTATAGGGTGTACATCCTTGTTAAGTAATGTCATGTGATTATAACTTATTCTAGCCTTTAAATGTCATGAAATGCTAATATTTGATGCTATCTTGAGCTTTTGAACAAAATAGTGAAATTTTCTTTTGACACTGGTCTGTATGGACTATATCATGCGCGCCTTATGCAGAATCTTAAACTTCCAATAACAATCAGCCCATTACGTAGCGCTCAAAGAAGACTAGTGTGTAATGGTGTGTTTAAATTATCGGACATGACTCGTCTGCTTACTGAGTGCCAAGGCAGGAGTGAGCAGGTAAAAGTTAATGTTAAGTTTGATTTAGATGAACGAGGCCTAACAGTTATGTCAGGTTCAGCATCTACCTTAGTTGCATTAACATGTCAGCGTTGTAACGAAAATTTTGATCAGGAACTCGAAGTTGAATTCACTTTTAGCCCTGCCAAGAATGATGAAGCAGCTGAAAAAATTCCGTCATATTATGACGTAGTAGAATTAGATGAAAATGGTGAAGTAAACTTACGCGAATTAATTGAAGAAGAATTAATACTTTCGATTCCTTTAATTCCAAGGCATAAAATTCAAGATTGTTCAGCAAACGCTGACTCAGTTTGGGGTGAATTGCCAGAAGAGCTTGAGAAGCCAAATCCATTTGATGTATTAAAACAACTCAAGTAGTTAATAAGCATAAAGCCCTTAACTTATAACCGATTTAGGAGTAACTCATGGCAGTTCAAAAAAGCAAAAAGTCTCGCTCAAGACGTGGTATGCGCCGTTCACATGATGCAATAACAACAGAAAACTTATCAGTAGATCCAGTATCAGGTGAAACGCATCGTCGTCACCATGTAACTGCTGATGGCTTTTACAAAGGCGTTAAAGTAATCGCTAACTAAGCGATTACTTCGTTATAGAAAAGAATTTAGGCTTTCAGTTTGAGCTTAAATACTGAGCTAACCATTGCGTTAGATGTTATGGGGGGCGATAAAGGTCCCTCAATAACTATCTCTTCTGCGATGATGGCAATCAGTAGTTTCCCCAATTTACATCTCATACTCTGTGGTGATGAACCCATCATTATAGATTATTTGTCTCGTTACAATATTTCTAAACAAAACTTGATTGATCACAAACAACTTAGTCTAGTTGCAACGTCGCAAGTTGTCTCTATGTCTGATAAACCGATTGTTGCTTTGAGAACTAAAAAAGATTCATCAATGCGAAAAGCACTTGATCTTGTTCATGACAACCGCGCTCAAGCCTGTGTGAGTGCTGGTAATACAGGTGCTTTATTTTCAATGGCTCATTTTGTACTCAAAAATTTACCAGGTGTAGAAAGACCCGCGTTAATTTCTTCTCTACCAACACATGATAAAGATAAACATGTATTTATGCTGGATTTAGGTGCAAACGTTTTTTGTGATTCGCATGTACTTTACCAATTTGGTGTGATGGGCTCCGTTATGGCTGAGCAGGTTGATGGTATTGAGAAGCCACGTATTGCTTTACTTAATATGGGGGAAGAAGCTATAAAAGGTAGCGATCATATTAAACTTGCAGGCTTGGAGTTAAGTGATAATAAAAATATTAATTATGTCGGCTTTATTGAAGGTTGCGACATTTTTTCTAACAAAGCCGATGTCATTGTTTGTGATGGTTTTGTTGGTAATGTAACCCTAAAAACGTGTGAAGGTGTTGCCCGTTTAGTGTATGAAAAATCAAAAGCCGCTTTTACTGCAAGTTTTTTAGCTAAAATATTTGGTTCATTAGTAAAGCCAAGCTTTAAAAAACTATTTAAGACTATGAACCCCGACCAGTATAACGGTGCAAGTTTGATAGGATTGCGCGGTATTGTGGTTAAAAGCCATGGTAACGCCAATTCAGGGGCGTTTTTAGCAGCCATTACAGAGGCTATTAAAGAGGTGGAAAGGCAAGTACCTGAAAAAATCAAACATTCTTTTGAACATGGTCTCTCTAATCGCTAATGATAGCTTTGCGCTATCAATAAATCTAGTAATCAAAATATTTAATAGCATCCACATAAGAGTATTTAATATGCAAAATAAATTAGCATTTGTATTTCCAGGACAGGGGTCGCAGTCTGTCGCTATGCTTAGTGATTTCCTTGGGAATAATATTATTGAAAAAACTTTTACTGAAGCATCAGAGGCCTTAGGTTATGACTTGTGGCAGCTTGTTGCAGAGGGTCCAGTAGAAAAATTAAACCAAACAAATTTCACTCAGCCTGCTTTATTAACTGCGAGTGTAGCTTTATGGCGAGTTTGGCTATCGACATCAGAAGTTAAGCCTGATGTGATGGCTGGTCATAGTTTAGGTGAATATTCAGCGTTAGTGTGTGCTGGTGTTATTTCTTTAAGTGATGCCGTAAAACTTGTTGAAAAACGAGGAGAATTAATGCAAACGTGTGTTCCAGCAGGTACAGGAGCTATGGCAGCGGTTATTGGTTTAGCTGACCAAGAGGTTATTAATGCCTGTGAGTTAGCTCAGGAGGCAGAGGTTGTCTCTGCGGTGAATTTCAATTCTCCCGGACAAGTAGTCATCGCAGGTCACAAGGCTGCTGTTGAGCGAGCAGGTCAGTTATGCAAAGATGCAGGTGCTAAACGTGTTTTACCTCTTCCTGTTAGTGTCCCTTCTCATTGTGCTCTAATGGCTGATGCCGCGACTGAATTAGCTAAAGAACTTGAAGAGATAAACTTTGCTTTACCCTCGGTAAGTATTATAAATAATGTAGATGTGGCTAAAGAAAAAACTGGTGAGGCTATCAAAGTTGCTTTAATTAAGCAGTTATATTCGCCAGTTCGTTGGAGTGAGACTATTAAACAGATAGTTAGTGAAGGCATAACTACTGTAATCGAAGTGGGTCCAGGTAAAGTTTTACAAGGCTTAAATAAACGCATTGATAAATCAATTTCAAGTGTCAGTATGAATAGCCCAGATACTGTTCAAAAAGTACAAGATTTAACTAATGGTTAATGAATTTTTTATTAGTTAAATTATATTTTAATAATCGGATAAATAGGGAAAGGTATGTTTTCATTAGAAGGTAAGGTAGCCTTAGTAACAGGTGCTAGTAGAGGTATAGGTAAAGCTATTGCTTTACAATTACAGTCATTGGGTGCAACTGTTATTGGTACTGCAACATCGGAAAATGGTGCAAATAATATTCATGAATATTTAACTGCGCAAGGTGGTTCAGGTAAAGGCTTAATGTTAAATGTTACGCAGGATGCGTCAATCGCAAATATGTTTACTGCTATTAAAGATGCCTATGGTGCTATTGATATACTAATCAACAATGCAGGTATTACCCGCGATAACTTATTCATTCGTATGAAAGAAGATGAATGGACAGATATTATGGAGACAAACCTGACCTCTGTCTACAAAGTTAGTAAAGCAGCAATTAGACCAATGATGAAAAAACGTAATGGTCGAATCATTAATATTGGCTCAGTCGTAGGAACAATGGGTAATGCTGGGCAAGTAAATTACGCGACAGCGAAAGCGGGTTTATTAGGCTTTACTAAGGCATTAGCTAGAGAAGTTGCTTCTCGGGGTATTACTGTTAATACAGTATCTCCTGGTTTTATTGATACTGATATGACTCAAACATTAACTGACGAGCAAAAACAAGGGATTTTTTCACAAGTTCCTGCTAATCGCTTAGGTAAGCCTGAAGAAATTGCCAGCACAGTTGCCTTTTTAGCTTCTGATGCAGCAGCTTATATTACGGGTGAAACAATTCATGTAAATGGCGGTATGTATATGGTGTAAGCCTTAATTATTAAGGCTTATGTTGTTTTTTTTAAATATTTTTAAATAGCTCTACAGGTTAGACCAGATAAAAAAGTCAATTAGAAGCTTGCAAGGCGAGCTGATGGCGAATACACTACCTGCAATTTGAGAATATGTACTTTTAGTAAAGGAAAAATAATGAGTAATATCGAAGAACGCGTAAAAAAAATCACTGTTGAACAGTTAGGTGTTAGTGAAGCAGAAGTTAAAATTGATTCATCTTTTGTTGATGACCTAGGCGCTGACTCACTAGACACAGTAGAATTAGTAATGGCTCTAGAAGAAGAATTTGATACTGAAATTCCTGATGAAGAAGCCGAGAAAATTACAACAGTTCAAGCAGCAATTGACTACGTTAATGCTAATCAGTAATTTTTTATAAGTTCGATATTATCGAGTTTAGTTAAAAATATTAAAGCGGTATACTTATTACAAGTGGCCGTTTTTTTTTGTTTAAAGTGTTGCCAGTTTTAATTTGGTTGAGACTTTAATCAACGTATACTTTTAGGAGACCTTTTTATCATGAGACGTGTAGTAGTTACCGGTATTGGTATGCTTAGCCCATTAGCCAACACAGCAGAAAAAACATGGCAAAACTTACTATTAGGTAAGAGTGGTATTGTCAATATAGACCATTTCGATACTAGTGATTATTCCACTAAATTTGCGGGTCTAGTCAAAGGCTTTGACGCGCAGAACTATATGGAACGCAAAGAAGCTAAAAAAATGGATCTTTTTATCCAATACGGTATTGCGGCTGGTGTTCAAGCCTTTAACGACTCTGGTCTTAAAGTCACTGAAGAAAATGCTCATAGGATTGGTGTTGCGGTAGGCTCAGGTATTGGTGGTTTAGGCTTAATAGAGCAAAACCATGAAAAATTGATCAAGGCTGATAGTAACCCCCGTAAATTGTCACCATTTTTTGTCCCATCTACCATCATTAATATGATTGCAGGTCACTTGTCTATTATGTTTGGTTTACAAGGGCCTAATATTGCAATCACTACAGCATGTACCAGTGGTGTGCACAATATTGGACACGCAGCCAGAATGATTGCTTATGGCGATGCTGATGCTGTTGTCGCTGGTGGAGCAGAAAAAGCTTCAACTAAATTAGGTTTAGGTGGTTTTGGTGCCGCGCGGGCTTTATCTCGTCGAAATGACAATCCTGAAGCTGCTTCTCGACCTTGGGACCAAGACCGCGATGGTTTTGTACTCGGAGATGGTGCTGGTGTAATAGTACTTGAAGAATATGAACATGCTAAAGCCCGTGGTGCTAAAATATATGCTGAATTAGCAGGTTTTGGTATGAGTGGTGATGCTTTTCATATGACTTCTCCACCTGAAAATGGCGATGGGGCGGCACGGGCTATGGTTAATGCTATGAATGATGCAAAAGTTGATGTAAGTCAAATTGGCTATATTAACGCCCATGGTACTTCAACGCCAGCAGGAGATATAGCCGAAACAAATGCTGTTAAAGCTGTTTTTGGTGATCATGCTAAAAGCGTTATGATGGGATCTACCAAATCAATGACCGGTCACTTATTAGGTGCTGCTGGTGCTATAGAAGCGATTTTTAGTATTCAAGCATTAGTCAGTAGTCAAGTACCGCCTACTATCAATATTGATAACCCTGGCGAAGGCTGTGATTTAGATTATATCCGCGGCGCTGCGCGGGATGTTCCGCTAGACTACGTATTATGTAATTCATTCGGCTTTGGTGGTACAAATGGCTCCTTAGTCTTCAAGAAAATTTAACTAATATTTTATATAAATTGTAAGATAAGATTCCTTAAAGCCTAAATACCTGTAAACTTTAAAAAGTAAATGTATTTAGGCTTTTTTATAAAGATAACTCTACTACATGAAATTTTGCTCAGTAAATGGAATTGAAACAAATACTATTGCCATAAATGATAGAGCTCTAGCCTATGGTGATGGAACGTTTACGACTGCTAAAGTTGTCAATGGCTTGGTGATATTTCTTAGTGAGCATGTAAAAAGACTCATGCAAACTTGCCAAACACTGGACATTAAACCACCTTCAGAGCAAGATTTAGTACGCCAAATAAAAGTAGCTGCACAGGGTAATGAATTAGCAGTATTAAAGGTTATTATTACTGCTGGTCAAGGTGGTAGAGGTTATTCTAGAAAAGGTTTAAGTAATAATGCAACCTCTGTAATAATTAGTATTTCTGCGTTTCCACTGCACTATAAAAAACAGGCTGTTGAAGGTATAACCCTTGGTAATAGTCAACAATTACTCTCAGTTAGCCCGATGTTAGCGGGTTTAAAACACCTTAATAGGTTAGAGCAGGTATTAATTAAAACAGAGCTGGAACAACGCTGTGAAGATGAACTGGTGATTGCTAATTATTTAGGTCAGGTAATTGAGGCAAGTAGCTCAAATATATTTTATTTCTTTGCAGATAAACTCTACACCCCTGATCTGTCATTATCGGGTGTTGATGGTATTATGAGGCAATTAATTTTATTTCATAATCCACAAATAACAATCTATCCAACTAGCTTTTCTGATTTAAGTAAGGCCAACTCAATTTTTATCTGTAATTCGTTAATGGGCATAATACCTGTCAAAGCTTATAATGAACGATTACTCGATTTAACACCTGTATTCGCAATTAAAGCCAAAATGAAAGGGCTCTTTTAACTTAATGATTCGATCAAAGGCAATTTTTTAGAGGTTAAATTTGTTTAAAAAATTTATTATATTTTTTACGTTGAGTTTAGTTGTTATTTTTTTATCACTAATTCATCAACTGTATTCTCAAATGCACACCAAACTTACTGTTGATGAAGACAGTTTTTTAACTGTTCCTCAAGGAAGTTCAATTGCAGGTTTTAGTCAGTTATTAGTCAATAAGCAATGGATACAGTCCCGTTTTTGGTTGAGAAACTATGTACGTATCTTTCCTGATGAGTCTGGTATTAAAGCGGGCACTTATCTCGTCAAAGAAGGGACTAATTTACTTGAATTATTAGCTCAGTTACTCGAAGGAAAAGAACATCAATTTACATTAACCTTTATTGAAGGAAATCGTTTTAAAGAAGCCTTAACTGTTCTCAAAAACAACGTTAATATTAAACAGACTCTTGACGATGTAAGTATAAGCTCAATTGCAAAAAAACTTGGGATAGAGGCCACTAACCCAGAAGGTTGGTTATTTCCTGATACCTATGCCTTCACTAAAAATACTCAGGATATAGTTATTTTAAGGCGAGCTTTTAATAAAATGTTCCAGCAACTTAACCACGAGTGGCAACAACGTGCTCCTGATTTACCTTATGATACACCCTACGAAGCACTCATCATGGCCTCGATTATTGAAAAAGAGACAAGTTTTATTGGCGAACAACCATTAATTTCTTCAGTGTTTATTAATAGACTTAAAAAGGGCATGCGATTGCAAACTGATCCCACCATAATATATGGTTTAGGAGATCGCTATCAAGGCGATATTACCCGTGCGCACAAATATGAATCTACCCCTTATAATACATATAGAATAAATGGTTTACCACCAACACCTATTGCTCTTTCTGGTCTGTCGGCGCTGCGAGCGACATTAAACCCGGCGAAGAGCGATTATTTTTATTTCGTTAGTAATGGTAATGGGCAACATGTTTTTAGTAAAACATTGTCCGATCATAACCGTGCAGTCAGAGAGTATTTAAAAATACAAAAAGCTAAAGTTAATATTAATTAGGCTAAATCTATAATAGTCATTGCCATCATTCGTAATATAACAGTGTTTATAACTTTTAATATGTATGTCAGTGTTACATTATTCCAAGTCAAATAAGGTATCGAAAAAGCTATGTTAAAAGGAAAATTTATTGTTATTGAGGGCATGGAGGGCGCAGGAAAGTCTTCTGCTATTGCTATTGTGGAAAGTATATTACAAAAGCATAATATTAATTTTATTAACACACGCGAACCAGGAGGTACTCCTCTTGCTGAGTCTTTAAGAGATATTGTTAAGTCATCAGAGCTTAATGAAACTCTGACAGAAGAGACCGAACTATTTCTGATGTACGCAAGTAGGAGTCAATTATTGACTAATAAGATATTACCTGCAATAGCTGAGGGGACCTGGGTAATAGGTGATCGTCACAATATGAGCTCACTTGCTTATCAAGGAGGAGGAAGAAAATTTTGTGAAATAACGATGAGAAATATTAGCGACATGACGTTAAAAGGCTTTCATCCAAATATTACCCTTTACCTAGATATAGAGCCAAATATAGGTTTAGCACGAGCAAAAGCCCGTGGTCAGCTAGATAGAATAGAGTTAGAAAAAATAGATTTTTTTCACCGAGTTCATAACCAATATAAAAAAATAGCCAATTCAGATAGTACTGTTATTACAATCGATGCCTCTCAAGCTATGACTTTAGTGCATAGTGAAATTGCTAATGTTATTGAACAATTTATTATTGATACAAGGTTAAAATAATTGACGTTATGTTAAGAGCATGCCAGAACAAAAAATCGCAGTTGAGTTATCAATACCTGCAAAATAAGTTACCTCACGCACTACTCATTAGTGGTATAACTGGTTCTGGTCAATTAGAGTTGTCATCATGGCTTATTAATCTTTTAATCTGTCAATCCCCAGTTAAATCAAGTGAAAGTTTTTCAAACCAAAATATACTAGAGGCTTGTGGTTACTGTAAAACATGTACACTACAAAAAAGTAGTAATTACCCAGATCACTTGTTTTTTAATGATGATAGTAAAACACTAGGGGTAGATGATATTCGTGCTGGTAATCGTTTTTTAGAAAAAACAGCGCAACTTGGTGGGGTTAAGACTATATATATACCTGATGCTGAACGTCTAACAATTGCCGCAGCTAATGCTTTATTGAAAACATTAGAAGAACCCAGTAAAAATAGTTTTATCGTGTTATCAACCAATGATTTAGACAAGATTTTACCTACTATTATAAGTCGGTGTGCTGTTTTTAGCTTAAAAGCTGTTGTCGACATTTCTTCGTTGGATTATCTCGATTCAGTTTCAATCAAGTCAAAACTGTTATCAGTTAACATTGATAGTAGCCAAGGCAATAATCATTTTGTTAACGTATCTCAATTAGTAGAATTAACCAATGAAAAAACGTTTATCGCCTTTAAAATATTTTATGACCATTACATAGCCTTTATTCATCATGAAAGTGCAGAGCATGAAATGTTGAATCAACTCTTAACTAATGAAAATAGCTTTCGTTGGTTAGAACAAATCACGTCTAATTTGTTGCGTAAACACTATTTAGATGATGATAAAACTATTACTATTTTACATGATGTGCCTGAATTAGTATTAGCTAAAATTTATCAAACTATTATCGACAGCAATAAACTGCTAAAATCTCACTTACAGACTAACCGTCAGTTTGTTGCAGAAAAATTAGTTATGGCTGTAAATACTATTATTAGGCCGCTATTTTAGGAGAATATCTTGGTTCCACTTAATGTAGAGTTTTACACAGAGCGTGATTTATATTTAGCTTATATGCCTTTTCTTAACGAAGGGGGAGTGTTTGTTCGAACTCCACGACAATATGACTTAGGTGATTTAGTCGAGTTACAGATTCTGCTACCTGATGCTCTAGAAGAATCTAATGTGGAAGGTGAAGTATCATGGTTAACACCATCGGGAGCTCAAAATGGAACGCCTCCTGGAGTAGGTGTTACTTTTATAAAAGACCCTGAAAAAGTCCGCCATCAAATAGAGCAAATAATAGCTAGACATTTAAACTCATCAGAGCCTACTTTGACAATGTAAATGAGCTGTAAATCAGCCAAACTTATAATAATAAAAAATTAACTGTTTAAAATTCAAGGAGTAAGTATTGTTTATAGATTCTCATTGCCATTTAGATCGGTTAGATTTAGCTTTATATGACAATAATCTTGATAATGTTATCAATGCGGCAAAACAAGCCAAAGTTAATAAATTACTTTGTGTCAGTGTTACTTTAGGTGACTTTCCCAGTATGGTTGAAAAAACATCTTCTTATCAAGATGTTTATCTTACTTGTGGTGCACATCCATTAAACCAAGAAGATAAAATAGAAATAGAAAAGCTATTAGCTTTAAGTAAGAACGACAGGGTAATTGCTATTGGTGAAACAGGATTGGATTATCACTATGCACCTGAAACTAAGTCACTGCAATTAGACTCTTTTAAAAAACATATTCACGTAGCTAAAACCTTAAACAAACCTCTTATTATTCATACCCGAGATGCTCAAGAAGATACTTTATCGATGCTTCGCAGTGAAGATGCGCAGCAAGTTGGCGGTATTTTACATTGCTTTACCGAAAGTTGGGAGATGGCCAAGCAGGCAATTGAATTAGGCTTTTATATTTCATTTTCTGGCATAGTCACGTTTAAAAATGCTACGGCATTACGAGAAGTAGCCGCCTTAGTGCCAGATGATAAATTTCTCATAGAAACTGATTCGCCTTATTTAGCCCCCGTGCCTCACCGAGGCAAAGAAAACCAACCCGCATTTGTCACAGAAGTAGCAAAACATCTTGCTAGTATTCGTGGGCAATCCATAGAAGATATTGCGAGGCTGTCTACCGATAACTTTAATAAACTCTTTAATTTATAATCAATATTGCCTGATCATCCGTAATTTCATCTTTTATTTAGATAAAAAAATGCCCAAACATAGGTTTGGGCTGAAAAATTGACTCAAGGGGTTAGAGTCGAACGCTTTTAAAATTTGACAATAATGTTTAACAATGATTTAAAGATTGTTTAACTATAGTTTAATAACGTTATATTGCTAATATTATTCGTAATATAATTTTATTTGTTTAATTTAAACGTCTTAGTGTTAATTCATACATTTAATTGACTCATTGAATAGCTGTTTAACACTTATTTATTAAGACTAGTCAGCTTTAATTTAGCAAAATTGACTGAGTAATTAACTAAGTAGTATTAGCTTAATGTACGTGAAGTAACAAGAGATAATTTATATCTCTATTTTTAAGCGTTTACGATTTTAACCAAATATTTATTTCTTCGAACATAAAGTCACGAATAATTGGCTGTGCTTTATCATTTGGGTGTAAATTGTCAGGAAGCATTAAATCGCGATTTGTAGCTATTTTAAGCATAAAATAAGGCATTAAATACGCGTTAGTCTTGGTTGTGACTATGCTGTAACTATCAGTAAACATTTTACGGTATCTCTGACCTAAATTGGGTGGAATTTGAATTTCTATTAAAGCAACTTCGGCGCCGTATAGTTGACTTCTAGTAACCAACTGCATAAGGTGATTTTGTAATAGCTTTATAGGAAAACCACGAATTCCATCATTACCACCTAATTCTATTAGAACATGAGTAGGCTGGTGAACTTTTAACCAAGTATCAATTTTAAGTAGAGCATTGTCAGTTGTTTGACCGCTGATAGCAGTATTAATAATAGTAATGGCTCGATTTTCATTGTTATATTTATTTTGTAACAAATGAACCCAATCTTGAGCTTGCTCTAATCCATAGCCAGCGCTTAAGCTATCGCCAATAAGTAAAATTTTATCGTTAGCCATTGTCAGTTCAGAACAGCTTATAAACGTTAATACAATTATAATTTTCAGGAAATATCGTGCCATGTCATCTCATTCTCAAGTAAATGCTATTCAAGTATTAGGACTTACCAAGCAAGTAAGTACCTTCGAAGGTAATCTTACTATCCTTAGCGATATTAACTTTTCTGTCAAGTCTGGTGATTCTATTGCGATTGTTGGTGCATCCGGTTCAGGTAAGTCAACTTTGCTAAGCCTACTTGCTGGCCTTGATGTCGCGTCAGAAGGTGATGTGGTACTTGATGGTCAGTCGCTTAATAGTTTAGATGAAGAGGCTAGAGCTAAAGTAAGAGCAGATAAAATAGGCTTTGTTTTTCAGTCTTTTATGTTAGTACAAAGCTTAACTGCACTTGAAAATGTAATGCTTCCAGCCGAGCTCGCTGGTGATAAAAATGCTAGAGAACAAGCGATAACTTTGCTTGATAAAGTCGGTTTATCTCATCGTTTAGTACATTATCCATCACAATTGTCAGGTGGAGAGCAGCAACGAGTTGCTATAGCACGTGCTTTTATTGGCTCTCCAAAAATTCTTTTTGCAGATGAACCTTCCGCTAATTTGGACACCCAGAATGGTCACTTAATAGAAACACTACTTTTTGATCTAAATCAACAAAATGGGACGACTTTAGTGCTGGTAACCCATGACGAGCAATTAGCTAAACAATGTCATCGTATTATTCATATTGAGGGTGGTCAATTAGAAAAAATCAGTGAAGGAGTAGCCGAAAATGTGGGGTAAATTAGCGTTCAGACTATTTTTAAGAGAGTTCAAACGTGGTGAACTTACCATTATTTTTGCAGCTATCGTGTTAGCGGTATTAACTATCTTTAGTTTATCTTCAATTACAGAACGAATTAGTCTTAATATCGAACAAAAAAGCAGTGATTTCATTGCCAGTGATCGTAGGTTATCAAGTAATCATGCGTTTGATCAATCCCTCTTAGAAAAAGCAACGTCATTTGGCTTACAAACAGCGAAAATGCTTTATTTTGACTCTATGATATTTGCTAATGATGAATTAGTTTTAAGCTCTGTTAAAGCGACAACTGCAGCTTATCCATTACGTGGTAAGCTTACTATTAAAAACAGTTTGACTAGCCAAGCTTATGACGTTAACTCTGGGCCTAAGTTAGGTAATATCTGGTTAAGTGAGGGCCTCTTTTACAGTTTAAACGTCAATGTGGGTGACAATATTGAATTAGGTGCAGGAAATTTTATTATTTCTAAAGTCTTGGTAAAAGAGCCTGATGCGCCTTTTTTCTCTTTATCAGGGAATAAGAGAGTCTTATTAAGTTACCAAGATATTACCAAAACACAGGCAGTACAACCTGGTAGTAGGGTTTTTCATCGATTACTTTTCTCTGGTAATAACCAACAATTAACAGATTACTACCAATGGTTAAAGCCCTTGCTCAAAAGTAATCAAACATGGCAAGGTATTAAAGATAGACAATCACCTTTGGGCAATAATTTAAATCGAGCCGAACGTTTTTTACTCCTTGCTGGTCTTTTTGGAATAATGTTGGCAGCAGTTGCAATGGCCGTGTCTGCTAAACGTTATTGCGAGCGACAATATGATCCAGTGGCAATGATGAAAACCTTAGGAGGAAGTCGTCAAACTATTCGTAACATATATTTATTACATTTAAGCTTAGTCACCACCTTTTCTATATTAGTAGGTTTAGGTATTGGTTATATTTTACAAAGTATTGGTGCTAATTACCTTGCTAATTTTATGGGTACTGTTTTACCTGAAGCTGGTGTCAGACCTTGGTTTTTGTCTATATTCATTGGCGTCATTTGTGCGATGATGTTTTCGTTAAAACCTTTACTTGATCTGTTTGATATTCCACCGTTACGTGTGTTAAGACGTAATTTAGGTGACAGGTTAGTGATTAGTCGATTACATGTTGGCATATCGTTTTTAACTATTTTTGTATTGATGTGGATATTTAGTGGCGAAATTATTATTACACTTATTCTTTTTGCTTCAACTATTGTTGTTATTTCTATTTTATTTACGTTGTCACGTTTACTATTTTCTGCAGGTAGAAAACTTGGTCTTAGTCCTGGTTCGAGTTGGTCGTTAGCAATAGCAACATTGCAAAAAAGAGCGAACGCTAATGCTATTCAGTTAGTCAGTTTTGCTTTGGCCATTAAACTTATGTTGTTTTTATTGGTACTTAAAAATGACATTATTAGTGATTGGCAGATGCAGGTACCCGCTGGGGCTCCTAATATGTTTATACTCAATATAAGTGAACGAGAAGTTTCAGCCATTAAACAATTCTTTAGTGATAGAAATATTAATCATGAAGCATTTTATCCAGTATTTACAGGGCGTGTCGATGCCATAAATGGCGAAGCTTTTGCTAGACGAGTCTCCAAACAAGAAGGTGAAGAACAAGAAGAGGGCGCCCGTGAGGGCGTAAATAGAGAGCCTAATCTGACCTGGTTATCAAATTTGCCAGAAGGTAACGAGATAACAGAAGGGCAATGGTTTAGTGACAGTGACGACATTGAAGTATCTGTGTTTGAAGGGTGGCAACGTGTATTAGATCTAGAGTTAGGTGATACTATTACCTTGTTAATCAATGAACAGCCAATTGATGCCAAAGTATCAAGTTTCAGAAAAGTTGACTGGGGCTCACTCAAACCTAATTTTGTTATGATTTTAAGCCCCAATATGGCGGGTAGGGTTCCTGTAACTTATTTTAGTGCTGCCGAACTATTAGAGACGCATACTAAAGACATTAGTCAATTACTGAAACGCTACCCAACCATCAGTATGATTGATATAAAAATTCAAATTGAACAAGCTCAATCTATCATTGCTCAGGTTTCTGTTGCTATTGGTTTTGTGTTAATTATTGTGCTGATAAGTGGTTCGTTAGTACTTATTTCTCAAGTTCAAGCGAGCCTAGCGGAGCGTATGCAGGAAGTCGTAATTTTACGAACTCTTGGCGCCAAAGGAAGGTTAATTAAGTTGGCAACACTCTACGAATTCATGTTACTTGGTGCGATTGCAGGTGCTGTAGCAGCTATAGTAAGTGATATTGCCTTATTAGTTATACAACAACAATTTTTTGATGTAGAAGGGCGTATGCATCCCTATATTTGGATTTTAGGACCTGTTAGTGGCTCGATTTTTGTTTCAGCTATCGGCTATTTTATGGTTGCTAATACTATGAAAAAAAATACCCATAACTTATTAAGAGCGCTGGGCTAGTTTTTAGCTTGTTTTAAAAGGATAATCCAACTATGCAAAATAGTTATGCCAAAGTAATTATGTGAAAATCTTTAACACTTATAACGTGTGGAGTGAGTATTTTTAATTTTTAAGCTGAGTATATTTTTACATAATAATAGACAACAACCGTAATAATATATTGAGTTAGTCTTAAAAATACTGAACGGTTTAGTATTTTACAAACTTTCCTCACCTCAATAGATGTTGATGGAATAGTTAGAAGGTAGTTATGGTTATTTCACAAAGTTTAACATATCCTTTTCAAAACCAAACCAACAAGTTTCGTCCTCTAGTTAAGTCGAACTATTTAAGGTATATTGCTAAGCAGATTTTTCTTAATATGAAAATGGGCTGTTAGGTTTAACTCAGCATTAGTATTAATATCTAAATTTCTACAGCAGGCTTTTAAAGGAATAAGCACACGTGAATTCATCTCAACAAGCAACACCTTACTTTGTCGCTGCCGCGTCTATCATTATCATTATTGCAGGTTTAAAAATTGCTGCACCGTTAATTGCTCAATTTCTTATGGCACTTTTTATCGCTGTTGTGTGCATGCCATCAATTCGGTGGATGGAAAATCATAGAACACCTCGTGCTTTAGCTATTTTAGTTGTTCTGCTCGTTATGTTAACACTAGTATATGGGGTATTTGCTTTAGTTGGTGATTCTGTGAACGCTTTTAATGCTAATAAAGCGTTATACATTGAACAACTTGATTACCGTATTTCCTCAACAACTGATTGGGTTGCTGCTCAGGGAGTTCCTATTGAAAGTGTCAGTATCGCCAATGCCTTAGAGAAAGCTGATATTATGTCATTAGTTACCCGAGTAGTAGGTGGGGTTGGTGTTATCTTTGGTGATTTCTTTGTAATATTTTTAACCGTTATCTTTATTCTTGCTGAAACAACAAGCTTTCCTACTAAATTTGCAAAAGCTTTTTTAAATGCTCAAGATAAAATGGTGCATATTAACGATGTGTTAAGTAAAATTCGGCATTATTTAGCGATAAAAGCAGCTACGAGTATATTAACCGGCGTTTTGGTGGCAATATCGTTGCTTTTTATTGGTGTAGATTACCCATTTTTATGGGGGATGTTAGCTTTTTTATTAAATTTTATTCCTACTATCGGCTCTCTGATAGCCGCTATTCCAGCGGTAATCCTGGCGTTAATTCAAATAGGCCCCGTTGGTGTCTTATGGACAGCTATGAGTTATTTTACAATTAATAATATTGTTGGTAACTATCTGGAACCTAAACTAATGGGTAAAATGTTAGGTTTATCGGCTTTTGTGGTATTTTTATCTTTAATCTTTTGGGGCTATATTTTTGGTTCTGTAGGAATGTTTTTGTCGGTACCACTCACGATGACCATTAAAATTGTGTTAGATACCCACGAAAAAACGCGTTGGTTAGGAATACTGCTTGGGCCAGAAGATGAAGTAGATGAAGTGGTTGATGCAGGCAATAAATAATAGAAAAAGATTTAGCTCATGAATAGCATTTAACATACTTTGATCAGTTATTTAGTTAATAGTTAATGATATTAAACCTTTTTATTAGAAGTAATTTTTAACTGTCAAAATATCCTATTTTGTCGATAGCAATAATAACTGTGAATACAGTGTTGTTAATAGCTTTGATAACTTACTAATTAGGGGGGTTCAATGTCTGTATCAATATTTTTTAGGGTATTTATTCGTGTTTGGCTTAAGGTGACATAACAAGCTTTATATGCCACATCAGCACCTAAATCGGGCGATATGTTTAAGTATTGCCAACGACAAGTATTTTCTCGATAAGTGACAAAGCTGCTTTGAGAGCGCTTAAACATTTTTAATGCCGAATATCGACCATTAACCTGTGCTTTTTCTTGAAGATTAAATTGATGTAAATTTACCCATGTTTGTAACTCTCTACCGACGTCGTTTATAGCCATATCGAGACAGCGAGAAACTATCTCGTTACCTTCTTCATTAATCATTTTTTGGTAACACTGTTCAACACTACTCTCATTACTTAGATTAGTAGCTAAACTTATGCTACTAAAGCATAGTGATAAAGCGGCTAGGGTTGAAGAACATATTAATAATAATTTCATATATATAGGTGTTTTTTGAAAAATGAGATTAACTTACTTTGAAGGCTTCAAAGACATAACACAATGAATATTATGCAGGTAATACTTTCTTGTAGGGTTTTACAATAACACTCTTATAGACGCCTGCGGTAATGTAAGGGTCATTATTTGCCCAAGTTTGAGCAGCCTCAAGGCTGCAAAACTCTGCAACAATAAGAGAGCCAGTGAAGCCAGCTTCACCTGGATCTTCACAGTCTATCGATGGGCAAGGGCCTGCAAGGATAAGTTTACCCTGTGACTGTAGTATTTTTAAGCGTGCAATATGTTGCTCTCTTACTGACAAACGAAGTGCTAATGAATTATCAACATCTTCGCCATAAATCATATAAAACATTCAATTATTCCCTTATAAAAAATTTAGCAAATTTTATTCATTTAATTAGCTATTAGTTGCATCATTGTTGTAGGTTTTTTTTTGTGGCTCAGATTTGTCATCACTCGGTAAGTATTTGTATAACATTAATACTGAAGTGATAGAAAAGACCAGCATAAGCGCAGTTAACCCGAA